>Ga0307947_1000077_pt1 | contig 52562 bp, 50 predicted proteins | sample OrgLakmetagen232_FD_201840 | JGI IMG/M metagenome (GOLD analysis project Ga0307947, IMG submission 201840) | Saline water microbial communities from Organic Lake, Antarctica - #232 | ecosystem: Environmental > Aquatic > Non-marine Saline and Alkaline > Saline | place: Antarctica: Organic Lake...
CCGGACCCCCCCCACTCCGATTGGACCCATGTATATCGATCGATAGCTCTCGATGCCAGGATTCCAATTATATAAATTGTAATCGATTTGACACGTGTCATCCTTAAGTTATGCTTCCTACACCCTCCTGTACTCACCTATAATATATGAGAAGGGACCTTTCAGGTTAAGGGGTGTGATGTGCCAACAATAGCGCCAGCATTTCAGGCGGGGGCAAGTGTAAGATGCGAAACTACAGCAAGCATTTTTTTTGGCACAAAGCTAAGATCACTCTTTCTTTTGGCTACTCCGTTACACAGTCCACAAGCGATGAGCAGGTTTTGAAGCGCTACCCTCCAACATTGAAAAAGAAGGTGCTTCGGTAAGTGGGCTTGTAAGAGTTGTATAGAAGTTGGCATTAATAGCAAGGGAGCAAGCAAGGAAAAAGGGGCAGACATGGAAATATGTTTTGTGCAACTTGGCTCCATTGCGCCTGCGTGCTCCAGCCTGCAATGGTAACAACATAACTTTGCTATTCCCTTGATGTTCACCAGGCATCTGTATTACAGCATTGTCAAGGGATGCTTTCTCTTCAATGGCTGCAAGGGACGATTTCTGGACGAAGTTATTAACCTGTCGCGAGTTGAGGCTTTCAATCCAGAGGTGAGGCACGCTAGTATACATGGTTTGTACTCCGTACAGATGCCTCTTTTGTACCAGCAACACTTTACCGTTATTTTTTACATCTCCCGCATTAGTATAACCATACCTTTTCGATATCACCCCGCATAAATATTATTTTTTGCCCTGTGGGGTGAGTGCAGTAACGTTAATATATATTTTTTAATTCTGTGGGGTTGACGCGGGATTGGTTTAAATAACGTTTTTGATCGCTGCCAGTGATGAGCGAGAGGCCCACCTGGAGGAAGCTGCAGTGCTTGAGGAGAGGAAAAGGGAGCAGAAAAGAGGGGGGGAGCAGCAAAGGGGTAGTAGAAAAGAGAGGATTCATTGGAGATAGTAAACTGACATGCAAACAAGCATGCAACTGACCGGTGATTTTGTTTTTGACCTTTTGTGGCATTTAAACTGTCAGGTATCCTAAACTGGGTCAGAAACCCTGCGGGGTTGATGCGGGGAGGGGACAAAATAAATATTTATGGGGTGCGGGGAAGGTGCAAAATCCAATAAAAAATTTATGTTATGGGGGTGCGGGATGAGTACGCAAAGGTACGGTACTTAGGTCGATACATCGCACTATGATGATTCAACCTCATAGAGGTTATGTTCAATTATTTATGTCAACTTCTCTCGAACGTGCTTCCTTGCCTGTGTAAACACACTCTACAACAAGAATTGCTGAAACATTACTTGCTCGCAAATGACCGTAATTCTCTCTCTCTCTCTCTCTCTCTCTCACACACACACACACACACACACACACACACACACACACACGCGCACACACACACGCACACACACTGCAGATGGAGGTGCTGGCAGAGGGATCAGTGGTGGACGAGCTCTTCATTGTCGTGGATGGCTTGGTGCACGGTGAGGATACAGTACCTGCTACAGAAAGGAGGAAAGGGACATGCACCCTACACATCTGCCTATTCCTCAAACAGTATCAGCAAGAGTTTGCAAACTGTGCCAGCTCAGACTGCCTCCTCCCGCACAAACACATGCATACAATATACAATATACAATACACAGTATGTGTATTGAACAACTCAAACAAACATGCATGAGCAGGTGCTCGTGATGCATCGTCCGCATCCCAAGATTCAAAAACGGCAAAACAGCTGCGCCAGAGACGGCGCAGCAGCAGCAGCGGGGCCGTCACAGGTGGAGGCGGAGCGGGAGATTCCATGAAACGAGCTCCTTCCATGGAAAGGTCAGCCAGCAGTGCGGTCCAGCCCTTGTCCAACTATGAGTTGCTAGGCATGAAGGCCACAGGACTGAGCTCTAACCCACAGTCAATGAACTACGGCAGCGTGAGCTTGAGAGGAGGCAGCAGCATGAAAAGAGGCAGCATGGACGGTCCTAAAGGTGTGTTCTTCCTGGATTCATTGTGTCACCGGTAGGCTCACCGCTGGTGAGGCTGAAGCTAAAAGACTGCATAGGATAATGAGAACAAAAGCGTTTCGTCTGAGGTGCCTGACATCCCCACTGAGCAAGAGGTAACAAAAAAGGCTCAGCAAGCCTTCTTCTTACCCTGCTCAAGCGCAAGCACTGCAGAACTGACATATAGAGGGAGAAATTACAACAAGGTGACATGCCTTAATCACACAAAGTAGAAAAATAGGAGGTTGAGGCAAGGAAATCAGTCAGGATTCCTGCTCGGCTCAAGGCTGGTATAATTCGATGTGAGATACAAATAATAATAAATAATGCAACTTTTAACAGTGGTCACTCGACAATCGACACATGCCCTGTTTGATTGTTCGTTATCTACCTTGTTCGGCACCAAACTGTGGCTTCTGCACTGCAGGTGGCACGAGCTCAATGCCAGTGATGCAGCCTGGAGAAGGTGAGTGTGAAAGCAAAGGGAGCGCATTGTTGATTAAAATGCAAGCACCATCAGAGAAAGTTGTCACTAATTTGCACCTACTGTAAACCACTGTGTTTAACATTCCTTAAGTAATGGCTGTTACAAAAGGGTTTCCCCTGCTGATTTATGTTTGCTCTTTTCAGGGCAGTCCGCCTTCAGTGCGGTTTCCTCAAGCATCAAGTATTCTTCAGGCGATGCTTTTGGTGAAGTAGGCTTTTTTACAGGTGAGCTCCATCATGCTATGCCCATCAATACCCAAGTTTGCTGTCTTAACAAATATGCCTTGCATCACTGCATCTCAGAGGGAGTACACAGGGCACAAATGCTGCAAAACTGCTTTTATTTACGCATCTGGGCCTGGACCGTTTCAAATGCATGCAGATAGCCCATGCCCACAGAACTACTGGACTGGCTGCCTAACAATTGTGCTCATTGTATCCAAAGATCAGCTGGCTACCCTGGTAAGAGGGAAAAGCCAAAATATTTGTGCCTAGTAAATGTTCTACTTAGCACAGCCGCACAAGGAGATCAGGTCAGTGCTCCTTGTTGCACTTATATATGTTATGTGTATTTATGTATATGTATTTATGTATATATGTGTGTATGCATTTGTGATGAAAGCGGAAAGATGTCATCTGCGTTTGCTCGCAGACTGACAAGTACCCAAAGCAAGTAAAACGCCTCATGAACAACCTAAAGGAGCACGTGGAGGAGGTATGCTGCTTGATGGACCTCCTCTTTTAGTTGCACACAAGCTGTAAACCTTGCCAAGAAATAGCCCGTTCAATGCGCGTGTTGTCACAAGTGCTCTCATTACAGTGGTACTGACTGTGGCTTGACTATACAGAAGTTCCGGATGGCCGTGGCAGATGCACTGGCCGCCCAGACGTCAATTGTGCAAGAGCCAAACGATTATCTGGCTCAATTGCCTGACCAAGTCCAAAGCCTTATGGGCTTGAGGCCTCTGAGCAATGGTGCTGCTGATCAGCTTTACAATGCTCTGGCAGGGGGCTGCTCCTTCTCTGCTCCAAACGTTTATCGGCCAATGAAAGAGCTTAAAGGGACGCTGAATTTGGATGATCGCTGTAGTCTGGACTACTGGGAGATGGTACGTAGGTCTGGGTATGGTGGGCAGAGCATGGTGCACTGAGCTTCTTTGTTAGGCCTTTGCACGCTTTTGGTATGCGACCGTAAGCTACAGTGCCTCCTACCTTTTCTAAGAGGGGTTACATTCATGTGTCCTCTCTGCTTGAAGGTCCGCGGCCTTGTTCTTGACCACCTCAAAGAAAAGGTGAGAAAGGACAACCCAGGCACAATGTTGGCTGCGCAAAGCGGTTTTGCCGTATGTGCTTTGCATTCCCTGTCCTTACTTACTTATATAAAGGCCAAGAGCACAAGCCCCTTGACTGTCTTTGCAGGAGCAACAAAACATCTACGCGTTCATCGCTGCAGCTGCAGATGCAGACATCCAAACCGTGAAGAAGTAGGTACCAGCACCTGACATTACCCTTATTGTGCAGCATCAGAGGAAATTATCTATGGCCAGTCAATCTGCTGTTTTGGCAGCCCAGTCATGTTACCAAAACCACACTAGCAAGTTCCACCCCGTCTGTCCTCTGCAACAATGACTCAAACCGTACCTTACGCAAATGCAGGCTGTTGGCCTGGTGAGTGTGTCTGTGGACGTGTGTGAGTGCCAGTGGAGGAGTGACGCCAGGGCAGGGTTCCTGTTACCTGTCTGCAAATGGGAGGCCAGTATGGTATTCAGTCAGATAGAGTTGCTGGGACTCATACAAGACAGCCTGGAGCCCAGCAAGTTCAAGTTGCTTAGTCCCAAGCTTCTGTGATCATATAAGGCACTCATTCTCACAAGCAGCTCTCTGGTAAGCATGGTAAATAGTGATCTTTACAAGCAAATGCATCCTCTGGCCCTTCTTTCAACCTTTCTAGGGGCGTTTCGCCAAGCTGTATGGACTACGATAGGAGGGCAGCTCTGATGGTGGCCGCCCATGAAGGGAACGCGGCGGTGGTCAAGTGTCTGCTTGAAGCTGGTGCTGAGCCCAACGACATGGATGCATTTGGGATTACTTCAATGTACGAGGCAGTGCGTATGGGTCACGATGAGGTTATTGAGACCCTTCGTGAGCACGACGCAACGTGAGTTGTCTAGGATGGTCTAAAGGGCTTTGTTGTATAGGAATTGTGCACTATCAAATTCATTATAGGACAAACTCAAGCATTTGCAGACATCTGTGTGCGTCACACACACACATACATACAAAGAAGCACATAAAAATACATTAATGCGCGCAGGCTGGGCATGGATGAAGAGAAGACGTCCGTCATAATGTCAGAGGCCATTGTTGCAGGAGACCTTGTGAGTTAATTCAGGAACGCCCGCCTCTTTTTTTTAGCATGTATAACACGCGAGCTCCATGATGCCAGCTACAACTGTGAAGGTGCCCATGTGAAACACAATAGCAGCATCATTAAGGAACGCTCTCTTGGTTGTGTAATCGTCTATGAATTGAATGCCATGATTCAACTTTTGCAGGTAGATCTTCCCATTGACAGTGACAAAAGTCTTGGTGCCTCGCATCTTTTTTCTTTTTTTTGTCTTTCTGCGCATCGTTCTTTCATGTTACTCATAACATAATACTCACGCAACCTTGAATCCCATTTTAGGCCCAGCTGCGGCGATTGCTGCAAGCGGGGGGAGATGCTACCTGGGGTAACTGGGACAGAAGGACCCCCCTGCACTTTGCCGCCTCAGAAGGCAATACTGCAGCGGTAAGTCGCACATAATCACGAGGTGAGGCACACAGGGGTTGGGTTGGGTAGTGTGTAGACAAAGTTGTGTGTAGTCTTGAGTAGACCAATAATTTGCACCACAAAAGCGTACATTTTGTCATGCCTCCCAATGCACAGGTGGAGGTATTGGTAGAAGAGGGAGATGCTGCTGTGGATGCCCAGGTGAGCTGTAGGGCATGCTGCAATGGAGCAGCAGGCTCCCTGGTAATGTACAAAGCATACACGTGAGCATATAGGCATGCTGTCAGCGGAGCTCTGGCCATTGTGAGCACTGGTGTGGAGCTTTTCTGAGCCCATGCTAAATCTCAGGTTCTTACAGAAGTATACTGACTCACTGTCTTCAAATCAGCAACAACTCGTACACACAAAATTCCTATATGTGACCATACCCTTTTTTTACAAATGCAAACAGCCATGTAATCAACTAGACGGGCATCCATACCTCTTGCGCTCAAACAACTGCACTTCACTTCACAGGATCGCTTTGGTCTCACCCCTGCAGATACTGCACGAAAAGCAGGTACGCGAGGGGGCATTCAAACATCTTGCCCTCTGCCTTTGCTATGATTACTTCCCTCGCTCTCCTCATGCCTAGCTGTGAAGGCTAGAAAAACAGTCAGTTTAAAAGCTCAGCCTGTATCTTCCTTATATCTGCAGGCAATGGCCAAATTGCTGAAATGTTGGATTCCCTCATGGAGGAAGTACAGCAGGTGTGTCTACCTTATAAATTGGCCTCATCCATGGAGTCAACAGAGGAACAAGGCCATGCCATTTACTTGTCCCCTTTTGTTAAGACAACATAAGCTGCCAAAAATACATAAACTACCTACCAACAGGGTCTGTGCAGCCCTCACAATGTCAGCCTTCTCTGCAACGTTCTGCTGAGTACAGTCATAATGGTATGTGTCATACAGTCTTTTGGGACTTTCAATACGGTAAAATACGCGTTAAATACGAAATACGCGTATAATACAAAAATCTTCTCCTCACAAAGAAATTTGGGGTGCCAACTTTTGACCCAAAATTGACCTTATTCACCCCAAACCAGCCAAAACGTTCCCAGTTCTTTTTCAGCTAATAAATTGTCATTATTCTGTTACTATGTAAGCTTGCTGGAAGGTCGTTTGGGACGGGAAATTGCCTTTAAATGCCATAAACTGCCAAAAATGGGTAAAATTTTCAAGCATATAATACGGCGTACTATACAAATACGCCGTATGACACAAGTCTGGTCATAATATATTAGTCAACTTTTTGGCTTAAGAGTCCTCGGAAGGGAGGCTTCGGCTCCCACACTATGCAGTATTATTTATACCACTTATCCTTTTGGCAGAACCCAACATTAAGTCATAGTCACGCATGCCTTATTTGTAGTGTTGACCAGGACCGTACATGTACGTTTACGGCTGTATAATATTTAGTATAGAAATTGACATCAAACAGTACATGCAAAGATACCAAATACGGTAAGCACGTAGCTATGTATGGTATATACACAGTAGTACATGTATTTTACACGATAAATATGTAAGATCAAAACCCCAAACACGATCCTTGCTGACCCTACTTTTTTGGCAGGGAAGCAGCAACATTTTAGGTATTATGGAACTGGTGCTTTGGCAAGGTCGTCCCTCACTTTGTGCCTCCTTCTTTTGCCCTCCACTTAAATCGAATGTGTAAATTTTCTTGCATACGCCAAACGCAATTTCCACGCGCACCTGGCCAATTCACCTGTCCAAGTACCCTTCTTGCGATCATATTGCGCAGGGGTCACGTACAAGCTGGCTGGAAACACCGTGGTACAAGCAGGGTGTTCAATCAAAGCAGAAGGGGCTATCAAAAGTACCCCTTGCTGATTACAAAGGTGGCCTTGGTTTAAGGTCCGATGACACTGCAAGCCTCTTGGAAGCGCTAGGCAGTGGTTTTGCTAGTGCAGAGCATGGACTCTGGTCACTTGACAGTGGTGCAGTCATCCATGACTCTGTGGGTTCAAACAGATAGACACGCCTCCTCTCTTACTTTGGTTCAGTGCTGTTTGGCGTGCTATAAAAGTTTGAGCATGTACTCAGCTTGATTTTCTGCCCTTTCAGTACCCTCAGGTGTGCCTCGCCCAAATTGTGGGTGAATTGAAGATAAAACGAGTCCAACCTGTGTCTCCTTCAGTCAAACTTTGAAAAATGCTTTTGAAATAAGCTTTATTCTTGATTGGCCCATCGATATGTTGATTTGCCATGACGGTTGTAGGTATGTTTGTGCTCTTTCAGACTTAACTATTGTAAAAAAAAATTTAATCAATTTCTACTCAGCTTGATTCCATCGAATGTTGGAGGGAGAATTACACTGTCCAACCATCCAAAACAGACTCAAAAGCACTTCCCAAGAACCCTGACTTAGATTTATATGGGGGACGTTCAGCCAGAGTGTTCGGCTGATCGGCCTGTAACTGGTCCTTGCCCGTCAACAATGAATCCATAAGCTCAGACACAACATTTTGGTTTGTTGTTGTGCTACAATGGTTATGGTTACAATTAAGCCATCAGTCAAAACGTGCGACTGCTAGGCTGCGTATGTAAAATGTGTAAAAACTGAGATAACTGTTGTTGTAGCACCAGACTTGTAGCACCTACAAAAAAACCCTGGAAAGGGAAAAAGACACAACGTTGTTTGTGACATTGTAGCACTGAATAAGACCAGTAGACAATCAAGCATCTGCCAGGACAGGATGAAAATCATGGACTGTCACGCTGAGGATACCAAGAATGAGGGGGAGGCAAACATTATCATACATAAAATTCGTGTGTGAGGAGCAGCACATGCACAGCGAGAGGGTCTGGAACATCAAACATGGTCTGGTTCATAACTCTTTTGCTGCGGGCCCTGCTGCTAGATTTAGTTCTTAACCAGCACTTGCCTGGCTAAGACTGTAAAAACGTGTATAAAGAGCGAAACTAAGATGTAAGGGCAAATTAGCTTGCAGCACTTCCCGTTGTTTGTCTTTCAACACCTCACACACAGAACCAAGGACTTGTTCGATCGAAACAGTGTATTTGACTCTTTATGTCTGCCTTGGAACCAACAGCACCCTGCAGCCAAGATGTACTGATGTTTGTTCTTAACGTTCTTCAAAGGAGAAAGCACACTGCTGCTCGTATATAGGAATTGCGCTCAGGCAAACATCAACATGAATGAAACCTCTCTTTGTATGCACACACCACGTCCTCTGTTCTGTGAGCCAGCCCTTCAGTATTATCAAGCATATCAATTGTTCAATCCTGGCACCTTAGTGTGAAGTTGCTTTCTCAACTCGTAGCAGAGTCTGATGTGCCCCCTCTCTCGTTGTGCTTGGATTGCGCGGCGCCAGTGCTTGCATCCCCGTTCTCTGCAGTGTGTGATGTGTGACTGGGAGGGCACTGCGTGTGTTGTGTTACAGGAGGAAATCATACCACCTGGGCACTGACTTAATGTCTAACGAAACACCATCCGAACATTGACCCAGAGAAGCATTTTGTACCATGTCCAAGGAGACATTCTCAGAATTCTATCTAATACCATCTGTAACTCTCAACCTCACATCTTCCTTTATAAAGTCGAAATCTCAAGCTGGAATTGCAGGAAATGAATATGCAGACGCCCTTGCCAAATACCAAGCTGCCACAGCAATAGCCTCCCAGCTGATACAACAATCCGCATTGCAGGCCCTGGTGGCAATAATCCCTTCTTTGATACAACCTGGCTAGCCCTTGAAGAAGTTAATCAGTAAGGATCTAGCACTGAAGCTCCTCAGCACGGCACCAGATTGACTTACCTTCCGAATCTTCAAGCTGCATTAAAATCCCACATGCACTCATACCATGGACTGGGTTATGCCGACTCAAAAACAGGGTACTACTCTTACTACCAGAGTCTACTTCCGCACGTACACAAAGGCATTAGCAATTAGCAACGCATTTTGGAACATGTCCAATCTCTCCCTCCAAATGAAACGCAATGTCTTTCACTACCGCACAGGCACCCTTTTCAATCAAAAACATGCTGTCCGCTTCAAAAGGTCCACTAGCCTTCAGTGTCCACTTTGTCAACAATCAGACAGTGCTCTTCATATTCTCTCAGGGTGTCATCAACACAATATCATCTCTGGCATGATCACTGAACGCCATAATGTTGCCTGCAGACTCATCACGAAAGCCATCAGCAAAGGCTCCTTGGCACGTTGTATAATTCATATGGTTGCTGGCAGCACTGACCGTTTTGCCCAACAAAATCTTCAAATTCCCGAGCACGCTAGTAACAGGACTTCACCCATTTGGCCTTTTGATGCTCGTTTACCTTTCAGAGGCAGGCTTACTTCCAGTCGCCCTGATGCTATTTTGGTTACTCCGTTACCCTTTAATTCTAAACCACCTTGCACTCCGCACTTGCAACAGGTGCAGCATGCTAGATCTCATGGACAAGTGCGCAGAGCTCTCGAGCTTAACGCTAATAAGAGGGAGATACACCTCATAGAAGTGAAGTATTGTGGGTATACTAGGCCTGGACACCAGCTGGAGGTCTCTAACGAACAGCACGAGAGTGCTTAAAAGCTAATAAAGTTACACTTCACACCATCCTTATCGGTGTGGGAGGATCAATCTATACCTCTAACACTTTGCATCATCTAAAAGAGCTCGGCCTCGATTCACAGAGGGCCTACAAGACTGCCCTTGCATAGCAGGCTCGCATTATGCCAGAGGGGGGACACTGGGCAAAAGCCCAAACATACTCCTTTTTGTATGAATGGTGCAACTACTCACACGTCACTTCATCAAATTGGAACCAACCTAGCTTCAAACTGATGCTGACTTTATAAGCTACCCGAGCATGTGCTCAGATTTAAACAAGTCGCCCTGCGTACAGAATGACAGGATTAAAAGCACACGTCGTGCATTTGTACCCTGGGTGCTTTCCAGGGGGAATGGCACATTAATTTGCAAATCTCGCCGATCACTTGCTCTTTTTGCTCCATTATTTTTTCATATTCTGTATTTATTATAAGGACTCCAAAACACAAAAAATATTTCAATTTTATGCTCTGGCTGGTCAGATACAGCATATGGCTGCTCAAAAAGTAGGGTTCATGCCGCGGCTGCTGAGGCAGGTGGCCCTAACTTTCCCGTTTCAAGCTCAGCTGCATTGAAATCAGAGCTGAGCTTGAAACCTGCAAGTCAGGGGGCCCATACCCTAGGAGCATGCAAAAAGTATAGCCATTTGGGCCTCAGACAACCCCTCTGGCATATGCACTTGAAAAAACTAATTGCTCTCAAGGTCTCGGTCTGGAGCAGGGGGCTGCCAGCCACCCCCAGATCCCCACAGTTTCCTTTTTCCTTTGGTGGGGGAGACTCACGGCACTTCAGGCCAATGTGTCTCCTTTTCCTTTATTATTGCAGGGAGTGTATTGCTGCCTGCGTAGTCTTTCTTTTCTTTTCTTTTCTTTCAAAATTGACTGAATAGGAACAAACTTTCTCCTTAAAGCACAAACGTCTGCGTCTCTACACATCAAAAGGGCATGCGCTTTATCTTGGACCTCCTCACAAGCACAACGCACGCAAAAGAGAGTTTCATGAGTCCAAGATGCTGTCTCTATCGAAGGTGTGCGCCCTCAACCTAAAACGGTTAACAAGTTGCAAGACATGTTAAGACGAGTCCAAATGCAAATGTCTGGCAAACGAAGAGGCATGCACATTGAGATCAAATGGCATTGCTGCAAAAAGAGATTGATACGTTTCCTTGGCTGACTTGCTGTTGTGTCGTGTGGGTTCAATCTCTTAACACCTCTTCACACTGTCCGCAATCTCTGTATGTGCCTCAAATTATCAGTGAACTCTTAATAGAAATGCAAGAACCCTGCCGCACTGCTTGCACAAAGGAATTGCAACGCCGCAATAACCCTTGAAAAGCATCCAAGATCTGAGCGTTTAGCAGGAGGGGTCAATGAGTACGCGTACTCCTGCTCAATGCCTTACATCACTATATATGCCTCAGGGGGCATCTGAGCGTTTGTTTGCTTGAAGATTTTTCAAATAATGTTTTCGCTATGACGGTTCATTCTCGCCTACACCAGAATTTTGCATACTTTTCCTCTTTTTCTGCGCGTTGTTACACTTACTGCAGTATTTGCCATTATAAAATTCCAAATTGCCATATAGAATAGCATCCAACTCTAATTTTTACGTGAGCAGCAATGGATAACAGCATCCGCGTGTCAAGTCGCACCCCTTTGTTCTTCTATGTTGGTCTTAGCAAGGTGGGAGACGCTCTAGTCCTGATGGTCATGGGAGGGAAACCTGTGCCGTAGAGCGAAACTTTCCTCACGATCCCCCCCCAAAACCATAATCTGTGTGTCCAACCTACCCCTGCAGCGGTTGCTGGCTGAGCATGGAGTGCTCAACTTGTCGGCATTGGGCTTAGGTAAGCCAAAATGGATGATGATGCAGGCCTGGAAGTCAGCAATGCTTGCTGCGTAATTCACCTGTTTCACACCATGGCCAGACACTCCAGCAAACCACCACATTAATCAAGCTTTTGTGTGTGCTCTTGCTGCTTTCATGCAGCTGTATCAACGGTGGTGACTGTTGCGGAGCTATTGGTGAGGCTTGATTCCTGAGTCTTTAGTGCTCCCTGGCCGCCCTCCTTATTTTTACACTGTTCGCATACCTTGCGGTAGTATTCAACGTTAGTAGTCTCCGTCTCATCACCTCGTTTCACTGACATTGACGACTGTGCTGTAAGGCACAAACACCACACGATGGTGCAACGCGCAAGGCCTGAGGTGATTCACCACCTTTGTCCTCCCTTCATTGTATTGCTTATTACACTGCACTGTAGAAAAAGGACAAGCTGGTTGAAGAGGTGGAACTAGGAACAAGCCTGGAAGCTTTAACGGACGACGGGAAGGCACGGCCTGTGCATGTGAGTTTGCATGTGTGGGGACGAGCAATTCGGTCAAAGCGAGCATGAGGGGAGCATGCCCCCAAAATTCTTAAGCCTGACCCTTTACATGCAAGGACCCCTCAATGCTATTCCCTCTTCAATCCCCTGTTTGCACTAAACAGTTTCCTGCCCATTTGGTATATCGGTATCTATCTATCCAAAATGGGCCCCGGTCCGTCCAATTATGATTTGTTTTTATAAAGATTTCAAATGGAGCCAAAGCGACCCTGCCTCTGAGAGAAAGCTCTGTACTATGAGCAGAAGTACGACTTGCTGAGGTATTTATCGGAGGTCTCACACACCAAGCCAACGTTTGCTTGCCAATGGTGTTTAAGACCTCCGACATATATACTTCAACACGATTATACTATAAATAAATTGTACTATGCTAAAAAGAAGCACCTTCCCTTGGCTCATAGTTGCTTTACTTTTCTGAAACAGTCCTTTGTCCTTAGCAGCAGTTGTTTGAGCGTGCCTAAAAGAAATTTGAGCACTGTCTCTGAGTGCGCATTTGAGTGTTTGTGCGTGCGTAAATATGTGTGTGTTAGTGCGCCTGCGTGTGTGTGTATGTAAGCGTGTGTGAGTGTGTATGTGTGTGTGTGTGTGCTTGTGCGTGTATTTGCGCACGCGTGCAAGGGCCCAAGGGCGTGTGCTAGAGTATACGCATATGCATATCTAGGATTGGCCCAAACCGTATAAGTATATATACGTATGTATAAATAAATTTTCTCCGTACCCGTATTCGTATACACTGTAAGTGAATTTTAGCCGGCGTATATATACACCGTATAATACGTATATATACGATTTTTCCGTATAAATGCGTATATATACGGTCTGAATGAGTGGTCGAAAAGTGACCTTCCACTGGCCTTCGAGATTACAAAAATCCAAAGCCCTGCATCCGGGCTATATAACAGTTGTTTTTGTGGTAATTCCGTATCCCTCGTGGAAGTGAATCCGTGATGGTCCAACTTGCCATCAGCCAAAGTCTCGGGCTGTAGGCCATCCTTGTAACCCCTTGTAACCCCTTGATGGTCCAACAGCAGCCAGTGGTTCGACAGCAAGGGGTCCAGAAGCAGCAGCACCAGGAGCACCAGAGTTTGAGTATTAGCAGTGCATGCAAGCCAACCCCACTGAAGGTTTCCAGGGCGGAGATGATGCAGGATCAGAAACGACACACGCACACTCTTCACGCATATGTGCATGCACCCACCCCCGCATGCGCGCGCATCTGCATTCACGCACCCCTGCACGCGCACACATACATGCACGCAAACCTGTGTGCACAGATGCACACACAAAAACACACGTACGTGTGAAAAGGTGCATGCACGCACATTTACACATGTACGCGCACGCACACATACACGCATGCATGTACGAACCTTGGCACGCACGCAAATGTATACGCACATGCACGCACCCACGCATACATACAACCATAAGCAAGCACGCGCACACGCATATTCGCACACACGTAAGCAAGCATACACACATGTAAGCATGCACACACACGCACACGTAAGCATGCGCACGAACACGTGTGCATGCACGCGCGCATGCATACAACCATAAGCAAGTACATGCACACGCATATTTGTGCACACGTAAGCATGCACACGCACACAGACACGGAAGCATGCACACGCACACGCACACGTAAGCATGCGCACGCACATGCAAGCATGCGAACGCACATGTGTGCATGCGCGCGCGCAAATGCACACACACATGCACGCACACGCACAAGTACACGCGAGCATGCACGAATCCCAGCACGCGTGCAAATACAGACGCACGCACAACAACATGCATGCATACCCATTTTCACACACACACACACGCACACACACACACACGCACGCACACACAACAACACGCATGCATGCGTGTGCCTCTTTTCACACACACACACAAACACACACACACACACACGCACGCACGCACAACAACACGCATGCGTGCATGTACCTCTTTTCACACACACACACACACACACGCACACACACACACGTGTGCATACACAAACAGGGTAATTTGATGGGGCGGGGGAAGAGGAGGGGTGTTGTGACAGTGACCGTGTATGCCTGTGTGTTTTGGCCTCTTTGGGCAAGCATAGCTTCCCAACCTTTGATTTTTTGGCACAACTAAATTGGATACGTTTATACAGCTCTTGAAGAGCTACAAATTGACCCCCCTAAAATAAAATTCTGAGATGGTCAAAATTTCAAAATTTACGGAATATATACATTTTATACGGAATATACGTATATATACGGTTTATACGGCGTATATATACGTAGACGGAAATTCCATATACGGCTTGGGCCAACCCTATGCATATCCCTTAAGATTTTCCCGTGCATCAGCCAAGTGTCTAAATTCACTGTAAATTTCTGTCATGAAATGACGAACAAATGCTGCAAAACGAAATGATGGAGTGACAGCTGCGTATAATGCCCGTGCTTGGTATCCTACTCAACGTCCAAATATGTAAAAGTTCACAATGAACGTGAGCGGTACCATGGGAGAAGACGAGCCTGCAACGACTACAGCTTTTCTGTCCTTGTCTTGGTGGTCTGCGTCCAAGTTCCAAGGCTCCCACACATAGCAGGCACGCATTTGTGGACATCCACTAGGGGTAACAGTGCTGAGGAGCCGAACCTCCTAACATCAATACAATAGGACATGGGGAAGTGCCTTTGCTCATGCTTCCTGGCACGGAATGACATTTTCCAGTTTTAAAGTCTGCAATTTGAGGTTCTGTGTATTTTTGGCTTGATTCTGGACCTCCAGGCTGGTCTTCACCCCTACCTCTCTGACTTCCAAAGGAAAACTGCGTAGGCAAAGAAAAGTCCTGCACTAATTAAGGGAAAGAGCCACTCAAGTGCCAAATATCTAGGGTTGGCCAGAACCGCTTAAGCTTAAACACGCCGTATACATACGGTGCATATATGTACGGCCATATACATATTTTTCGCTGTATCCGTATCCGTATGACCGTTTATGAGTTGTAGCCGGGCATAGGTACAAGGTCCAATTGAGTAGCCAAAAGCGACCTTCCACTGGCCTTCGACACAACAAACTACCAAAGTCCCTGTTTTCGGGCAATTTTTAACAATTTTTGTTCGAGTTAATGCGTGTCCCTCATGGAGGGTATCCCTCACATAGTTCAACAGCAGCCAATTCATCTTGCCCTACAGAAGCACAAGAGTATGAGCAGGGTTGCCCTTAGGGCATGCAAATTAACCCCACTGAAGCTTTCCATGGCAAAGATGATGCAGGAACAGAAATGGCACAAGCAAACTCTCACTTCGCACATGTGCATGCACGCACCCCCGCACACGCGCACGTACGCACACATACCTGTGTGACAGATGCACTTGCAGACACACAAAGGTACATGCATGTGCACATGTGCATGTACGAGCCTCAGCCCGCACGCTATTGCATACGCACATGCATGCATCCACACATGCAATACAGCCATAAGCAAGCACGCACACACACGCATGTACACGCACACGTGTGCATGCACGGACCCCAGCACGTGCGCAAATGCACACGCACATGCACTCACTACACGCATGCACGCACGACAAACATAATTGGGTTGGCCAGAACTGTACATTATCACTGCATATGCCTGGACACTTGGTGATTTCCCAGCCAAAATTATCGTACATACACTGTATACATTGCTTGGCCAACCCTACATGTATCGGGAAACCCTAATAGTTTTCGAATTCCAGTTCAAAATGTTGTGACCTCAGCAAATGAAGCAGAGCACGTTGTGGTGGCTTGAGCATGCACTGCTATTTTGCTCCATTTTAACCTCCATTTTCCGTTTGATGTTCCCCTCTTCAAAATTGTGCAGAAGCCCAAGCTGAAGATTATTCTCAAGAAGACTGCGGAATTTGACAAAATAATGGCCGAACAGGCGAAGGAGAAAGAGTCTAAGCAGGAGGCACGCGCCGCAGCTCAGCAAGGAGCTCCGCAGTGATCACAGAATCGCGGATGTTGCCGATTGGGATTTCAGGCGTGCCAATTCCTAGTTAGCGCAACGATTTGGTCAGAGCGAGAGAACGTTGTACTCGTTACATCTCGGATTCAATTTCTGAAAACGCTGCGCAGACGGAAATCAATAAGGCCCTTGCAGGATTAGTGGGACCGATCTGGTTGTTGCGAGGCAAAACTGAACTTCCGCTATTACGAGAGTGTGAGAGAAATAAAACATCTGAAATTTCGAACCAGCTGCGCCAAATCGTTCGCTTCCGCGCTCGACACAATTTTTTGATTATACTCATGTGCAGCGGTGCAAGCTCGCGCGAACGCCAGTTCAGGAGTGGGAAAAATAAAATAAAAACATTTCTATTCAAATTTGCGCTCTGTTTCCAACTGGGACCTGTCGCCGAAAACAGAACAGTTGGTAGTGGGCGTCAAAAAGTGCGCTCGAGTCAGAGGAAACACATGCGTTCTGCAGCTCTTAGCAATGGGCTTCACAGGAGGGCAAGGGTGAGCACTTGTGGACCTGTCTTCCTAACAGCTCATCATCTGTATGGGTATTTTGCTCTGACATACTTACTGCTCCCATGGCTTCAAGTCAGTGAAATTAGGGAGCCTAATGACCTCCCTTGGCGCTTCAACTCAAGCTACGTACCCCCCCCAAATGCACACGCGATTCACAAGCACAGATGCCAATGCTCTGTTGGTGGGTGACGTACAGCTGTGAAGCCTGCATCAGAACAACTTGCGTGCCTGTGCTGCGTTAACCTGTCCAACGTCTGCTGCAAAAGGAGAGCGTCAAGAAAAGGCACTGTCTGTTGCAGGCACACGAGATAGTAAAAGGACCAATTGCAGCTTTCACTCAAGGGCAGGCTCCTCCAACGGCCGTTCTCTGCCATGGAATCCTTGGTTCAAAGCGCAACATGTAAGTGGACATCGCTTCTAGATCTGCTTAGGCCACATGCGACATGCCAAGATTTGCTGGGTGCTATACAGCAGCCCCACACTTCCCTGTCCATTTATAAAGCAACTCACGTCCATCATGCAATCTTTTAAGGCAACTAACTGCTTTGGGCGCTCCCTTTGAAGTTCTTCACTTGGTTTCGTCCTTCTCTGCTGTGAATGGATATTTTGGGCCTCTTATTTAGCACTTCCTCTTTTTTATCCAAAATGCCAAGAGTTGTACTTGAGTTGCTTAAATTTCCATCAGCAAAAATACTGTTGTACCGTACAGAGAACTAATCATTCCAAAAAATATTCCGTTTTGCAATTCTGCACCCAATCCGCACCCCTTTCAACAATTATTATTATCCTATCCGCACAATTCCGCAGGGCCAAACAACCCCATCAAGATGTGGCCCCAAACTTACCATTGCTTCATTACATGCCTACAAGTTTACTTTTGCAAAAGATATTGACCACAGGGTGGGCTGTTGCCGCCCTCTGCATGTAAACATGAGCCTGGCAAGTTAGTACCCAAGCAAGAGTTGTCAAACTGCTCAAAAAACTGACTGCACTCAGTTGCATGTCAAAGCTCATTCCAAGTTCTCGTTCCAACTCTGTGTTTGCGCGCAACTCGCACAACGTGTGCTCGCATTCCAATCATTTAACAATCTAGTCCATGCGCATGCCCTCTCCTTTCTCATCCCCACTGCCCTCCCCCTCGCTCTCTTCCTCGCTGCCCTCCCCATCTTCCTCGCTCGCACTGCTCTCCCCCTCATCCTCGCTGTCATCCTCAGAAAAAATAACTAATTCGCTCAAAAATAATTAATCTCACTCATCCGCACCCAATCCGCAGCCCCAGAAATATTTATATAAATTCCGGCTCGCAGTTAGCCGCACCCCTCAAAAACATTATTTTTGCGGTGTGATATATTCTGTACCGTACTTCCCATAATTGGGAATTTTTGTGTTGTGTCCGGCAACCTTTGGGTGCCCCCGTGAACAACTTGCCCCCCTGCCAGCCAAACAGTCTCACTTGACTTTGCGCAAGCATATCTCTGCACCCACTCCACCATTCCGTGACCTGAGACATGCATTGGATAGCTAATTTTTTGTTCTTTCAGCAGATGCTTGAAGGTTTGGGTTTGGGAGAAGGTGCAGAGGATGGAGAGCCGTTTCACAACCTGTGCCAATCCACGACCTGTCAGTCCCCAAAAATCAAGCATACTGACCAGCATATTTGTGGGAGTTTGGGGACGGGAGCAGCTGTGGTCGCGAGTGCAACACAGAAGTTGTGCTGCGACGCTCAGGGAAAACCACACCGCTTTTTACTCAGGCCATCGATTGGCCCCATTCAAATTTAAGTTGATGCGTATATTATATTAATAAATTGGCAGCAACGATGAGAGCAAAAAACGGGATTAAACTCGAAGCAGGTATGGAGCAGCAGATATTTGTCTTTTCCCCCTTTGTCCCTTGTGTGAGTGCCTTCCACTTGCCGACATTCCCAGTGACCCTGCCCAATAATTGGCATTGCAACATTGTTAACATTTATAATGCTTATATCCTGAAGCAGAGGTCAATCGGGGTAACCTGAGAAATGCACCTTTTCCCTGCCAAAGTGGGTGCAAAATACGCAGCAGGCCCCACAGAACCCCCCAGAATGCCAAATTTCCAGCAAATGCCAATGATTTAGATATAACATCAAGTACATAGCATTCAGATGAGGTATAGGGGGCTTTGAATTGGGTGGAGAGGTAAGTGAGACTGGTTGGGTGGGTTGTTCACGGGGGCGATCTTTGGACTGTTGGGTATTCTACAACTTTCATGGAAGAAACGTGCGCAGTTGAACTTGTCACCTAGGCAAGCGCAGTGTCGTAGCTGGAATGTTCCTAAAGATGTTATCTTTCACTTTTACGGTGTGTCTGAACTTTTTGGTTTCGATTTAGTTTTTTGTTAGTTGCAAAAATTTTCGGAACTGGAAATGTTTCTGGTAATGTTTCTGAATCTGTTCCGAAATATTCCCCACTGTGGTAGCTGACATTTGACCGGTGACAGACCGTCAAATCACGGGCAGGGGGGGCTCTCTTTCGTCCAGGTTCCTGGACTGTTGCTCTGGACTGTATTTTGACTCTCCCTCCTACATGCATGGGAATTCCTGGGAGGGGCATGCAAAGGTCAGCCAAGCAGGAGAGGGCAAGGGGAGAAGAGAGTTTTAAAATGGGGGAATTTTGGCAGGTCAATTGAGGGGAGGATTTCAGGTTGGAAAGGTGATTTTCAATTTGGAGCAATTCAGTAGTCCTATTATTTGTGACAAAACAGTTGGAATTATTCCGAACAGTTAAGTGGTAGCTGACTCACTCCAGGGAACAATTCAAACCAGTTCAGAAACACTTTATCCTTTCCGAACTCATAAATCCCTATTTGGAACAGTTCGGAACTGGTTCAAACACACCGTTAGTTACCTTCGTAAATGTATAAATTGTATCAATTTTCTCTATGGTGTATTGGGAGGATACGCATTGAGTTCCTAATTCCTTGGTTTGCTTCGATTGTGCAGGCAGTCATATGCAAGGATGCTGGTCGAGGGCTTCCCCAGCTGGCAAGTACTCCTTGTGGACCTGCGCTGCCATGGTGAGTAGCGTCAGCAGCAAGCAGTGGTCCCACGCAGGAGAGTATTTACGCTTCTTCATTTTGCAGCCGTGGTGCACAAACGTGCACGCCTTCGCGTTAGCATCACATAATGAGGGCGTTTTTGAATGCGAAAGTGTATCTGTGTATGTGTAAACTGGTGGTTGTCAGCTGTGTAAACTGGTGATTGTAAGCACTGGTCAAAGTTTTGCAGTCAGAGAGAATCGTTTTTATTCATTTTGAGGGTGAAGCAATTTAAATGCCGCATTCAAACTTGAACGCAGGTGTATTACGTCCTTGTTTTACTAAATTGAAGCCACAAATTTGGTGAGCACATCACCAAAGTTTGGCAGGCAAATGCGATTCCGCTGCTGCTCTAATAAAATAGCTGCCAAGGCATCCTCTAAAACACATCAAATTTGTGCTGAAGGGGAGCATTGAAATTCCAAGTTGTACACGCGTGGTATGTATTTTTAGGGTCTTAGCCCCAAAACATCTCTTTTCCTTGCAATATGCTCCGGAAACTGATGATTTTTGGCACGCTTCCAGCAAACAGTTCCGATAACGCATTGCCAGCTTGAAGTGTTCGGGAAACATCATGCAGTAGTCACTACCGGCCAAGACGTAGTTTTGGGTGCTGCACTGCTCATAGGAAAGCAGTGTGAACGCAGCTTTATCAAGTTTTTGTTTTATACCGCTTATCGCAGTATAAACAGCGTACCTTGCCAGCCTATTCCCGCCTGTTAAATTTCGAAATCAATCGACGCTCCCAAGCCCTGTTTCATGGATGGAACAAACAAGAAGCGGGAGGGGGCGGAGCAACGGTTCGAATTTTGAAAAAGGCTCAGAACTAACTCCCAAATTATCCTGATGACTGCGTGATGTTGTCAAATGCTTGCCACACAATGGGCAGCTTTCTCTCTTATGTCCTTACTAGCCGCACGGTTTGTGTTCCATGCCTCTGTACAAAATGCTTAGTATTCCTCTCAAAATAGGTTCATCGGCCTTCTGCTGTCTTTCTGACTTTGCATGTTAATGCTGGCTTACACTTTCTGCCTACTGCTTCTTCATGCTTGCATCAGGTGACTCAGCTGCTCTGAGCCTCCCCCCCCCACACACTGTAGAATCGTCGGCAGATGACGTGCTGCGCCTGCTACGAAGTTTGAAGATTTTCCCCCACATGCTTATTGGCCATTCATATGGTGGAAAGGTGGGCGGACGGTTTTTAGACGGTTTGGTAAGGCATCCAATGTAGCTCCCAGCCTCCCTGCTTAATTTTCCACTCTGCTGTATGTCTACTATTGATCTTCCATAGTGTGTCGTGTGTACGTTATTCCTGTTCCAAATTGTCCCTTCACTTGTGTGCCTGCCTGTGTGCGTGTATGTGTGTGTTGCACCTTTGGTTACACCCATGCCTTTGTCAGACTAAGCAGCCCATGTTCACAGCATATAGACTGCAACATTTCTTCATGTCACTCTTTTCAGGTAGTGATGAGTATGGTCAGACAATTTGGCTCTCGCTTGCCAAGACCCATAGAGCTGTGGTGAGCCTTTTGTGTAAGCAATTGCACGCTTGACCACGTCCTTTATTGTCTGGAAGTCAGATTGTCATACACAATCCATACACAATCCATACGCAACCATGCAAATGCTGAGCTACATACTCAGCACACACACAGACACACACACACACAAACACACACACACACACGCAAACACACACACTCACAAACACACATGCAACAACACACAATACGTACTTATAATTGGGGCAACCAGTCAGGAGTACCCCTTCTTAAAGTTGCCTGATGCGTTAGTGTAGAGCACGAGAGCTTAAATCCCAACTTGCTTGTGCCCAGGTGCCTTGATTGTTTGCCTGGAGACGTGCGAGCTGGAGAAGCAGGAGGCAAGGATCACCCTGCCAACCTCATCAAGGCTCTCCAGGCCCTGCCTCAGCCCCTACCTTCTCGCAATGCTGTTGTGGATTATTGTATCGCTGCTGGTGCGTTTTATGTCCCCTTAGCCTTAAAGTGTACGTTGCTGCTTCAATCACGTTCTATTATTGTGTATGCATACAATTAAATGCATTTGACATTGACAAGCTTTTACACACTCTGATAAGGCGTCCGGACGTTACTTAATTAGCAGTCAGGGGTTTAATTGAGGGCTCCCTAAATCCCATCGCTTCTATTTAGAAATGGCCAGAACCGTGTATGGGGTTTTATGTATACGTACATATATACATATAGGTATATGTTCAAGTCGTATGAACCATATATGGTGATAATTCGACCTTCTTAGAACCAATCATTAGGGGGGTCATTTTGTAGCTATTGAAGAGCTCTGATCATGTATCCATTTACGTTAACAAATAGTACAAGGTTGGGGAGCTATGCTTGTCCAAAAAGGCCAAAACCCTTAAGCATGAGACCCCTTTTCTCCCCCCACCCCATCAGATTACCCCATTTGTTTATACATGTGTGTATTGTGCAATAATGTACATGCGTGCATGCATGTAGTGCGTGCATGTGCATTTGCACGCATGCTGGGATTCGTGCATGTTTGCATGTACATGTGTGTGTGTACGTGCGTGTGTGTGTACGTGCGTGTGTGTGTGCATGCTTATGTGTATCGTGTGTGCATGTGTGTAGTGCGAGTGCATTTGCGCGCGTGCTAGGGTTCGTGCATACACATGTGTGCGCGTGCTTATGGTTGTATGCATGTGTGGGTGCGTACATTTGCGTACGCATTTGCGTGCGCACTGAGGTCTGTACATGCACGCGTAACATTTGACTAACCAAGCTCCTCACAAGTCCACTACGTGACATTCCTCCATCAAGAAAATACCGTACCTTTCCGGATCCATCCCGGTGCCTAATTTTCATAAATATTAAACGTAACCCCAGGTAACCCCGGATCTTCAAAATAAATATTTTAGCCATTTTCGCACAAATCCCGGTTGGCATTCACCCCAGGCAGTGCGTGTGCGTGTATGAGTATGCGTGCACATGCGCGTGTGTGCATGCGCATGTGTGTTGTGCTGTGTGTGTATGTGTGTGTTGCTGGGGCAGGTGCTCCAGGTGCTGGGGCGCATGTGTGTCGTGCTCCAGGTGCTGTCCAGGAGTGTCGTGCTCCAGGTGCTGAGGCGCATGTGTGTCGTGCTGCTGGGGCAGGTGCTGGGGCTGGGGCTGGGGCTGGGGCTGGGCCTTCTCTGCTCATCACTGTTCACCCACCCACAAAACTTTATTTTTGCCAATCCCGGGCAACCCCGGAGCCTCAAAATAAATATAAATGATACCCGAATCATCCCGGAGGGCAAAAAACGTTATTTACCCGGGATGATATCGGAAAGGTACGGTAATCACTTTGCATCACCCAGCAATCGTGTTTGGGGGTTGCTGCAAACTGATTCCTCTCCTAACCTATTCTTACCCGTGCTTTTGTTCTTACACTGCAATATCTTTCCTTTAAACGGATAAGACGTGGCTAGCACGTAGACATCACAGGCGGTTAGGTGGTGCTTTTCTTTCAAGATTGACAGGTCTTACCCTCTCTCTTACTGCAGGGTTTTCTTTACAGATTTCCCAATGGGCTGCTACCAACATAAAGGCCGTCCCCAGCCCCTCAGGCCAGCAAGCTGAGTGGCGGTGGAGCTTTGACTTAGACGGCATTGCTGAAATGTACAAGTGGGTTGATGAGCATTTCCTGCACATTCAATTGAGGGACTTTCGTACAGATGTCTAAACTTCAAATGTCCGCCTGCTACTTATTCCCGGTTTCATGCGTTCTTTCCCGTTTCTTACTTGTAGTTTTGATTCCTGTTAATACCGTACTGCGCTCCTAGTATTGCGAGGCAGGAGGTTTGTTTTGGAAGGCATGCCCAATTTTTGGGGTGGACCCCTCTGAGGGACCCCTCTGAGGGACCCCTCAAACCCCCCTTCCAGTGCCCCCACCCAGACAAAAAAGGTACCAATCTGCTCCTTTTAACATTTTGCATCCATCTGTATACTCATCAAGACCTGAAACTGAAGTGTTGCAGGGTTGTTGGGCAAAAATTGAGATACGGACGCCCATGCACACATGACGTACCAGGCAACCACAACTGGCTTGCACAGCCCCACGTTGCTTCCAATTCTTTTGAATTCCACTGACTCATCTCATGCTGGCACAATCCTGGGAGTTTGGAGTGAATTGCTGCTCGATTAGCTTGACTCACCCCGCGGCCTGGACCCAACCGCGTGTGCCTCTGACTCGTGGACATAACCACAAACCTTCCCTTCTACCCAATTTGCCCAAAAAGGGTGTTAATCGACTGGGATTGAGCTGAGGATCCGATGATACGTTTAAATTTCCGTGGAAGTGGCCCAGAAAAAAACTGGAGACCCCCCCCCAAAACTTAAACCCCACCGGTGCCCCCCCCTCCCCAATTCGACTCATATATACAGGGCTGTGCAATGACAATGTCAGAGCCATTTTGCACCGTAATTACGGTACGGTGGACAGTCCGTACCGTCAGAGCGTCAAAATGACAGTGTCTACCGTCCAGACAGTCGAGGGGACCGTCCACCGTAATTACAGCGTAAACCCACTTTCAGGTGCTTTTTTGCTGTGAAAAGATGAGACTAGGGTACAACTCCTGGTCAAGACATAAACTTGTTTCTACTCTTTTTCCTTTCCTTTCCCTTTCATTATTACTCCAATCGTTCGTTTGTGTAGATAACACACCTGCAAAATTTTGAAATGAGGTTAAAAGAGCCAAAATGGCCATTTTTGGGTCAAAATGCCATTTTTGGACCTTTTTGCGATTATTGGACCGTACCGTCCACCGTACCGTCATGCACCGTCATGACGGTCCCTAAATTCCTAAATGACGGTCTGAAACTGTCATTTGCGGCGTCCACCGTCAGACTGTATTTTGACGGACCGTACCATCACACCGTCATTGCACAGCCCTGTATATTTACCAATCGATAGCCTTTGACGTCAGGATTCCGAAAATAAAAATTGTAATCGATTTGACACGTGCCGTCAAAAAGTTTTGCTTCCTACACCCTCCTGTGCGAGGCCTAATGCTTGCCAGGTTCCAAAATAATAAGAATGATTAATCTGCGAGCATTGAGCTTTTTCAAGGTCCAAAAGTTGGAAAATTCTGCGGAATTTGCGATTTTTAAAGGTGTTCCTGCTTCCCTCCTTTCTTTTGGGTGCTTCTGGAAGCTTCTGCTTCTGCTGCTTCTGCTGCTGCTGGAGGATGGCTGCCTGCTGCACGCAAGCACACCGTGCTCCAGGAGTTTGCACCTGAGACAGCAGCAGCTCTGCCCTCATGCTTCTCTCTTGGAGAAGCTTGAACCCGCATACAAGGCTGAGCATGGGCCTGCCCAAAGTCTAAATGGGGCAGGAAAGGTACAGTATAAGATTGCTGGTCAGCGAGCAGGTGCTTGCAAGCTTGCTCAGGGCAATGTCAGCCTCAGAAGCTCCCAAGGCGGAACCACATCCGCTTCTCAAAGTGCAACTCGGTCATAATGATGATGGTTGCCCCTGAAAACGATGGAAGAGCCCAGAATCGTCCCCGCTGAAAAGTCAGTGTTTTGCGAAGTCCGAAAAAACATTTGTTTTTGGCCTGACTTATGCTAGGGGCATCAATAATAATTTATTGTTTTTCAAAACAACCAAGCGCGGTACGGTAATACTGAGTTCAACTCTCCATGCACTTCTGTCATCAACTGTATGTGGGCACAGGTCCTACGAGACAACATCTTTGTGGCCTCTCTTGCTCTCGCCGCCAGACGGTTTGCGTACGAATTTTGTCAAGGCTGAAAAGTCTAATTTCAGGTACACTTTGTACCACAAAAATTTAGTAAACGATGTCCCAGGGTGTGTTGCCAGAGAGTATATGCTTCGTCAATCTAGTTGTATGCTAAAGTGCCGCTAACTGATGTGCTATCATGTAGGCATCTGCGGCACATGCAAGGTACCTTTTGCCTATGCAGGTGGTCAGGCCCAGATGAGGACCAGATAAAGGCTTTAGGACACACCGTACATTTGTTGCAACGAGCGGGACATTGGGTACACACAGACAACCCTCGAGGACTGCTTGAAATCATGTAAGATTGCTTTGGTTCGGTGTCAACCCGTTTGCTTGCATACAATAAGCTGAAACTGTGCAAGATAGACCTGAACTCAGACCTGACCTCCGTGCCAGGTTGCACACAAGCTTTGTAGTCTGTGCTTCTTCCTGCACCACTTTTTGTACCGACTGTGCTTGTCATTCCTCAAACGTTGTGCAGGGCACCTTCTTTTGGCGGCAATGTTGATCTCCATATGCAGAAAACGCAGCGGAGTACTTAGCACACTACTTGATTTTTTTGCTTAAACGTTGGACTTTTATATGCGGAGGTACAAAGATGCGCAAGTGTAAGATGCGTGCTAGCTGGCTGTAGATGCGCAAGTGTAAGATCTAGATGGCTAGCTAGCTGGCGGTGAATGCAAGGCCTGAGAAGTTCACCTCCTGGAATGCAAGGAGAAGTTGTCCAACTGCAGAGAAGCCACATTGGTGGAAATCAGCCATTCTTCGAAATCGGATTCTTTTTGGTCCTGTACGTTCACTGGAGTTAGCAGTTGTGTAATGACCGGATTCAAAACAAGAGAAGTTTGCTTGATTCGTACTAATCCATTCTTGTATTGAAGCGCAAATTCAACTAAGAAACTGTAACAATTCGAATGTCCTGTATGAATCCGCACTTATCGGAGAATTGCTATTGTTTATAAATGTCCGCGGATCAACGCATTCATGAAGTTGTCATATCCCTCGAACAACAGCTGTGCCGGGGCTTGGGGGCTGCCCCCTTGGCACAGGCCATCCGCAACATCAAGCTCAAGGCACTGAAAGATGGACTGGGCAACAAGCTTCCTGATGTATGTAGCGTTGCAAGGGGTCCCTATCAGTCAAACAGCCAGGTCACTTCCGTGAAAAAATACCTCCTGCGTTTCCTTCAGGCGGAGTTCAATCAAGCTGTATCCTTTTTGGAGGGCAAGGCCGCTGACAAGAAGGACTTCCACAACAAGCTGGGAAGGGCCCAAGCACGAAAGTAGGAGTGACTTCATTTGAAACCACCTGTCATGCAAGCATGAACTTTGTATCATCCCCCCCCTCGATGGGATGACCTGTTGTTATAACCTAGAGAAGTGTTATGAGTTAGATAATATTGTATCCACTTCATCTTTCCGTCAACTCCTCCACCATGCCCCTCCGTTCCAATAAACTGCAGCCTCAAGGGCCATCGTGAGCTGCTTGCGCTGCTCCACATCATTGGGTCGGACAGCTCCCTCAGCATGCTCACAAAGGGCCCTATGGCTGTGCCCCCCGCCTCATCGGCTCCTGCCCTTGCTGCAAACGCCAGGATCCCTCCACAGATAACTGCGCCCAGTAGCAGTAGATCCCTTCAATCAGCCGCAACACCAACAGCTCTGCCTCCATTCGTGCCAGCAGCTGTGCTCGGAACACCACCAGCCATGCTCAGCGGCACCCGCAAGATAGCTGCCACACCGCCACAAGGGACAAATGCAGGAGCAGGCGCCATGGACATTTCTCCTGCACCAGCAGCAGCTGGGGTATATGCAGCCATGCACACACAGCTGCAGCACAGCACCACACCAAGTGGGATAATCACAAGGACGCCCAGCAGCAATAGCAGAGCCGGACCACTTGCCGGGTCAGTGCAGCATTCTTTGGGGACGCAGCAGCAGCAGCACCACCAAGCAGCTCCTGCTTCTTCAGCCCCACAAGGCAGCCCTTACGTGAGTATCCTGTGTGCTGGTGTTGCTCTGTGTGCTTTGGGCCAGCAGCACGCGTTTTTTCCTCGTACCTGTCTTGGCTGGAAAGGACCATCACATGATCCAACACCACACACACACACACACACACACACATACACTCACACACACACACACGCACACACACACACACACATTTTCTCCATACTTACTAACGTGCAATTAAATGCTTCTTTATTCACTCTCGTTTTAAATAAGTAGGTTCCTTCTGTTATTGTTTTGCTGTACAGGACGGTCTAGTTTCTCCAGCCACGAGGCCAGCGATGCAATCAACCCACAAACCACGCCCGGTATTTCCCATTCCTGATGGCGAGGACCTGCTGCCCAACATTCCATACGCTGGGGATCTGTTTAGGCTAGATGTGCCTGTGGCCTCTGGACAGCAGGAAGCGGCAGCCCTGAATTACCGCAAGCAAGAGGATGATAAGGTGTGTTTATTCTATCAATCGCGTGGTGTATGTACAGTGCTTTGCTTTTCCTTTGAGGGATTGAAAGGGAGGTACACGTAGTGAGAGATTGTGAGCAGTAAGTCACCAGCGTATTTGAGTAAGCACCTTACAGATGAGTAGGCAACCTTATATGTTAATATATACGGTATATATACGGTATTTATGGCAGAGCAATGAACAAATGTACGGTTATGTACGGTGTATCTGCGAATCTGGCCAACCCTATATTTAGGCGATTTGCGTTTTTCTTGCTTAGGCAGCCTTAGAGCCTTAGAAGATTCTTCTGAACTGTGTGAAGAAAGCAGTTGAAAACAGTGCAACAGTTTTAATGCTTGACCCTGAACAGCAGCTGGAATCCGATAGAAATGTGTTGAAGACCTTGTTGTCTTGCCAAACCAATTGAACCATGCCCGCATTGCTTTGCTCCGTTTGGCTATGCTTCATGCTAATTTAGAACAAGTACCGCTTTTGTCAATTTTAAACCGCATGAATTCCTATCAGCCTTTCAAAAGGCGCGCCCTCAACCCTCCCTCCCGCCACTGCTAGTAACCGTGGTCACGTTACAAACACCGGAGGCCCTTGATCTCTACATTTGTAAACGCACACAACTTCTCTCTAACACAACCCGAACCTACTTTGTTATAGCTTATCTTAATCATTTAAGCTTACCCCTGCATAAAGCAATATTGCAGGCCACATTGCAGCGCTCCTTCATAACACCTCAGCCTTACTGCAAGCACACTGCACATCTTGACCTGTGTACTTAGTCATCTCATCCTGCCTGTGTCTGGCCGGCCTGCAGCACAACCAAGACCTCAGCAGTCCCTCTGCTGCTGCTGCCTCATCCAGCCTAGCCTCTCTGCTGAACTCCGTCCCTGCATGGCACATGCTGAGGCCCCACCTCACGGGCCGAGATCTGGTGGTGGGTTGTCAAATCAGCTGTGTGCCACACACGTCACTGGTAAAGTGTCTTGATACTGACAAACCGTGCCCTCTCAACAGCCTTGCATATTTCAAATTTGCGTGCTTGTTGTACCTAAAGCCACTGCCTACAATTAAGGTACCTATTCTCACCAAAGCAAGCAATGCACTACCAAACTATTTACGATGAACCTTACGTTTCAGACAGTTAATAACCTTCAAAAAATAATGCTGTGTCACGCGCACATTGTGTGAAGCGGAATGTTTCCGCTGTGCATTACACACGCCTGACGCACAGGAGTCAGCTGGTGCGCCCAAGCCCAGCGTTTGCAGCCATCCTGAAGGGGGCCCCAAGCAGAGCAATTCAGGGGATGTGAAGGGGGCGTCACAGCAGCAGCCATTAAGCATGCTTCCCACAGACGTGCAGGAGGTGGCAAGTGCGTGGGGGGCTTCAAAGCAGTTGATTACAGCTATAGTTTGCCTGCAAATGATGAGGGACGTTGAACCGTCCTGTTACTTCACTGTGGTAATCAATGTCCTTGTGTGCAACGAGTGACCAAGGGGCTCCCATTTCTGGAATTGGACGGATGATGGGGACGAGCAGGTACCTGAATTTGTCACCGAGCACAGCGGTGTAGGCGTTCTTGCTAGGCCTAATAAAGAATTAATTGAGACAAGGCAATTGGACATGCAATTCCAGTTTCTGCTTACAAGCAGCGTGGTTAGCAATGCACTGCTGAATCATACGCAGTCACCAATGACCTGCTGTACGCTTTCATGGGCTTGGAGGGGCGCTATGTCCAGGCTCGCCTGGTGCAGCCACTGGGGGTGGGTGAGCATAGCAGTCCAGCCGGCAGGTCTGAGCCCAAGGATTCAAGCCCCACCCTGACATTTGCGTTGGCAGAGGGGCTAGGCTTGGAGCCCTGCCTTGCTGAGCTGGTGCAACGGGTGCTGCCCATTTGGTGAGTGCTTGTTGCCAGCTGTGTGCCGCCGTTGATATTAGAAGACAGGGGAGAACTTATGCAGGCAGCGACACCACTCCTTGCATCAATGAATGAAAAGGAGCAAATTTGGTATTGGGTACCATGGAACCCCTCCATTGAAGAAAAAAGAAAAAGTCAATGGGCACCAGGGGGGTTGCAGGCTTGGCCTGAATCCGGGTCCTGATGAGAGTTGGTAATGATACTGGAAAGGGAAAGTTGGTAATGATCCAGTGTTAGTAATGACACTGGAAAGGCAAAGGGAAAGTTGGTAATGATTAGTGGAAAGGGAGTTGATACTGGCCTGGTACAGACAAGTTTAGTAGCAAATTGAGTTGATGGAATGCACGTGGAGCTTGGAGGCTAGCTTCTTAAAAACGCTTTTGTGGATTTGATTATAGATTGACAATTGTAGGTCGACTGCACTTATGTTGTTAATGGATCCAAGTCCTTGGGAGTCTTTAAAAGGTGAGTGTTGTAGATGGTCTTCCCTCCCAAACACCCAAAAGGATGATGTGGAGGGCAGTAATGGAGGCTTTTGCAGATATCTATGTGTTCCTCAGCGTCGTCCAGCTGCCTCTAGCGTCCTCACATGATGGTACTCTGTTTACGCTGCACGCACTTGCTTAATGATTTGCTCCCATTTGCCTGTCTGCCGGTATACTTTGCTATATGACTGCATAATTACTCATACCAAGCCTACTTTTCTCACCATCCAAGGCCGACGCACCGAACATGCATGTGTCAAATCCCTTTTTGGCTGGACTCTTCTTTGCCTGCTGCAGTGACTACGTGGCTGTGCTGCAGCGCTTCACAGAGACGCGATCTGCTCTCACATGCGGGTAAGAGTTTGCAATGCATTTGATCCCAGTTGTGAGTTTGGAAGGTGACTTACTACTGCTAGTCAAGAGGGTGAGATATGCAGGGCCCTGTCTGTGCGAGGCTGTGCGTTATGAATGCTGAGTAATTGTATCAGCATTTGTTGGCTAAAATAGAAAGGCATGCCGTGCAGTTGTGCTGACGGGTTTTATCTAATCTAAGTGCTCCTTTGGGGGGAAGGCCCTTGCGTGTGCTTGCCGAGCGTAGACCTTGGCTGACCATCAAGCTCCCAACAAGCCTCCAGCAGCAATGGTCCCAACGCGCATCATTCTGATTTACTTGCACACTCCTCTTCTGTGGCTGGACTACACTGTGCCTGCTCCAAGAAGCCGTGCTTAATGATGATACGCGCAGGCGCGTATCGCATGCAGTAGCGGCTGCCTTGTGGCGCCTGCTCCAGGACTGGCTGCTCATGGTGACGCAGCTAGAGCACCAGCTACGCCTGGGCACCCTCAGGCTACAGGCCCTGGTGTACTACTGCCAGGTCTGTACACAGCTGTTAAGCAGTGTTGGCCGATGTTGTATGACAAATTCTTGTGTACGCATCTTCTGTGCAAGAATCTCTCAAACAAACAAACACACACAAAAAAAGCCTACTTGACTTTTGAGCGTTGTATGCTCTTTCTTGGCCACACTCGTCTGTGGTCATATGATGTCTGTCTACGTGTACTATTGTTTATTACAGGACTGTTATTTAAAACGTAACGATCGGCCTGCACAAATGCTATTTCATTGCTGTTTCATCTTTGAGTTTGCTACCAGAAATACTCGCTTATATGCACCTGAACCTGCAACTCACAAGCACATCTTTGTAAATGTTATTTGCTCTTCAGGGCCCTCTGTCCTCTCTAGGTCTGCTGGCAAGCATTGCAGCAGATGCTGCTTCTCAGCAGCTCACATCGGCAGGTACTGCGCAATAGGTTCGCCATGCCAGGACCACTATTGCACTTTGTGGTTCCCATTTTTGTTGCATGTTCCTGATGCATCTTTTGACATTTACTGAGCAGCTTATACAAAAAAAGAGTGTTGGTTAAGCTCCTCATTGAAACATCTCTCGCTTCACTGCAGGGCTGCTCAACCTCCTGCACGCCAAAGCAGCCGCTCTAGCAGGAGACCGAGCAAGACGAGCGCTTGTGCACCGCCTCCTGCACGCAGCCGCTGCCCCTTATTTCAAGTCAGTGTGTCACGCTGTGCACGTTTCTAGGAACTGCCTGAGCCGCTCCTCTGCAGCCTCAATTTGTATTGATCATCATTGCTGATGATGGGCTCGGTCCTCGCTGTGTATTTTGGTCCTCTAAGAATCATCTTTACCGTGCTTGGCTACCCCCTTTGTAAAACGTGATCCACCCCTTCCTCAAAACTCGTTCACCATGCTGTTTTCATTTTGCTCCTGCCTTTTGCATTGCTGCAGGATGCTGGAACGTTGGCTGCGGGATGGTGTGCTTGAGGACGCATACGGGGAGTTCATGGTCCAGGGCCATGAGGTGTGTGTGTTGTGTGTATTTGTCAGTCAGATTTCTGCTTGCATTTCATTCCTGACAAGACATACCCATGAATCACCTTCACACAGATCACCAGTAAAGACGCCCTGACAGACGACCATCAGCTAACGTACTGGCACGAGCGTTATACACTGAGACACAAGCCAGTCGTAGGAAACACAACGGGAGCGGCAACGGCTGCCCACCCTGCTCAGTTGGACGTGCCTGTGTTCCTGCAGGGGTGTGCCAACCTCATTCTGACCACGGGTAAGAAGCTCGGGAGAGTCTGTCTTGTGCTGACAGACCTGTGCACTTATGTGGCTTGGCTCTCAGTGTTGTGTGAGATGTGCATATAGTTCTGGATACTGTTTTGTGTGTTTCTGTGCTCTTGATTTTGGAGCTGAGTTAAAGCGACGGGAAGCGTCCCAACTGCCTTTGCTTCTATTCCAGCAAAATTGGAGAAACAGTCTAACTAGTAGCGCTCATGTGTGGGCTACTAAACTCTCCTTGGCTGGCCGCTGTGCTCCTTAGAAGACAACCGCCACAACATGCAGGGAAGTACCTGAATGCCATCCACGAGTGCCGTAGCCATATGACTGCAGAGTCACGGCCTGCCCCCTCAGCCTCTGCATCTACGTGGGGCTTTGGCACTCACATGGCACACACCCAAGGCCACGCAGCAAAGTCTGCAGGCAGGGGTAATGCAGGGGAGGTTGGCGCTGCCACTGCAGGTGTGTCTGTCTGTATGCAAGACAAGGGAGGAATGGGGGGAAGGATGTGCATGTTGAAGTTAGTGGAAATGAGTGTGTTCAATTGATTTGGGGTCTGCAGAGGGATTGTCGTTGGTTTGTAGCAATCGCGGAGTTCTAAGCCATATGCCCTCCTCCATTTAATCGAGGCCGGTGCAGCGCAATAACGGACTTACGAGTAAAAACATGTTCGAGATTCTTCTGCTGCCTCATACTTATACAAGCTGGGGCTCTCTGGGGTCCCTGAACTGTGCATTCTTAGTGTTCCGGACAATCTTTTTGTCTTGACATGTGTGTGTTGCATGTAAATATGTGAGTGTGCATTCGCCTGTGTGCCATCATAAGTGATATGTTGCTCTACCCCCCCTCATTGTTTCAATTGACACTCAGCAAGCCTCAGATTGCTTGCATTCAAGTGATCATTGTGCCACAGACTGTGTGTATATGTGTGTATGTGTGTCTGCCCATGCAGCGGTGACGGCAGCCATCTGTGGAGGAGTGAACGGCACAGCAGAAGGCAGTGTAGCACAAGGTTGGGGAGGGTCACCTCGTCTTACGTATGACCCACAGAGCAGCTTTGTGCAAGAGATCATGGCTGCACACGCCCGTGCATCCGCTGCCCTGCTGCACCTGCTGCGCTCGGAGCAGGAAGGTGTGAGGAGAGCGAATTTGTGTATAGCCATGTGTGTTGCGGCTGGTAGGGTATTAATGACGTGCTTGACTTTTAAAAGGTCAAGAGTTAGAGTGCATGGCCATCTTTGACCACACACGTGAACTCCTGTTATTTGTGCCTTACGTGCTGTGCACATTGGTGTTCGCTTGAAATGTCGCCTTAAACCAAAGCTTTGTTTTGTGTGCTTGCTCATTAGCACACTTACACACATGCTCACTTGTGCAGTGGGGCTGCTGGCGTGGCTGCGCTCCCTTAAACACTTCTTCATACTAGATCAGGTGCAGTAACTTTGATCGATTGCTCCTGCGTTTGTTGTGTCGTACTCTCCTCTTGCAAATGAAGCTGCCGATAGGCTACCCTCCTGTCCTTACTCCCTCCCTGGATGTTTTTATTCCTTGATCTTCTCTGGTACACGTGCTCAAACGCTAGGTAAAAAGACGGCATGGAAAGTGTTATGACAATGCACTCAGTTAGAGAGCAGACGCAGGGTATGAAAGGCACGCTGGACCCCCCCACACGCACTGATGTCAACACTGAACTGTCAGACAATTTTGCAGTGCCCTTACGTTGTACGTGTGTGCATGTGCGCGTATTCAAGGTGATCTAGTGTGCAGTTTTTGTCGTGCCCTTAAGTTGTGCGTGAGTAAATGTGCGCCCACGCAGGGTGATCTCGTGGTGCACTTGGCGGAGGCTGCTCGTGAAGAGCTTGACAAGCCTGTACGGGACATCAGCCGCCCTCGCCTGCAGTCCCTGCTGGAACTTGCCATCAGGACCAGCAGTGTGGCACAGGTATGTGTGTATGCGTGTGTGTTCACGTGTGCATTTGTGTTTGCATGGTCCTCCGTGGCTGGGACGGCCCTCATAGAAGAGGCCCCCCTATGTTACAAACTTGCACAAGTATTTTCCTTTGTTTACTCATACTTAAATTGCTTTCAGCATGAGTCCATTAGAGGCAAATGATGTATGAGCTCATTATTGAGCGCATTTCATGGCTACCATGGTATTCATAAATAATCCAATAACATTTTTTTGCTGAGCACTTACGTACAGTATCCTGCCACAGCAAATGCACACAGAACTGAGACACGACACACACACTCGCACTCAAAGATACACACACAAATGCACGTAGGACCCTCACGCTGACGAGCTGTCAGTCAAACTGGATCCACGGTCAGTCTTAGAGCTGTCAAAAGATGCTGGCGCCCTCACGCACATAACGTCAACAAATGTGGGTGGGCAATTGGCAGTCCGTGTGCTCAAATCTAGCAGGGGTTATTCTTGAGCAGCAGGCGGTGTGTATTTTGACTAGAGTAGGGCTATAAGAGTTACAGCGCACACGAGTGCAGCCCTTGTTGCATCAACAACACAGGTCATGGAGCAGGATGAACAGGGCATCTGTGTGAGCGAACTATCACGCTTATTACTTATATGTCCTGTACCCTTTGTCGCATCTGCTGTATGTGCAGGCTGGCACGACACCTACAGGCACACCACAGAGGTCCACCACCACCTCCACGCCATCCTCTGCACTGAGAAGGCCTCGGGCTGAGGATGAGCTGGTGCGTGCTTTTCTTGCCTGCTTTGAGTCTAGTGTCCCCTCTGTGTCTCCTCAAGAAGAACGGGTCAATTTGCAACCAGATGTGACCGGTTGTCATCAGCTGTTGTTGCCATGCTGCCAATACATGCCATGCACATTTGCTGCGACGTGGACTTTCAATGGAGAGGCCATGCAGGCGATTTCTTGTCACTGCTCGTATCACTTGAAGCAAAGCAGCGCCTTTCAATCAACCAGCCAAGCCCACCCAAAAAAGGGGGAATTAATGCCTCTCCTGAATTGCACATCTGAGGTTACACAATGGTTTTTATACATAGATGTAATACTATGCATAGGAACAATAGATTTGGGGTCAAGGGTGTGAATGTGGGGCTGGATCTGTGCCATCTCTCTGCCAAAAAGGTGGCATGGGTGTGGAAATGCAGGTTAGGTCCAAGTTCACCATTTCTTTCGTTCCCGGGCAGATTTAGGGTCAAACCATACCCATTAAAGCAAAAAATTGTGGAACTCATTGCAAAAAGCGCGCTTGGATTCCGTCAAGTGTGGTAAAAGCCTTTGCATTGCGTAGTTTCCCTGCCAAAAGGGGGGTCCAAAACCAAACCTTCACCCCAGATCCCAAACCTTCGCAAAAATGTCCCCAATAATAATGGAAACACCCCTGGTAAGTTTCTAGCACCAGGGAGGAGCTTTTGTAAATCCATTCTCTGGCAGGGATTTCCACCCTGTTCCACCTGGGCACCTCTCGCCACAAACTGAGGATGCATAGATATATCTAACCAAGGTTTCTACATACTGCACAATACCGTACTCATCCCACACCCCAAATTTAAGAAATGTTCTTATTAAATCCCGCACCTTCCCGCATTTTCCCGCACCCCAAAATAGAAGTTTTTTACCTTACCGCTGTAATCCTGCAGGACTATTTAGCCCTGTTCAGCACCACTTAGCTGAACTGAAAGAGAAAACCACAAAGCTGTTTGCAAGATGTAGCCAGACGTTCCTTGTTCCCCTGCCCTACACCTTTTCTGCCCCCCCCCCCCTTAATCTGCTTCTGCTTGTTCTAGCCACTAGCACTGATGCTGGCGCTCTCCTCGCTCTCCTCACTGCTAAGTGCTGCTGCTGCTGCTGCTGGGTGCCTTGCTTGTGCTTGCACGTACTGATGGTGCCACTTGGGTGCAGCCTTGGTATGTGACCTTGTTTGATGCATTAGCTATCCCACCTGCTCGTTTGTTAGCTGCAGGGCTGCTTTATCTGCTCTGCGTGCGCAAGCATTGCAGCGTGGTCCTCCAAAACAAAGGTTTTTCTTTGCCTGCCAGGAGGCCTCTTCATCACTGCTTCCTGCGCCTCTCGCTCAGCCAGTTCCACTTTTGCTTGCAGCAGCTTGGCTCGGTCGGTTACCAGCTGCTGCTCCTTTTGCTGCTGAAGTGTTGCTTCCTGCTCAGCTGTCGCTGTGGAAAAAGCTGCATGCCTCCCGCTGAAAACTCCCCTTTGGAGCAATCAGTGCTGCTGCTTCTGGGGCTGCTGCTGGGGCAGGGAGGGGGGCAGGGGGGGGGCGTGGAGGAGGCCGGGGGGCCTTTTGTTGCTCGTGACGCAGCGACCCAATAACTTAATTTACACCAATCCCGCACAACCCCGCAAAATCAAAGTAGATCTTTTTTCATGCTTACCGCAGTCATCCCCCAGGGCAAAAAACAATATTCACGCGGGGTGTTAAAGGAAAGGTACAGTAGGTTAAAAGTACTTTCCTGCATTGTGGCAAGAACTCTCACCGGAGTTGGCTGACCTGACTTTCAGTGCCGGGAACTGTAGGACCAAGTGCCACCAAAGCTTTGCAATTGCTTGCAATGCTTACCGCAGGGATGGAATGCGCTGCTGCTGTCTTACCGGCTGTCGTGGCCAGTTGCGCTCATCATTCCCCCACGTGCACTAGCACAGTACCAGCTCATATTCAAGTAAGGTGGCTTGGGCAGTGCTTTGAGGCTCAAGGCGTCTCGTGCTGAGGTCACTATTGTAATTTTGTGTGGTTTCGAAAAATTGGGAAGTGAAAGGCAAGAGTTAAATTACAGTAAAGCGAAAGGTTGAAAAAAGAGGCAATCTCACCATGCCTATGCTGTATATATGCTCGTAATTGTACATGGTATATCGCAATTGAATACTTGAAGAATCCTAGTCATCAGGCTTTCCCACCGATCAAATAGCCTTTCATCCCACCCTGCACGCTTCAATTCAACTGCACTTTCATGGTCTTTTTCTGCGTTGTCTGCCTCCTCACAGGCTTACGGTTATTTTTCAGTCAAGCTCTGCTGCTGCTACTCTGCTTATGCACAGGCACCTATTTAACCTGAAGCACGTTGAGCGCCGAGTTGCTGCTGCATGGCACCGCATGCAGGCTGCACGCAACGCTTCAAGGTAGGTCTGTGCACGATGACAAGGGCGATGTGCAAAAGCACGTGCTGTGTTCTTACTCTGAAATTTTGCTATGGCACTCTCTTTTTGTACTGCACCTAAACTGCAAACCTTGACTGTTTCTGACTTTTTGGGGAGTGTCGCAACCAACCTTATTCAAGTTGAATAAAAATTGCCTCGCAAAGTTTGCATCTGTGCAAAATAGGTTTTTTAAAGGTCTTAGGTTCAAATTCTAGTCAAAACACCCCAAATCGCTTTATTGCTCAACGTATAATTTCTCCTGTATTTTCTCGCTTTTAATGCAATAACCGTTTTGCTCTTGCCTTTGCTTATGTGCATAAAAGCCTTGCTTGCTTAATCAGAAAAGGGGCAAAAAGACACCATATAGGCTCACTTTGTGCTTTGTAAGTAAGTGCTACCCCCCTTGCATTGCTCACATTGGAATTTATAAGAGTCTATTAGTTCGTGCATTATACCTTGCATTCTTTACGTGACTCTACGATAGGTAATTGAATGGGTTGGCGGAGCTTTCTCACTTTTTCAAGCTAGTTAATGTGCAAGGTCGCCAGGAGGCAGGAGAAGCATCCAACATCATGATTTGAAGAGAGAGTGCAGCTTATAATCTCCTTTGTGGGGTTTGGTACTCCTTGCTCACACAGGGTAGGACGAAACGCACTGAAGCCTGCTTACTGCCTGGCACAGCGTCACCTGTTCCTCATCCAGGTGTGTCTAATTCAGGTTTACAAAATGTTTGTTGTGGTCATTAGATTATATGAAGCTATCTAATGTTGTTTTATGTGCTGCATTACGAAACAAATTATGCAGCAGAAGCCCAATCTATTTATCCTCATTTCTTTTTCTTTTTTGCTTCTGTGCCTTCTAATTCATGGAGCACCATGTAGGCCCGAAGACCCTTGAGAGCGCATGCTGAATACTTTTTCCACTACACAGGAAATCCTGCGCTACAGCACGACTGATGTGCTTGCACCTCAATGGGCTGCAATGGAGGCAGGCGTCAGGCGGGCAGCTGATGCAGACCAGGTGAGGAAGTAGGTGTGTGTAGGGGTGCTTCTTCGTTCTCGCAAGTTGCCTTTGTGGTGAAATTGCCCCTCTCTCTTTCTCTCTCTCACTATCTCTCTCTCCTTAAGCACCTACATGTAATATTTGAGCATGTCGACAAGCACAGACTACAGATTGTAGCACGCTACCTAAGTACAAGCCGCTGGTGGTAAGCCTGCAAGGCGTCACCAGCGGCGGGCGCTTTCAGTACAGCGGCACATTTGCATCTTTGCGCAGCTTCCACCCTCTCCTATAGATTTATCATAGATAAATCTAAATACTGCATCGTGTTCAGCACTTCCGTTTAGCCAGCTCCATTGGAACAACACAAAATTCTGGGGCTCCTCAGATTATCTCAGATCCGCACCAGCAAAGCGAGTTATGAACTGGCCCAAGCCTGATTCCTTGATTCCTCAGGAATACGCCTGTTATGGCGTGGGAACCCAATATGCAGCGTGCAATTTACTGTTCACGCATGTAGGACGCACTGAGAAGTGCCCCAATAATAAATATAACGCATGGTTGTGTTGCAGGCAATTGCTGCGTATAATTCCGCCACTCAAACCCACGAGAATGCTACCTTAAAATTTTAGGGTGAAGTCACGGGTTCGCTGTGCAATTAGCTGACATTGCTCCTTTCTTCTTTGGCTTTGTGTGTATATGTCTTAAGCTCATCCGCTACTCTCCGGTGTAGATTGGGGCTTGCATGCTTCTGCCCGCCAGCAATCACAGGTGGCAGAAATCCTCAATGTATTAAAAACTGAAGGTTGTCCGCCACTCGAGCGCAGAAACTGGCATGCAAACCATGTCAATGCATGCTTGCTCAGCAATTGCTTTGCAAGTATATATGAAAACAGTTGATAAAGGCAGGAGGCGTCAAAAAAAATTTCATGACAGTCACGTGTAAATTTTGGGCCACCGGCCCAAAATGACCCCTCCCCCCAACCCCCCTTCCTGACCCCCCACAATGAAAAGGGTGTCAATCTGCTCAGAATTCTAGCAGCTATCTGCCTGCACAGTTGCCATGCCAAGTAATGCAATACCTGATGAGCTGTAGGGCAAAAACTGGTTTGCGTACGCTCTTGCACTGACCACCTGTTTAGTGCACAAATCCAGCCAAAACCTTTGCCAAAGCACTTTTAAACCTAAATCATGCAACCTATGCATTATGCGATGCGTAAACTGCAAGTTTGGAATCAATTGCTGGTAATTCGCCTGAACACACCCCCGCGGCCTACTTAGGGACATTCCATGCATTTCTATGCCCAGGCACCCAGACCCCCCCCTTGAATCTAATCACCCAACAAGGGTGCCAGTCGACTGAAGTTGAGCTAAGGATTCCAAAATATAAATAATACTTCGTGAAAGTGGCCCAGTGAAATTCCGGAGAGCTCCCCAAAAATTCCCCGACCCCCCAACCCCCTCAGAATCGACTCATTTATATACCGATCGATAGCTCTCGACGTCAGGATTTTGATACATAATTTATATTTCAATCGACACGTGACGCCAAAAAATTATGATCCTTGACGCCTCCTGATGACGGGATGAAAATTCTCCACGGTTCTCTCGTTTAATGCAAATCTGTAGACAATGACGTGTAACTTGCTTGCTTGCCCTGCCCCACCCCACCCCCCTTCATCACTCTGCAAAATAAATGCTCAGCGAACACACATTGTATTGCCCCTCCCCATGTCACGGCTTGTAAGCAACCAAATTATTTTATATATCTTTGCCATCACACTTCACAAGCACGCACGGACTCATACATCATTTCAGGTTATCCACTGCCACGCCACATTCATGTCACGTGCCCTTGATGGCCTCATGCTGTGCCGCCTGCCCCTGCTGCGCCCGCTGCTGGCACTGCAGCAGGGTGCTTTAGACTTTGCAGATCGCGTGAACATAGCTTGGGATGCGTTGGAAGCAAGACAGGTAAGGGGACAAAGTTGAGGCGGAGGGTCTTCTTTGCATGTGATTATACTATTTTTAAATTTACGAGCTTTAAAATGATTGAATTGAGCAAGGCTGGTAAGCTTCAAGCCTTCAGGCCTTAGACCTTGGGCGCCAACTTCCATTGTGAGAAGTAAGGGGGGCGTGGTTCCAGGTTGTGGCGGAGGCGTAGATATCTTGAACCTGACAAAAACTGGTGTCAGTTGATGTTATAGGAATAACAAGAATTTTGAATTGTAATAGTGAAGCAGGTGCAAGGTGAAGATTTTCATGGCAGATTTCATGTTATAGGAATTTAGTGTGTTTGCGTCGTGAGACCGCAGTGTGTGGATCTACTGATCTAATTGCTCAAAGGCCTTTAGAGTTTGCTTTAAGAGGAGGACAATGGACAACAAAGAAGAATTGAGCCGCATAGGTTGAGCCACATAGGTGAAATTGCTGTTTGTAAAATCCGAGGAAATATATGGGTGGAGAAACACTACGGAGGCAAGTAATAAAGGCAAGAATTGGAGTTTAACTGTCAATTATGCACATGGCAGTTGGAACTAGGTCAGAGGTGTAGAGGCGTCATGATACGTCAGCTACGCAGCTGCTTGTAGCTCGGAGGGAGGCTATATCCATTTGTGAAGTCGCTGTGCGATTGCACGTAAGCGTTTGATTTGGTTTGGTGTTCGCTGGTGCTGGCACCAAAAGTGTGTTTGCTGGCGCCAAAAGTGTGTTTGCCCTGGTATATGCCAGCTCTCCTGCCAGCTCTTGTATCGGCTGGTAACAAAGTGCAAGCCCAAGTGAGTTTGTATACATGTCAACCAATGGTACATTGCAGCAATTTGTGGGTTGGGGTTTTGGAACCATGTATATTGCAGGCTGAAGCAGCGGCAGGACAGGCTGCAGCCACGGCAGCACAAGTAGCCCTGGTACGGCAAGCAAGCCGCAGCGGAGCTCCTGCAAGGGGTGAGTCAGTCAAGTAAAAGGGGGGAATCAAGCGCAAGTGGGTGGCTGATTTCTTGCATGCGGTAGTATTTGGTGGACTACCTAAGCGGCAGTTACTCCACAACGCATGTGAAAGGTGTAAACAGAGTGGTACAGGGACTTGAAGGCAGCTAAAAAAAGTTTGAAAAGAGCAAAGATGCATCACTAATACAGCTGTGTGAGATGACTTACCAACTTACCACTCGCGTGAGTTAGATTTCAAGAGCGTCACTTCAAGTGAACTGTATGGTGCACCTGAGCTGCCTTGTCACTTCCTCCTTTGATTATCTGAACCGAGGTTACAGGTGCCTCATACTATCAACCTTTGCTCCTATGTCTGACTGAACTTTTTTTTCCTTTGCAGTCTTGGCACCCTCTCAGTCCATAACTGCTTCACGAGAGCAGCAGTACGAAGGCTTGCTCGTGCCCAGCAATGAGCAACCAAATAGCTCGCACCATTACCTTGACATCACAGGACTGGAGACAGAGTACTCGAGCAGGTGTGCTGCTTTGTAAAAAGAGCGCAAGTATTGAAAATAAGTAGAGTCTTGCGAGGCGCTGCATTGAGTAGTCAGGCCTTGTGTTTACCTTTGGGCTCAAGGTGTGTGCCTATTATGCTTGCCAGGAGAAAGAAAACATGGCTGATTCTGATGGCTCTGTTCTTCTTTGCAGAGTGCCAAGGTACCAAGCAACATTCCGCCTCCTTGTTGTAACAATTGATACATCCAATCGAGGATTGATTACATGCCAGCATATGCCAGTGTATAAAAGATGAGATTTTCCCAGAGGGGGTCGACGTAGGCCCCAAACAGGGGTACTTTAGAAATGTGAATTGAGTATGGGCACCCATGTTTGCAAATTCTAAGCTTAGGACCCAAAGGTAGCTACTCATAACACCTGAGCTTTAAATTTGCAAACATAAGTGCACATGTCTAATTGCCCGCGGCGTGAACCCTACTTTTCACTGCCAATCCACCATATTTCACCACCTACTGCTCCAATCTGGCTTATTTCTAAATAAATGTTGTTTTTACATAAATAAATATCATTGCAACAAAAATGGAGTGAAACGACCCAGTAGTTGGTCAGATACTCCATTTTGGCCCATTTCCCTTGGAGAAGATCAACAAAAGAGGTGCCAAAAAGGTGGAAAACCAACCTTCACCAAATCTGCTTTTCAGAACCCAGGATGATTTTGTATCATAAAGGAAGTCCTCCTGTCTTGTTTTGGGATGAAAAGAGGTCCTGCTTGGGGCGTGGTGGTCTGTTATGTGAAAACTCAGTGCCAAAATTTGATCTGGATTTCTGTCCAGACCACTAGGGTGGTCCTTTTGGCCCCAAACTTCATGAACCATCTAGTTATATCATTCAAACATGATTTGTATCAAAAAAGTCACATTTCAGGACATTTGCTCTGTTGACCCCCTCTGAGAGTACCCTACAAATGTGCAGGCAAAGACCACTGTTTCTTTTTCTGCAATGACAGGTCTGCAGAGCCCTGACGCTGTAGGACAATTAATAAAGTGCCCCTGCTTTTGTGCTGGTCTTGCACAGGTTAAACGAGTTGGTATCAGGCTTGCAACATATGTACTACACGGCTATCCAACGTGAGACTGGGGAAAGCCACGCAGGCTCTTCTCAGGTAGGTGAAAAGGGGAGGAGTGTCTCGACAGGCAGGTGTTTGCGAAGCTTTTCATAGTGTATGAGCATACAAACCCATATTCCTTACACACATAGAACTATGTTGGCATAGATGTGCATGCAAACAACTTGTTCTTCCAGGAGACACTGGAGAGCCGTGAGCAGCTGGAAGCCTTGCAAGGCCTAATAGAGCGCATTGCGTTTGATCCTCAGCAAGCAGCCGCACAGCTAGGAGGAACAGGCGTGAAGAGCACGCAGGCGCTGCTGGCAGAATTACAATCAGCTGCAGCTCAGTACTGACATTTAAGATTGGGGGATGGAATGAAACAGAGCTGGCCGAGTTGCTCAAGATGGTCTGTACATATGAAAGAAGAGGTTTGGCTGATACTGAGACTGGATGCTAATATGTGATAAACATCATCACCATGTGCGGGTGCGTTTGGTATACACAGCTCAGCAGTTTAGCAGTAGAAAATGTACACAGCGCAGTGGCGCCGCTGTCGGTGAGCCTGTTACACTTAGTCAGTGGTATGGATGGAGAATTGTGTGCTTTTTCCACGGATGCATCATGTAATGAACAATCAATGCTTATCATTTCTTTGGTCTGTTTTGTTGGCTCTCTTGTATAACACTTTCAGACGTCCTGTTTCGAGCTGTCATGTCAGGGAGGAAGAGGAGAAGTTACCTTTGTGGGGCTGGGCGGATCTTTGGAATAGCGAGAAGGGGCCTGCTGGGAGCACACAGCCAGCTTATGAGAGGAAGAGGCAGAACCCATAGGAAGTTTGTTATTTGCATCGTGAGATGCGGTAGGCGGGTGATTTATTACTCAGGGAAACTCACAACTTTCTCTGAGAGGAATGCAGGCAAAGAAACGGACAAAAGAAAAGAAGGAGAAAGTGAAGCAAACACACAAAAAGGCGAGAGTGATATAGTAGCATATCCCTTTTGCTGCATTACAGGAACTGGAAATCTTCACGTGTAACACCCTATAATTGTCGAGTACTATATTGTCGGTTGCTGTCGCCAACAGCAGTCGGTTTGGAGCTAATAAATGAAAGTATCATTTACTTGGCACCGGGTGCATGTTGTATTGGGGCGCTTGCTTTATTAGACGTTATTCTGCTAATTGTACTACCCAGAAACTCTTAACACCTGTCAGCGCCTTCAGCAGAAAGGCCGTTTTTTCACAGATTTCAATGCTGTAAAAGCACACGTGCACGTCCAGTAGTACAGACTAGCGCTTGATAATACTGATGAAGGGCTGGCTCACAGAACAGAGGACGTGGTGTGTGTATTCATGAGAGATTTCATTCATGCTGACGCTTGTTTGAGCGCAATAAAGACAGACAGCGTCATGCTAAATCAGTGGCACTATCTAGTCGTGTGATGTCCCCTGCGATTTATAATGTGAGCAACGGTTTCACGTATATTGGTAGTTTGGCTAGTTTAGATGGTCCTTTTATAATAAACTCGCTCTTATTCTCACAGGCACATCCATCAGCCACCTCAGCACCTCAATGCATTGCTTGGTCTGCCGCCTCAGAGAGGGAGAGGAGACGTTACAGATACCTTCAGGGGGGGCTTATGCATTGCTTTCCCCCTGTGAAGAATGTTAAGAACGAACATCACTTACTTGGCGGGATGCATTGGAGATATAAAAAACCAAATTACAATGTTTCAATTGAACAAGGAATGTGCCTTGCTGTGTGAGGTGTTGAAAGGCAAACAACGGTAAGTGCTGCAAGCTAATCTGCTATTACGAATGATTTCAGTTCTATGCTACAGTTCGCTGTAGGCTTTTTCATTACACCAAGGCATAAAAAGAATAAAAAGAAGCAGGACGCTGCAAAGCTATTGCTGCACCGTTACCTCTGCCCGCACCACGGCCACGGCCACAACCACGGCCCGTTGTGGCCGGGGCAGCGGCATCTCCCTCCACGGCTCGGGCTGCTCCTCTTGTCATCATGACTAAAACAGAAAACAACCTGAGCTAAAACAAGGCATAAAAATAATGCCTAAAACCTAAAACGAGAGTACACAGCACTTTATGCAAAGTGCTTGCCAGATCTCAGCCTACGCTCACTACGCAAAAACTCCAGTTCTACAGCTGAAGCAGAGAACTGATGATTTTCACTCTTTATACACGTTTTTACGGTTTTAGCCAGGCAAGTGCTGGTTCAGAGTTAATCTAGCAGCATGGCCCACAGCAAGAGAGTGATGTACCAGACCGTGTTTGATGTTCCAGAGCGACCCTCTCGTTGTGCATGTGCTGCTCCTCACACATGAGTTCTATTCCGGCTCGTATCCACCGAACTGCTGGAGGGGGATTTTTACACATGTGCCGATACCAAGCATAAAAAGGATGGTTAGCACAGCGCAAGCTGTGCCAAGAGAGTACTAACTGACGTTCGGTTGCACTCGCCTCCAAGAACTAGAGTACTTCTGCGAGTACTCAGCAGTTTTATGTATACAATACTTGCCTCCCGCATCCTGGTATATTCAGTGTGACAGTCCATATTTTCATGTGCCCAAAACACACAGACTAAACCCTAATGATTCTCCCTCTTTGATTAAATGCGGTTGTCCCTGGCAGATGCTAGATTGATTTCACTGGTTTTATTCAGTGCTGCAATGTCACAAACAGCGTTGTGCCTTTTTCCCTTTTTAAGGATTTTTTTGTAGGTGTTGCAAGTCTGGTGCCACCACAAAACAACTTCTCACATTTATTACAATGTTTTACATATGCAGCCTAGCAGTCGCACATTTTGACTGATGGCTTTATCTGTAGCATCTGTAACATCTGTACACCTAATTCAAAAAAAGGTTTTACCATCACCACAAGCAATCATCAGCATGCTTTACAAAATACCAAGAACTGATCAAGGAAGGTCACGGCTTTGATGGGCCAGGCAAGAACTACAAATTAGAAATCAGCATTTAGCTAGATCTCAAATATGCAGAGACAGCGGGCTTGCCATCAACTTACCTGCCCTAAAAGCATAGCTTCTGGGCAGCGTTTCTGAGCAAGCTCTGGGCTTTGCACATACCCTGTGTGTTGTGGTTGTACACTTAAGATATTACTGGCTTGGAGTATTGTTATGCTCTATAGGAAAGTAACACTTTGTCTGTCAAGTAGACCAAAAGAAGGGTACTCATGTACTTTTTGCTGAATTTAAAGCAAAATGTGACATTTGTAGAGCCCTCGAAAGGTAAGCCCAGGCAAGATGTGTGTTGGTATCTGCTTTGCCTAAAATAAAACAAGCAAAATAGCAGGCATCCTATACTAGCCGGAGCCCTACATATTTCACGGCGATTACGCACAATCGTAAATCAGCTCACTATATCCTTTTTAGCAGCAAATGTGCCAGATCCCTAACAAACTCCTGACCCTGACCGAACGGACAGAAAAGAACATTGTGGTACGGCATACAGCATCTCACCTGATTTCCAAACAGTTCATCCATATCCTCAATCAAGATGAAAAGCATGGCATTTTCTTGGTCAGAGGCATTAGAACCAGGTCCTAGAGGCATGTGTTGCAGTAAAGATATATAAACTTGCTATCCTCAAAGCCTGCTAATGTGAGGCCAGTTTCTCGGTCAAGCTTGCATGCAAAAATAAACGCATTTCCTTGTCATAAATGCATAAATGTACTTCCCGGGTCAGAGAGAAAGACCCACCAGAGGGACGCGCAGGTGAGGTAGAAGTGGCTGCAGAGGACCTGGAAGCAGGATCAAGAACAAGCACGCATACAGATCTGCCAAGCTGAGTCGATAAGTAGGTAAGCAGGTCAGCAGCCTAGTGCTCTTATGAAATTAGAAACAAAATTTTGGTATTTCCCCCAAATTTCTTTGGCCTATTTGTTGCCGGGGAGAAATGAACGAACTCTTGACATGGTAGAAGGGGAAACACGGTTTAATGTTTTACATAAGTGTGCAAGTTGAAAGATTCAAAGAGGTCAATAGTTGCAAGGAGAAAGGAAAAAGAAGACATGCAATCCACAATTGAAAAGTGAAACATTATTTCCTGTACTGCAACAACTAGCCTTTGTACGTGGCGTTGAACTAATAAGCAGCTTTTTGATTTGCTTTGAACCTTTATAGCAAGAAAGGTCAAATTTTTGAGCAAATCTAGAGGTAAATTATAAATGAAAACAGATTATATCGTAGAATTTCTTAACTTAATAGACATCTTAAATTCATTTCAGGCAGTAAAACCTCTGCCTTTTAAATATCGTGTGAGGGGTAGGTATTCAGTCAACGAATGCAAGCATTTCATCACTGATGGACCCTTTTGCATTAAATCGCTAGCGCCTGATATATTAGCAGAGGGGGTTAACTGGGGAAATGTCCAAATATGTGCCCTTTTTGCACTCTGAATCCAGCCATTCACTGCCCACTCAGCCAACTGACACCATCCTGGTAAATGAAAGCTGATATTGTAAGCTGCACGAGGATGTGCTTATATCTATGTAAGTCACAGTGTGCGCAAATTGACGGGGGTCAAAGCTCACCTTGACTGCCCAAACCCTAATTTGGTGCCTTTCTATGGGAAAACAGCACATGTTGAGCCACATCACCACGCACTTCATCTTTTCACTTGATTTTTTTGCAATCATATTTGTTTATTACAACAACACCATACCACACAAAAGTATGCCATTTGGTGGAGCGGGTGATCTGCTGTGAAGATTTTGTGGTGAAAAGTGGGGTTCACGCCGCAGCTGTTTAGGCACGTTCTTTATAACGGGCCTGTTTCAAGATAGTGTGGTTTGTAAAGCCTGTAAGCAGGGCTACCTTTGGATGCTGGGCTTGAAGCTAGCCCGTCACGGGAAACGTACCCCGGGAAACTCTGAAAAGCATACTCATTTTAGACCTCAGAAAACCCCCTCTGATATATTAGTACTTGATTTTGGACTATCTAGCGGTTTACAAGCCATAATAGGTACATATACGTGACCAATGCCCTATTTTGAAACCACTCACAAGGACCACCCAAAAAAATGTAAATGCCATTCTTACCCGGATCGAGCGTTTGCAGCGGCCTCAAGCACATACCCAAGATCCGCAGAAAGAGGACCAAAGTGTGACGAATAGGTTGCTGCAACGAGCACGGGGCTGGTCACAAGGGAGAAAAGGAGATGCTGATTGGGCAAGTAATAGAGTCGGTAACAAGGCAAAACTGATGCTTCAAAACCGGCCACTAAGTGCTCTAATAGTCCTAATCTGAGTATTGCCATGTAGATAACTTTCCATTCTGGCGTTTAATCTAAGCTTCACTGTTTTATTTCATCACCTGGATTCGTAGATATGCATCCGCCTTGAGGCTGCAATGAGACCAGCACTTGCATTGAGTCCATCCATTGGGGCTTTGGCAGTGGACAGGATCGAAGGAGATTGGGTAGAGAGCAAGGAAATCACCAGGTTGCAAGCGGATGTGGCACTCCTGCAATGGCAAAAGGTAAACAGCAAAGGGGGAGTTCTGGTTGTATGCATTTTCATCTTTGAAACCATTCCACCTCTTATGTACCTGAACACAGAGCTGCCTGTGAAGGGCAGAGCTGAGACTGGGAAGTCTGTAGTTGTGGAAATGTTTATTTCTGCTGGGCTATTCTCCTGGGCTTCCGCATTGGCAAGGCCGAAGACCTGTAGGCCTTGAGGTGGAGGTGCTGGTGTCACTGGGAGGCACTGCTGCTGCTGCTGCTGCTGCTGCTGCTGAATTCTCACAGAGCAAAGGCTGCGTGCCTGCTCCAAAGCCGCATTGAGCTCCTCAAGATCTCTGGAAATTACAGGGTGCACCAGGCTGCTTGGCCTGCTGCTTTGAATACCAGAATTGTGACCCTCTGGAGGTATGTGGGGCCATTGAAAGGAGGGATGAGTGGCGCTGTGCAAGCTGTGCAAGGACAAAAGTAAGGTCAATGAAAAGGCTGGTGATTCGTGACTGTTGAGAAGGAAAATTGTTTTGATTATGCTCGATCTATATTTAACCCTTGTGTTGCTCTTGCCATACTTTTGAAGGGTTGCAAAACGGGCATGAAGTTATACAGACTCTTTCAGTAGCACGGACATGCAGTCAACACAGCACGATAGGATTGGAAGGTTTCCTTGGCCTTGTCCGAAGTTGCAGCGCTGACATATGGCTACCAGGCAAAAATGGGCAAAAACATGCCAACTGACCAAAACACCAGGAAAAACGCCCACCGGAAGTCTCGGGTGGGACTGGCTGGTGGGAACAGGCATCCAGATGAGGAAGAAAATGGAAATTGAAGCATGCTGAACATAGATCGGGCACTGTACATGCTTGCATCCCTGCTTGCTGCATCGAACTCTGTCTGAGGTTGCTGTGTTTGCAGCCTCAAAAGCGCAGACAGTCTACTGCTCCCCGATGTCCCACTCAGGCCCTCTTGCTCCTTCAGTATCTCCCCCAGTCTGCAAACATGAAAAACACAATTATCTGAAACCCAGGCAAGCAACATGGACGCTCATTGGTGTCTGCACTTGCTTACTTGTCTGCTGTTCTGTAAGCTAGCTGCAGTCCTGGCAAAAACAACACATATAAAAGCAAGAAAGCTGCTCAAACTGCATGCACTACTTAATTACTTGCACAACACTTCAACACGCTCCCTTACTTGCAGGTTCCGCCCCTGGGTTGCATTGGGCTTGGGCACCTTTCAAGTCTGCTCAGGCTAACAGTAGGTGCACTGTTCCACCTCTTCAGCCTCGTTCCCTGGCCATCCTTGCTGTCGCTGTCAGTAATGTTAGAGCTGTCGTCGCATTCACCACTGCCCTGGTAGTGCCCCCCTTTGTTGCTTTCACTGTTCTCTTCCCTGGCTGACATCTCACAGATCATCGCTCCAAAAAGGTCCTCTAGCTCAGAGCCAACAGCCGTAGGGAGCACCTGAGAGTAGGATTGTGCATTGAGCAATGCCTCATGAATATGAACAATCAGCTCACAGCTCGCTGAAAACATCTATTGATTTTAACCTGAACCCTTCCTTGTGCAAATAAAAAACCCGAGTTTTGCGCATTTACGTGGCTGATTAATGAGGCAAATACAGTATGTAGCCCTTGTCTTCACCGCTTAAACGGCTGTACTAATACACAGCATATGGGCATCGGCACAAAAAATCCATCAACCTCCTATTGCAGAACATCAGTTGCCAGAAAGAAGCACTCACTCTAAACTCCATATTTTAAAAGGCATTAAGGAATGGGTGCCTAATCCGCTGATCTGAATCCAAATCCAACAATTACGTGCTTTGTTCCCTCCTATTTCCAGACAAAAAACGTGAACTTACAAGCACAGGCAGAGACGCGAAAACTGTCAGCTGGGGAGGGTCTGATATCAGCCCAATAAGGAGGTACACGTAGACTACGCCAATACACAGCTCATTTGAAGGAAGGCTAATCCTGCACAAAGTTTTTTGGTTACTTTGTGTCAGCAAGTATCAATTTCAGGTCCTGCAGGTACAACCAGCGCAGAAAACCTTAGTTCGTGACTTAATACATGCCCGTCAAGTCTTGTGGCAAACGAAGACCGTTTGAATTTTGACGACGAAAGGGTCTGGAAAAACGACTTGACGGCTCTTTAAACTGCTTTACATAACATTATCTGCTTCTACAATTATGCACCCTCCCAGTCCAGTGACTGTTACTTGCACATCAAATTATATGAGACACTCACCACACACATCTGGCGGATGATGAAAGGACTAGCTCGGTGTTCAACAAAATCTTCCCAGTTTGCACGGCAACAACTCTGCAATAATAGGTTGGGGCAAGGTGGAGGGGGAAAAGCAGAAGCGCACACTCGCTGAATGCAGCTGCTTCCTAACGCAGCCTTTCCAAGGCCAAAAACAAACAGACAGAGGGTTTTGTCGGGTCTGACTACCTACAAACACAAGCCAGCAAGGTGGTTCTGCGAAGGACGCAACCCTTTACTTAGAAACGACAAAACTAATCCTCCCCGAAGTTCACAACACGGGCAGCTCTTGCAATACCTGAGAGGTACTGGTTGCTCTTGAGAGAAGCTTTTTCCCCTTCCCTTCCCTTCTGCTAAATCTTGAATGCGTTGCATAGTTTCTGGAAGCTTGATTTCCAGCGGTGTGCGAGGGCCTGTAGATGTGTGCTCCCACAACTGTCCGTGTGGAATGACAGGCGGGAGAGGAAAACAGCCTGCAACAACATGGGTGCGTAAATGAAAGCATGGGACTCGGGAGTATGACTGCAAGAAATACGGGTACACAACATCAGAACAAAAACGTTCAAAAGCTGATCTTGCACTCATCATTGGCCCAGCAGCAAAGTTGCCTGATCGGAGTCCTTTGCTCCAGGAGTTGCGAGGGCGGCGTTTCTGTAGCACACAATTGGATGGGTTTATGTGATAGGCTTGTAAGCGCAGTATCTGTAGCGAGCGTCACTGCACTACGTGCAAGCCAACTGTAGCATGCGTCAGCCTTGGCTAACGGTGCTTTTCAACCAAACCTGGCGAGAGTGATCGCGGTGTCACTTAAGACATCTTCTTACTACACAAAATTTGTAAATTTAATTGTAAATCTTCAATAGGAATGCAGTCCTCGAAATTGCAATCTTGCCAATTTAGCCGGAATTCCGTCTTCTGCAATGGCTTAATTTTTTGGCGAAGCCCCAGTCATGGGGCGCAGCCCCTAGGTTTGATGTCTTCCCACCAAAGTTCACACCAGGGCACGCAGGCCCGCCCAGCGCACCCCCCGCCCCCAAAACTTGCACAGTGACCCAAACTTACAAATCAGGCAGCCCTGCGGTGTCAGGGGGAGGGGAGGGGCAGGGGGTGGTGCTGCTGGGCGTACCCCGGAACGAAAATTTGGAAAGTTGAGACTCAGGGCCTGGCTAGAGCCACGCAGCCAACGTCCATGTCTGAAACTTGACAGACAGGCCAAGCAAACTCGTTTGTCGGGGCATACAAGTTTTGGTGACCAAAGGTTCAGTGAGCAGTGCTGTGGAAAGAAGTGACTCAATGTTTGGTAGCTGCAGGAAGCTGCCCGACGGTGCTCAGCCCACGTCCCCGGAACAGTGTCTGATGGCACAGGCGTTGACAGGAGACGTTTCTGCGTGTGCCGGCTGGGTCCGGGGCCATGGAGAGGCGGGA
>Ga0307947_1000078_pt1:0-17500 | contig 52449 bp, 55 predicted proteins | sample OrgLakmetagen232_FD_201840 | JGI IMG/M metagenome (GOLD analysis project Ga0307947, IMG submission 201840) | Saline water microbial communities from Organic Lake, Antarctica - #232 | ecosystem: Environmental > Aquatic > Non-marine Saline and Alkaline > Saline | place: Antarctica: Organic...
GGGGGCGCCTTCAGCTAGTTTTTTGGCCGATTGGTTACTGACTGGTCTTGGCCAGCCACAAATAATATCACAAGGCCGGCCAGCGGAGTCTTTTTCCTTTTTCACAAGACCGGAAATAAGGGCTCGGACTTATTACCTTGCTGCCATGAGGGACAGGAGGCCCGTTCCAGCTCCCACATCAAGCACGTGCACAGCAGGCTGAGGTAGGTGAGGAGCACCAACTGCTGTGGCTGATACCAGCTTGTGTGCTCGTTGCCTTTCGATGACAGACCTGAAAATGAGGAGCGAGGACACCACAACACACAGAATAACACAGGACGCCTAGGGAAGTAAAACTAGCTAGTAGCCTTTGTAAGCTTTTGTACAAACAGGCGTGCAATTTAGCTGCCTGTTTACAGCTGCGATACTTGCTTCCATCAAACGCGACCGCAAGTTCCTGGTTTGACTGTGATCCCCTGCACCCCTACCATAGAGCGCCATAGAAGCCATGCACTTGCATTCTCTCTTTACCTGAGAGCTTGCTCGTATGCTTCGTTGCGTGCTTGATCTAGGATCATGTCAAAGTGCCACCCAGGTAGCAGAGGTGGAGAGCGCACAATGGATGGACCAAATAAAGGCAGGGGACCACGAACATGGCAAGCCGCATCGCCCCATCTGCCCCCCAGGCCAGAGTTACGCTTGGCAAGAGAAGATTTTTTCTCGCTTGTGACAAACAGCTTTGGTCCTGCCACAAAAAACAGGCAGTAGCAATGAGGTGTTAGATGGGATTTTTTAGATGTGAACAGTTAGAGTTGCAGGCTTTAGTGATGAGGGTGATGTTAGAGCTCTGACTTAAATGAGCACGAACTTGGGGGCATATCTAAACATACCCTTCTTTTAGTTTGCCTTCTTTGGTGTAGAAATGTATTGAGCCGGACAAAAGCTGACAAGTTTTTAGCCAGTTCAGCCTGGTACTTACACCCTGAGTTGAACCAGCTGGCAAGACCATCCAGTTTTTTCGGTTCAGTCTGCAACCAAAAACCTCGTTCAGCAAGGACAGCACCAGAGACCTGAAAATTAGCTGAAGGTTACAAAGAGGCTATCACAAAAACCTAAGCATCAGCCCTAGGATCACCCTCTGCATTCATTCTTGCAAGTGTTGTCAGTGCAATGTACAACACTCACACTATGGCATCAAAACAACACTCGACATTCATTAAAAACTTTCCCTCAAACTCTTCACGCACGTACTCTGTCAACATGATGGTACAAGATGGTACAAAAAGGAGGAATCATCCCAAATTGTCACCATTACCTACTTTCATCAGCCAGGAGCGGGTTCAGGCAAAGCCTGCGATCTTCCTGGCTTTCATTCATATCTTTTCTTTGACGAGGGAGTTTTAAAGTACCCGGTACCAAAGCAGATTCTTTTCCTAATCAACGTGGGGAGGTAGTGCTTTTTTACTGCTAATTTTACTTGTTGTCACTACCTGGCTTTAATTTTTCGTTCAGTCAAGGCGTTTACAGCGCCTGGTACCAAAGTGTTTGTTGTTTCACCGTTTACGCGGCTATCCATGTTCTTTCTCTTCACTGTTGGAGAATGCAACACCTTCCAGGTGCAGAGGAGTCGGGCCAGCTAATAACGTATGTTATTTGTAGCACATCGTAGGTACCTTCAATCGGCTGCCCACTCCGCCTTGCTAAAGAAGTATCCACTCTGGACCGTAACTCACCTTCCACCATCACGCCCAGCTGCACGGTGCAGCCCTCTGAGACACGTGACGGATCTATTCCCAGCAAGCCATGGGGAAAGGAGGTGCAGTGGTAGAGATCGGGATGCTGTGTTTCAGTTGCTGCTGAGCTTGAGCGCTGGCAACTCAACTGCACGCCTCCTGTTGTTACGCCAAAATCCAGGTGCGGCCAGATGTGGAGGGAGTTACAAACACCACCTTTGGAGGCATGTACCTACAAGCGCTCGTCACGGAAATTGTGATGCAATTTAAAACATTTGCTGCTCTATTTAGACCACATGCCCCAGCGGTGCACCTAGTACACCCCTTCTGTAGCAAGCCGCTCTCCTTACAACAGTTATCACAATCCTCTCCCATTCAGACTTGTTAATTCAGGGTGATTGCATTCTAGCACAAAGTAGCTTCCTCGTTCTGCATTTCCCACCTGAACATCTGAGATGTGCTGTCCAAGGTCCAAGACGCTTACGACACCTGCCTCTCTTTCTGAAATCTCCGAGGGATTATCAACAGGGTTCTTAGGTGGCACAAGGAGTGCCAGTGTGGCATGAAGAAGAGTTTGAAGGTCCAGCACTGCCAGGCTGAAAGGGTCTGAGAGGGGCAATCGTCGCTCGTTCCTGGCATGAAAATATTTTGATTGTGATGATTTGGCCAAATTAATTTTCATCGTTTCCTGTTTGGCACAAATATGAAAATGTGCGTGATCAATCTGCATAATGGATTTATCAGGTGAGCCAGGCGTGCCCTTCCAGTACCACTACCACTACTAATTTTCAGTAGGACCCGGTTTCAGGCCAAGCCTGCAACCCTCCTGATCCTTATTAATTCTTTTACCTTTCTTTAGTCAGAGAGTTTTACGGTACCCGGTACCAAAGTGGCGCCCTTTTTTTACTTATAATGTGGGGAGAGATTTTTCACTGCCTGCGTAGCATTTTTATATTAGGTGGTAAATGCTGTCAGAAGTGCTTTGCCCACTCACCCATTTTGAAATGCGGGGGGCTCATAAGGCGCGATGCCTGGGTACCAGTTGCAGTTGTTCACTGGTGAAAGATCAAAGCCCTGGCGATTGTTGTGACCAGGAGAGATGCTCTTAACAAAATGAAGCAAAAGGCCTTTGATGTTGCAAGGTTGCTAATTGCTAACTTTAGACAAATGTGAGGTTTTGAAGGCTCACCTGCACAAAGCCTACCCATGAAGTCTGGGCAAGCTGTGCCATGATATGTACATGCGAGGGCAGCACAATGGTGCCTGAATTTATCAAGCCATATTGAGCAGCGGTACACAAAGCAGCTGCCGTCCCTCCACTGATCACACTGTGTAGACGTTGTACAAATCATGAGTAGGAGTGCTCCTCAGTTTACAGTTTACAAGCAGCAATAAAATGGCATAAAATTTGGTTGTAGCGTTGGGGATGTGTACTTTGCCAGACACAGAGCATTCAAGTGAAACTGTTGCCAGTATTTGAGACACATACACGTGCACGCAAACAAAGAAATACAAACGTACGCACCTATGGTCGATCAGGTCGAGGACTATGATATCTGCAGGGCTGTCTATATAATAGTATGGATCTGCCTTGTCATCGCTGCTGCTTTTGTTCTTCAACCGGCAAACAGACAGTGGTGCAGGTACAATCTCCACAGCTCCAGCATTCTTAATCTGTAAGCAAATTAGCCACAGGTGTGCACATCTACGATACCCTTTAAAGGTGTTTCGTGGTCAAACAAGCGTACTTCTGTCAAACTAACATCTGCTCCGCTGGTACTATCCGAGGGCAAGCACACAAAAGACAATGCCCAATTAAATAATTTCACAACACTGATCTTTTTTATGCGATAGTGATGGAGTTTTGATAATTCTGGTACTACGCAGATTGTCTTTTCCTAACTACCATGATAGAAGCGGTTTCCAGTGCCGATGTACCTTGCTTTCTTTTGGGGGGATCTTTGTTGGAAATTTGAAATTTGTAATGCGGTATACTTTTTATTCAGCAGGAGCAAGGACCAGCTGCAATAGGAAAGTTGCTGCATGAAAAATACTCACACAGTTTTGGACACGCGTGTTCTCCAGAAGGATCTAGGCAAAAAGAATAAATTCCAGTGTAAGTGCTAGTTTATGTCCTTAATAGACGAAGTCTCTTTTATTTTTAGAAAGATACCCTATTACCTTGTGCAAGTTGGCATGAAGTAGCATTGCTCCTGCATTTTGTGGAACATGAATGTGTAAGTTGCTTTGCAGATGTCTGGTCAAAATGGGTTTGAATGCGGAAATGGATCAAGTGGAGAGGTCGATTATCTCTATGCATAATTGCGCAGAAGAGCTTTTGTAGGCAATGTGATGCTGTAATCCTCTGTGAATACCCCATCCTTCGAAGGGCAGGCATCAGACCGTAACAGACACTCCCACTACTATGCAGTAATTACTGTCTCTACCAGCACGGTAAGAGAGAGGGCATCGCTCCACTGCTGTGGCGTGCAAGCAGCCTGCCTCAGCTGCTAGGAGAGCCAAAAGTGTAGAGCTGCGTCCAATGGCTAGCACATGGCACCCTGCAGGTGTGCGAGCAGGGATTGGGGGGGAAGAGTTCCCACAGCTGTCTTTATCAATGTAGAGACGAGGCACTTTAGATATTTGCTTTAGCAATCTTTCAACCCATGATCCATACCGCAGTGGGCTAAAAGAGGTATCAGATGTATTTCTGCCGAGTACAGGATTATTGCGAGACGGCTGCTTCTCAAGGCCTCACATATAAGCTTTGCTCTGAAGAAACTGTTCTTAAAAGTACTGGCAATGTGTTGCTGAGGGACAGACTAGACAAAATTGCCTCAGAAAGAAAACATTTGTGACTTTCCTTTCCTGCTAAAAGGTTTTTGCCCTACTTGCTCTTTTTTTTCTGGTGCACAGAAGTTATCCCCTATATTTTGCTGTTTATTACAATGACTACAACACTCCCCCTAGACCCCCCAAAATATCTTGCCTGAGCCCTTTACAGCCACAGCTGCATGCAATGCGCGTGAATAGGCTGCCAACTGTGAGAGATCAGACACGGCTTTCGTGGCTAGGTGTGGGTTGGCGAGTGTCGCAAGTCCAGCTGTTATGCGCTTTATTAGAAGCTGTGCCTCCCCTTCTCCTACACCTTGTCCTACCAGGCGTAAATCCTGCACAAAAAGCGGTCGATTACTTTCAGTATACTTCTAGGCACTGGAATTATGTTCAGATTTCAGATGTGAATGATGCTTGGACAGGCTCATATAGCAGTGCCGTGATGATGAGACAATCAAGTGTTTATCTCACAAAGAGCGCACCTGATGAGGAGCTTCAGGAGGTGGCAGTCTTGCCTCTGACACCCAGCTCGGACGCCACTCCCAGTCGCTAGGAAGCCACTGCCCTGCGTTTTGCCAGAGGGTGGTAACCACACACTTTTAGTTTTGTCACAAAAGGAGTGGTTTCTGTTGTGTTACAATTGACTCTGTGCTTTGTGAAAAATGTGTGCAGACAAACTGTACAAAACCTGAGCACTTGCCTGGAGCTCCTAGGGTTTCACTCAGCTGATTTGCCATGGCTGCTTCTTCGGCCACCTGAGTAACACAAGCGGACCCACATCATTCATGAGCTGTTTGCACTCATCAGAACGTCACGTAAAGTTGTGATCTATTCTGTATGGCTAAAAAGCATGAGCGCTTGAACAAACCACTTCACACCGCTTGCCTTGCGGAAGTGGGTTAGCGTGGAGGAGACGTCAAGCGCAGTTGAATTTAGCGTAGCGCGAATCCTAGACTGCCAGGCCGCTATAGCAGCCCGAGTTCCAGCAAGCAGTGCCTCAAGGGGCGCCTGAAAGGTCATGAGCAGTTGTCCAGGGTGCTTGATGAGGGGGCCACAAGTCACCAATTATCTGTTTTTGTCTTTTTTTTTACTTTCTGCAAATATATTCAAAACTTGGAGAGCAACTGGTGTTCGGCACTGTTGCCGCTTCGTGCCTCTTTTCAGAGAGACAATATTCACCTTCTCAGCGGTCTGTGGCAGGGTCGCCAGCCCAGCCTTGAGCACTTCAGCAGCTTCTGATTCTTCACCGAGTGCATTGCACGCTAAAGCAAGCCGCAGGTACGCCTTTGGCCAGTCTGGCGCAACCTGTCAATTGTCAATAAGAGCGAAAGTGCTTTGTTGAACAGACTAAATGACGAGGCTCTTTTTTTGACCATTTATACCTGATAAAGGTCTTGCGCTTACATTGACACAGCGCTGTGCGTCCTCCATTGCTCTGAGAGGAAGCCCACAGCAAAGAAAGATACAGCTGCGGTTGCTCCACATAGCCGGATTGTGCGGGAACAGGGTAAGGGCCTGGGTGTATGCTTGCAGCGCACCTGCTCATAATTGTGGGAGGAGGGGCGGAAGACGCAAGAGCAGTTGTTTAGTTTGGGCTAGATCAAGAAAAGGAAAACATACTGAAGGCATGTGTGTCTCTGGTGCTGGAAGCCACGTCTGTTGTGCTTGCTGTCCGGTCGCAGTTTACTATAATCTCACCGTCCAAGGTAGTATCACACCCTTTTGCGCAAATGCACGTTGTAAACACGCTTACCTTCTGTGTCTCCTTTTTTTGAGGCTGCATTGCCTAGTTTCCGCAGTTCCAGTGCTGCCCCGGCAAGTGAGTGCATTGGTTAAGATGTGGCTGGTCTTACACGCTCTCCACCTCACTGGTTTCCTGAACGAAATGAAAAATATGTAAATGTGAAGGCATCGATGAAATACGCGTCCACCACAATTTGCCACTTATTTCGAACCCTCTCCTCCTCATCATCATTTGGGGGGATGTATAATGTAGAGTCGGTAAATTTGCACTACTGTCGGACCGAGGCAGTTTCAAAATGTCGATATGATCGCTTGGTAGTGGCACACAATTTCTCCTTTATTTCGCATTTGCGAGTTGCTCATCAGCTGACGAATGCTTCATCACTTTGTCACTACAGTGCAAACCAAAAGGCTGATCCTGATTTATTTCAGACTTTTCATTTCACGGTCAGGGTGGAGCTTTCTAGAGACGAAGTACATTACGCACCACTACCATGGTGACCTGTGTGGGGTGTAAAGTTCTCCAGACAACCCAACTCAGCGCTGGCAGCCTTGATCAAGATTTGATCCGTAGATAGAAGAGTTCTGCCCGGCTGTCAGATCAAATTACTGTCACTGCAAAATATGAGACTCAGCACATCTACAATCGTCATAGCGCCTTCGGACCAAGAAAGGCCTCCAAGGTGATGGAAAAACCATCCGCAGAGGAGTGAGTTCTTTGCATCGCGTGGTCCCTACCTATTGCTTCTACCAGTTCTCTGGCTCATGCCCTTGCGCTCTCTGCACACATGTATGTGTGTCTACTAATCTGTGCCTACTCAGCTTTGCGTGGCTGCCACACTGCTGCTCCTTCCCGGAGCTGGGACCATTGACTCAGACGGACTCTCTCGGCCTCATTATGGTTGCACATTAATATTGCTAAACGAACGAACGAATAGAATCGGAGACCTTACACGGTACAGGGTCTCTTGAGGATCCCTTCTATTGGTACCTCTTAGAGTTCACATGCTGTCAATCAAGATCCACCAACCCCATACAGCACCGACCTAAAGACCTCAGCAAACCTCGGCGTGACATCCACCTTGTCGAGATCAAGTACTGTGAGGACACCAGACCTCAGAACCAGCTGAACGCCGCAAAGGAACAGCACAAAGACCTTTGCAACATTCTCCAAGGAGCCTCTATTACTCTTCACATCATCCTTTTGGGTGTGGGCGGTACCATCTACAACACTCACACTCTGAAGCCTGTCAAAAAACTGGGTCTCAGTTCTCAGAGTAAAGAAGCTTGCCTCCAAGCTCCATGTGCACTCTGTGAATTTTGCTGCTAAACTTGTCCATACCAGACGTGCCCTTTCCAGTACTGTTATCAACTCTCATCAGGAGCGAGCCGGTTTCAGGCCAAGCCTGCAACCCTCCTGATCCCCATTGATTTTTCCATTTTTTTTCGCGGTGGAGGAGTTTTACAGTACTTGGTACCAAAATGGCTCCTTTTCCTTAATTAATGTGGGGAGTGGTTTTCACTGCCTGCGTAGTTTTTCATTTTTCTTTTCAATTGATTACCACTATCAAATTCAGAAGATAAAGGTTATCAATAAGACTGGCCATCCAGCTGATTGAACAAGACATATAGAAATAAACTCTCAACTGTCAACCAACTTAGCTGCTCTGCTGTCACACGATTCGTCGCTGCCAACGATTGGGCGTGACATGGCGCTGATCAAGACTGCAAAGTGGTAATAAGCTGATGTACTAGCTCTGACGGCTGGTAGACCTTTCAAATCTCTTCACTAGGTATGAGCCTGGAAAATCCTTGTTAAAAGGTCAATCATGCGAAGTGCTCAGATCGACATTTTTCCCATTCGCTAGTCTTTTCAGGCAGAGATACCATGCATAGGCGATAAAAAAGAAACTAACCACACAATTAATTTCCTTGCTTGCTTTAGTCTGCGTCTATAAAGAAAAGGAGTCACTAGTATACAAGGATACACGGGTAGCTGCCCAGGATGTCTGGTGGTCAGGCCAGACTTTGGAAAAATAACGATTATAATCTGGCTGCCTGGTAATAACAGTTCTTGCTGTCTGACAGCGAATTCTCCACAGTATTTGTGTGGTTTGTGGCGCAGCTCCGTCCAGTTTGAATTGATTCAGCATGTTGTGCACCTTTAGTAGATACTTTGTCACTATGTGTGGTGGAGTTTGAGAAGTGAAGTTGTCTGCTCGCAATGTTGCATTTCTGCTTTGCGCTTTGTGTGGGGGAAGGGTTTTAAGGGGGGAGGGGGAGTATGAGGGTCGTGACTACGCGTGCTGCCAGGAGTATTGGCACTGTGCGTGAATCGTGGGGTGTATCGGCCTATGTCATTGCTGTCAGTGCCAGTGCCACGGTGCGTGGAGTGAGGTGCATGCTCGTCTGCGCCACTGTGTGTGGAGTGGTTGGACTTCCTGCCTGTGTTGCTGCAAGTGTCAGTATTGCCACTGTGCGTGGAGTGTGGAGCTTGCTCAGCTTGCTACAACTTTCACTGTGCGTGGAGTGTGGGTCTAGTCTACTCGTGCCAGTATTGGCATTGTGCGTGGAGCGTGTGAGGACGCCGGAAAGTATGCCCGTATTGCCTCTGTGCGTAGAGTGTGGGAACTGTCTGCCAGTGCCAGTATTGGCACTGTGCGTGGAGTGAGGGGTAGGCTTACCTGTGTTACTGTGCGTGGAGTGTGGTACCTGTCTGCCTGTGTCACTGCGCATGGAGTTTGGTACCTGTCTGCCTGTGTCATTGTGCTGAAATCTGTTTAGTGCTTGCTGGTACCGCCCCTGCCACTGTGCGTGGAGTGCGTAATTTGAGTTGCCAAGTTTTAAGGCGGATGGCAGTTAAATTAATTGAAGATGCAGTGAGAGCGCAGGAATGGGGCTCAGTTGCTCTCTGTTTGCTTACAATGTTTTTGAAGTTAGTTATTACCGCTTGCTGTCAAAGACAAATCACAAAGCTTCTAGAACGCAGCAGAAGAAAGGAAAAGGACCCAATGCGGGCAGTGGTAACCGTTCCCTACATCAAACGAGAATTATATTGCCACTTCATCGCAACCATTCCCTACCAAAGCATATCTCGACCAGGAAAGAATTGTTTGTCACTCTTTACTGATCACATAAAATTTTGGCCTAAACTGCGACAGACCGGCAAATAGGACACACACAAGTGCGTTTGCCCCAGAGGAGGGAGAGCAGGCAAGGTCCGTGAAGTGTGTGCCCACAGGAAAGCATCCGCACTTGTTCCCCCACCGTCATCACCTGCAAAGCGTGTATCGTAGTGCATTAATAATAGGAATTGTAACACTTTTTCTTAACCTGCATGGACTGAAGGCCTAATTAATTAGTCAGCTCCCATTTTTTGTGGAGTCCTTAGTAAGGCGTGAAGCGCAAATGCAAAATTGGAAATTAAATGCTTCTGCCATGCTTGCGAAGTCTGTAACCAAACAAACTTACTTGCAAGCATATGCAGCATGGCTCATCCGTGCGTGTATTTTGGGCTTCAAAGCTCCAGCGCTGATTAAGGAGAATGGTTGCAATGAATCAATTGATTTCGATGAAACCGGAGTAGATTAATGCAGTTGCAAGACGCTACATGAACAGTATCAGCAAATAGTTTTCATGCTTCAAAGCAGAAACACTTAGTCTCCCTCCATCACCCTCACCTGCAATCCTTCCTGTGCGGCAGCCTCTGCTTCTTCTTTCAACACACCTACTTCTTCTCCTGGCTCTTCTAAAAGACCATTGCTTCCCAATGCCCACGTCTCTCCTTCTCCCCAGAGACTAGATCGTGCGTGTGCTGCAGTGTTTAAGCCACTAGGTGGAGTAAGATTAGAGCCTGCATAACACATTGGTAGGATGTAGGATGTGTGTTTATGTCTGCGCGTGTGCTTGCACAATTTCTCTCAATTTACAGTCCAAAAGTTGCCGTCATCAGGAACGTAACACACGTATTACACAATAATTACAAATTCATGGCTGATCCCAATTTCTGTAAGCAGCACTAATTCAGAAACTGCTAACTTCAATGTCAACACACAAACTCTCTCCTTTCTTGCCTTTCTTGCTTATTTTCCTCTTCTTTCTCTTAAGCCTTCATGCTTTCAATCTTTTAATTTGATCTAGGTTTTGGTATGACCAGGTGCGAGCTGTTTTAATCTGAGCAATATGGCGACTGGTCCTGAAAAATAGTCCACGGACACAAACTAGAGTGTGTCCATGCAAACATGCAAACACACCTTCTATGTCTCATCCAGGTCAAATCAAGCATTTCCCAGAGAAGCCGCTTACCTGTAAGTCGCTGGAACATGCGGCTACTGCTGCTCTCTGTAGCTACAACAGCCGCTGCAGCCGCTGATAGGACAGCACGCCTGGGGGTGTTCGAAGCGGCGCACACAAACTAGATCAGCATGTTACAGACAAGGTTGACAGGCACAGAACAAAGGTCAAAGGTGTTTCCGCCTTGCTTGGTGCACGACACATAGAAGTGGTTGCCTAAGCGAGGGATGCTGAAGGTTGCGAAGATGAGCAACGCTTCCCCACAGCTGTTCAAACCTCTGTTCTATAACTGGCATAATACCGGCTTGCCTGGGGTTGGCGCAACATTGCGGAGGGACTAGGTGTGCATCCACAATAACGATCGAGTGTACAAAATCTGGGAGACAGTTCTGTCATGGTGACTGACAGCTCTCTTCTCATGACATTCAAGACTTAGCAGAAGTATGCACCTGCGTGCAGATGCGCTAGCTGCCAGCAGCGCCACCTGTGAGCCATACGGGCGTTGCGGCATGCTCGTTCCTTCTTGGTCTGCAGCATCACTTGTCGTGGCGCTCCTGCAGTTGTAATGCATACTGCTGCTCAAGTGAAGGAAGCCGGTGTACTATCCTGCGTATACCTACTCAAAAAATAAGCTTTGCAAATGCAGCACAAACAGTGTGCGACATTTAATTTGCGTGTGTCTAGTGTGAGCAACTTAAATGCCTATGCATTTTTGGTCACTTGACACACAAACCACACATCATTAGCATTGCCACTTTACAGCAAAGCTTTCACAGCATACAACCAGCCCAGAAATCCATACATCGTACAAGATCGCCCCCCATGGCCCTCGTTTGGTGTACTATTTGACTCGCTGTTCCCAGCAGCACTCGCACTCCGCCTGCTGTCCACAGTTTCACTCCTGCTGGCCCCCCTGCTCCTGTGATCTTGTGCCAGACACATAACATAGGTTGGACACCTAAAACGGAGCTTAGCGCACTGTGGTTTGTGGGATGCGGGCACACGTAACAGTTCCCCAGCTCAAAAAAGGAGCAAATGCAACAGCTTCTACCTGCTCCCTTGTGACCACGCACTAGCATTCTCTCTTGATGCCCCTCCGCTTGTGCTTGCAAGCTTAAGCGTGGAAGCCACGTGGCTGCGCAGCTGCTGAAGTCGCTGTTGGCGCCGTTCAGATCGGTGAGAGAGCTCGGACAGATCGGTCTGTGTGCAAAGCAGCAACAGCAAATTAATTTTGATTAGAGGAAGAGTGTTTTAGATTTTTATCATTTCGCCCTGTGCCTGTTGCACATGTACGGCTCTACAGGTACTGCCGTACTTCCTCAAAGGCGCTTTGCTTTCTCTTTGTATGGTCTCACGACCCGCGTTTTATATTCACCCTGCCAGAACCTGACTGAGTTAGCTGCCAGACAACCCAGTTAGAAAACTGCCAGACCCATAGATTAACAGCTTCTGCGTATTTGTTAATTGGGAATGTGCCGTAGAAGTTGCCCAAGCACTGCTCGTAAATATTCAAAAACAATCTCAATTCTTACTATGCTTGAACACCAGGATGCGAGCAGGCTTTGGGCTTTGTTACAGTTTGCTTCTCTCCCTCCCTCCCTTATCTATGTGAAACGCTATCTACAACACCCTTATCCTGCCGCCTGAAACATGCAGCAAGGCTTATCACAAGCGCAGGTGCGTTCCCTGGCACCAACTATCTAGTTTTCTTAAACTGGCAGCAAGCGCCTAACCTGGAGCTGGCTGGTAGGGAGGTCGTGATATGTCCCTCGGTCCCTTTGACGCATGAAGGTATCATGTGGGAGGGAGCTGTGTGGGATGCTGGGTCCTTGAGTGCTGCTGGCCATACACTGCTGTAAGGCGGACGTATCTGCATGAACACTCGGTCCTACCTGTGTGCACGGGGCACAAGCACAGTAAATGCCTGCAGGTACAATTGTTTGATGCTGTTGTATGCTAGTTAGGGAGAACAAATACGTGACATCTCCGTTGTATGATGAATGATGAATGTTTAATTGACGAGCGATTAAAGGAGGCAGTTCTGTAGTTCTAAAAGGTCAACTTATGGTCAGAGAGGAAACATGTGGCAATGGACTTAGTCAATAACTCACCCTAAGGCCTCTCCTTAATGCCGAACTAGGTCGTGTGGGACGTGGAAGAGGAGGGCTCAACTTGTGGGTTATTGAGCGCATGGGTTGACTCGCCGTGGGAAATGAATGAGGAGGGGAAGGAGCTCTAAGAGGTGGAGGATGTATCGACGGTGGTGGGCGCGCACGTGATCCCGCAGGATAAGCCTAACAGAAAATAGAAGCGAGAGCAAAGCCTTTTTCTGCATATCCTCTGATTGACCCACACATACACACACATGCCCACACACACGACCCCCCCCCCCCCACACACATATGCCCACACCTACCCACACGCCCACACACACGTGCGCGCACACACACACACACACACACACACACACACACACACACACAAACACACACACACACACATACACACACACACAAACACACACACACACACACACACTCTTTAAATCCAAAGCCTGCACTTTGCTTACGTGGAGGCTTGGAGCTAATGGTGTTGCAATGATGGGAGCTTGCTGCGGGATGCAGTGAGAGGGCTGGGAAGGGGGGGGGGGAGGGGGGGGAGGAGAAAGAAGAATTGACCAACCAGGGTTGGAAACGGTGTAGCGTGGCACACCAGTTTCCCTCTTGCCGCGCCATTCCAGTTCCATTCCAGGCAGCTGGCATGACTAGCACTTGTTATGGCATGACTGAATCAATGCTACTCGAATACCACAACAGCCTTCGAACATGAGAACAAAGTATGCATGTGAACAAGTTTATTATTAATTTAGACTGTAGAAACACTAGAAACAAACATACTTTTCGTTCGATATCCCTTGACATCCGATACTGCAAACCAGCTGCACACGAGTGCTCGTACTATAGTCTCAATCACGAGAACACATGAGGGGCTTCTGCAGAGTTATTCTCGGTTGATTCTTTGTTGTTGCCGCTGGCTGATGACAGACAAATAATAAACATAATCATTCGGCTTATTTCGGCCTCGTCTTTTTTGGGAGAAAATAGCACTTATTAGTGATATGAATTGGCCTTCGATTGGTCAATTGTCCTCTTCGTTTGTTGATTTCACAAGTTATAATGTGATACCTTCAGGGTAAAGCAGTGCTGCTTCTGCACCTCGAAATCACGCACTGGTACCTTCTTTTTTGTACTACTGAAAACAGTATCTGAGAAGAAAAGACAAGACCCCGCTGGTAGTGATGACACAGCCAGCATGACTAAGGAGGGGGAGATGTATCTGCTTTAATAACTGCTTTACAAAACACCAAAAACTGAGCAAGAAAGACATTGTTGAGAATCGTATCAGTAATTTTTTAGAAACATGTGTATCACCTTTGCAGAGAAGAAAAATGTTGTGCTCTACCGTTTGGATCTGATACACAACCAAAAGCGCGCCGTTCAGTGCATCCATATAGAAGGGGCGGCCCACCAATCTGCTCCGTGGTCTACTGCTGGCCAACCAAAAGCTAGACGGCACATGCTGTCAGGCAGCTGTCCCACCCCAATATTTATTGGGCGGGCACGGCCGCTAGACTGATTTATTAGTCTTATCATTTTTTCTTCTCTGATATAGTGAAACGTGCCTTGATACATATCGTTAACACTATGTGAAAAAGGAGCCATCCTTTTTATGTTTTGCTGGTTCCATCTAAAGTTAGTTTTGGAGTGTGACGTCCGAGGGAGGCAAAAGTATCGTTTACTTAAACAATCTAGGGTGCCTACCCTCAAAGGAGCGGGTAGGCGCGAGCTGCTTAATAATTTTGCGCAGAAAACCAACAACTAAGCCTACTACATGTAATCAGTTCCGCAGCAATAATCATACCGCTGAGACGAGACATCAAATACAACCCCCACAAATATCTGAGCAATAATTATGGTGGTGCGCAGGCTTCTGCCTCCCAACTACCTGATTCCCACTGAAAAGCTTCTCTTACTTTTATTCTCCAGGTTTGATGTTGTGTGTCTCTGCACCCATTGGGTGGTGCAGAACACAACATTTTTCCTAATCTGGTAGTGTTTACACTATCTACGTTCTTTTCTTTTCCTTATTATAGTAAAATGATTATAAAACAGGCACGACGCTGTTTCTAAATGATTATGAAAGCGATTTAACAAGGTACAGAGGGTGCCTGCCTGCTAGCATAAGCAGCCGTGGGCAGCCGTGCAACAATGGTACAGCAAGGCATCAGACACCCTTCTGAGGAGATACAGGTCGGGATGAATTATCCCGACCTGGTTCTTATTCTCCGATCTCAATGCGCAACAACAGCAAAAAATTTAGCAAGCTAGACGCAATAAAAGTTACTCCGACCCAGTGTCACAAAGAGACTTGAGTACCAGGTACGCTCCAATAGAAACTTAAGTAACACGTACCTAGGTCTGCCACAAATGCAAGGATTAAGCATATTAATAAGCGGAGGAAAAAGGAACTAACAATAATTCCCTTAGTAATGGTGAAGAGCTACCCTAAACTCAACAGATGACCTTGCCAATCCATTTCCAAGAAAGAAAGAAAGAAAGAAAGAAAGAAAGAAAGAAAGAAAGAAAGAAAGAAAGAAAGAAAGAAAGAAACGAACTTAAATAGTGTGAACACTACCGGTATGGATTAGGAAAGGATGGATGTTGTTTTGTGTCCTGCACCACCCAATGGATGCAAAGACACACAACATTCCACCTGGAGATAAAACAGAGGAAGACTTTCAAGGGGGATCAGGTGAATGGGTGCAGGCAGAAGCTGCACACAATCAGGAGTGTTGAGTGCTGTGGCATATAGACCAGCAACTCCAAGGCTGTGGAGTGGGTTCCTTGTGTGGCTGCAGTAGATGGTGCCTGTTGCTCCTAGCAGGATGGTGTGAAGGATCTTTTGGTGTCCGAGTAAACGAGGCATTAGCAGCTCATGTTGTTATTGTACCAATTCTGCTTGTCGGTTTAGGGAAGTGTCTACAAACTACATGGTTTCGATTAAATGCACATCGCGTTTGTTTGGTTGAATATCTCTTGGTTTCATAGCCAGGGGTATGGACTGGCAGCGCCATTTGCTAGGTTATCACGGGCAACTCTTCTTGCTTTATTGGCAGACCTAGTTTGATACGTGTTTGTTGGGTTTCATTTGGGGCGTGGTTGCTGGGTCGGAGTAACTATGATTGCATCTGGCTTTTAAATTTTCCGCCGCTGTTGTGCATTGGTATTGGAAGGTAAGAGCCAGGCTGGAGTCATTCCTATCTTTGTCTCCTCGGAAGGGCGTGTGATGCCTTATTGTACCGGTTTTTCACGACTGCCTACGTCTGCTTGAGCTAGCAGGCATGCCCCCTGTGTACCTCGTTGCATTGCTTTTAGGATCATTTGTCCAGCAGCGTTGTGCCTGTTAATAATCAATTTATTACATTAAAGATGACTGCAGCCTGACAGCATGTGGTAGGTGCCATCTAGCTTCTGGCAGATGGGGCAGGTTGGTGAACCCTCTATATGGTTGCACTGAGCGGTACGCTTCTGGTTGTGTATCAAAGCTATGCGGCAGAGCATGACGGATCTGATATACCAACCAAAAGCACGTCGCTCAGTCCATCGTATAGGCCCACCAATCTGCCCCATTTGCCAAAAGCTAGACGGCACCTACCACATGCTGTCAGGCTGCAGCCATCCCATTAATATATTATTATGTATAGGTACAACGTTGCTGGACGAATAACTTGATTATCAATCCAACAAAGCGTGCAAGGTGCTTGCCTGCTAGCATTAGCAGATGTGGGCAGTGGTGCAACATTTGGTACAAGAAGGCATTGTACGCCCTTCTGAGGAGACATGTATTTGCTCCCAACCGGTATGTATGCTGGCTAGTTGAGAGGATAAGGTCTTCACGAGGGATTTACATGTGCGACACATGAGTTTTTTGAAGGGCACACTGGATATTGAGCGTACCACTGGCACCACAAACTTGGCTGTTTTGAGGGAGTGTGGACACGAGCTACTGCAAATTTACCGGTTCACGTCTGTTGTCAAGTTGTATAATAGCATGCTCAAGTCAAACAGTGAGACGTAAAGCAAGGTGCTAAAAGCGGATCTGAGCATACATTCCCGTGTCCTCTCCTGCTGGAATGCTCAGTACTCAGATGCTTTTCAAGGGTTGCAGCGTTGTGATTCATTCGTGCAAGCAGTGCGGCAGGGTACTTTTATTTCTATTCAAGTGTTTACTAATGATCTCAGGCACAGGTTGCGGACAGTGTGGAGAGATGTCGAGGGATGGAACCCACAGGACACAAATAGCAAGAAGTTGGCAACATATCAATCTCTTTTTGCAGTGCCATTTGATCTCAATGTGCATGCCCTTGTTTGTTTGCCGAGACATTTGCTTTTGGATCTATCTCAACATGTCTTGCGATGTTAGGAGCTGTTTTAGACTGAGAGCGCACATAATGTTAGCTGTTTTAGGCTGAGAGCGCACAGATGTTTTATGCTGCACTGATGTAGCATAGTGTTGCATTTTAGCTGTTTTAGGCTGAGAGCGCACACCCTCAGGCGGGAGCAGCATCTTGGGATCAAGAAACTACCTTTTGTGTAACCGATGTGCTTGTGAGGAGATTGAAGATGAAGCGCTTGCCCTTTTGATGTGTGGAGACGCAGACGTTTGTGCTTTACAGAAAAAGCTCCTCAAGTTTGCTTACCTAGTATTCAATCAATTTCAAATGATTTTCAGCAAAGCAAGATGGTTAATGATTTCCTCTTGCAACACAACAACAATTTTGTTCTTTTGTGTCTGAATTTTTGCTGACTGGCGAGGACTGATCAGCCGAACAGGCAGTCTGGCTGGCTGAAGATTCC
>Ga0307947_1000078_pt1:22500-52449 | contig 52449 bp, 55 predicted proteins | sample OrgLakmetagen232_FD_201840 | JGI IMG/M metagenome (GOLD analysis project Ga0307947, IMG submission 201840) | Saline water microbial communities from Organic Lake, Antarctica - #232 | ecosystem: Environmental > Aquatic > Non-marine Saline and Alkaline > Saline | place: Antarctica...
ATATGCGGTGTATATACGGTGTTCTTGGCAGGGAAATCACCAAATACACGGTCATTTACGGTGCATATACACAATTCTGGCCATCCTTGACTATGTGGGATGCGGATTACTTAAAAAAGGTAATTTCGCCACGCCCCACGTGTGCAATGTGTACCGTCCGTTGCTGTGATGCTTCTTCCATTAAGTGGGATGCCCAATCCTCAAACAATAGTTATAGGTCACACCACTTTTCATCATACGTGTGATACGTGATGTATGCAATGTGTATCTTCTGTTGCTGTGGTGCTGAGCACGCACACTAAGAGATTGACCCTGCGTCTTTACGTCCTGCTGAGCGTATTGCTTCCCTCCACATTGTGGCGCAAGCACGTCTGTTATGATGAGGTGCTTGCCTGCAGCTGGCATCGGTGCAAAGTTTGTCGCCTTGCACAGCTACGTTGCGTGAGTTGTACAGGAAAGGAACGTACACATACACATCACTAAACTCTGTTTGAAGGCCGCAGAAAAGGAACTCACGCCTGTGCACACACACATACACGCACACGCACGCACGCACACTCACTCACGCACCTACACTCACACACACGCACGCACGCACACTCACGCACCTACACTCACACACACATCACTGAAATATGTGTGCAGGCCACAGCCCGCTCTTTTTGCCGCCATGCATGGAGCAGAGAGTCACGATTCCGTGAAGACATTCCTGAAGGTTCGTTTACGAGTATATCACGACGCAAATGTATAATAGTGGTTGTAAAATTTGTAAGTAATGCGGTTTGCAGTTTTCAGCTCTCATTTAAGTGATGTTTGTGTGTTTGAATATGTCTGTATGATGTGCGTGTTTTGGCGTGCGTGTGCCTTAGGTGATTAGTTGACTGTCATGTTATGTAGTTTTCTACCATAGTTTGTTTTTATCGGTATCTTTGTCATGAAGTTGCCGTTTTCTTGCATCTGTTGTTTCACATAAATGTTCTAAGCCTTTCTCCAAGCCATCTGTGTGCGTTTGCCCAATTTTATGAGGTCACGCTTTCTGTCTTCCTGGCCCTTAACCTATTATGATTAGGGTTGGCCAAGACCGTATATATATACCGTATATTTGGTGATTTCCCTGCCAAAATTACCGTATAAACACCGTATTTATATGGTTCTGGCCAACCCTAATTATGATGTCTTTTTCCTCTACCAGCTAGTGACCTCTTCTTTTTGTTGTCAACCCTTGTCCATTCGAAAATGGTCTCTGACTTTGAGTTTTCTGCACACACGTTCGCATGACTGTTAGTCTCACCAATATTCCCCAGCAATGTGCTTATCAATCACATGCCTTGAGTGCACACACGCTACAGCTTAATGAGCAGTTTTTCGCTCCCATTAGTTTGCTCCCCCCCCCTCATTTCCTCTCAGAGGCACGCACCTTCACGTGAGACAAAAGCGCAAAGAATGTCGTTTACAGAGTCACAATTCTGCACGCTTTCGCGCAAACCTCAAAATAACAGGCCTATCTACAATGCCTTGGTGTCACCTGCGCACGCCGTGAGTTTAGCACTGAATGCGTGTGTCTTTTGTGGAGTCATGTCGGTGCATGCTGAGCTTATGCGCGACTTTCAATCCAACTAGAATGCCATTGTCTCAATCAACTGCACACACCGTGCGCTTACCACTTGATGGGTAGCTGCGGCTTGTATCGATTCAAGGAGTTATTCCTTGCTATGAGTGCCGTCCAGCTTTGCGCTTGAGCAATTTAAAAATCTCAGCGTCACTCGCTCACACTCTTTAGCCTCACACACTCTCTAGTCAAGACTAATTTGCCACAGGATGATACACAGGCTGCAGCAGCGCCGTGGTGAAACCCTCTGCTGTGTTTATGGAATGGGGAGGCAATTTGTGAATTCCATTAAGCAAGCCATGGAGTGACTTGTTGCCATGGGGCTTGTCAAACTCCTCACTCAAATTCCTGCAATTGTTTCCTCAGGTGCACGTTCACTCAATATGAAACGGGAGTGTAAGGGATGCAGCTTGTGGGGTCCGAGCACCTACTTTGTCAGCCACTGCTGGGGTAGGGACACACACGTGTGCAACTGTGTGTGTGTGTGTGCATGCGTGCGTGCATGCCCGTTTGTGCGTGTGTGTTTGCGTGTGTGTGTGTGTGTGTGTGTGTGTGTGAATGCTTGTGTATGTGCGTTTTATTGTGTGTTTGATTGTGCGCATGTGCGTGCGTGCATGCACACGTGTGTACATGCCTGTTCGTGTGTGTGTTTTGTGTGTGTGTGTGTGTGTTTATGTGAGTGTGTAGGCCCTGTTTGCAGCACCTGACGCTGACACCTGGGCGCGCCATGTATTTCCTTTTGTGAGTGCAGCCTACAAACTGAAAGACCTGGTGAACCTCATCATCCGGCATTACGACACCCTTCCAGGGACCAACCTGGGGCGCACTTGGGTGGTGCGTGAAGCGGAAAGTTGGGTTTGGAAGTACCTGTGTGTTGTATATGTGGGCATAAGTGGGCATAAGTGTGTATGTGGGCATAAGTGGGCTTTAGTGTGTATGTGGGCATAAGTGGGCTTTAGTGTGTATGTGGGCATAAGTGGGCTTTAGTGTGTATGTGGGCATAATTGGGCATAAGTGTGTATGTAAGCATGATTGTGAGAGTACGTGCGTGCTCGTCTATAGGTAGGCGCAGGTGGAAGGAAACAGAGCTTGTTGCTGTGCAAGTGGAAGGAAACAGAGCTTGTTGCTGCGCAAGTGGAAGGAATCAGATCTTGTTGCTTTGCACGTGAAAGGAAACAGAGCTTGTTGCTATGTGTAGGCATAGAGATTTCGTTGCCGTCAATAACATTGGGCAAACTGAACTGTACACGCACCTGGTCATGTTGGTCAAGCTGTCCTGATCAAGATGACTTCCTGTGATGGGAGCCACATAGTCTTACTATACTCCTTGCAGTGACTAGATGGTTCGCTTCATCATGATACCCGTAATGTGTGCGTGCGTTTAATGTGTGTGTGAAGTGTGTGTGTATGTATGTGTGTGTATGTGAGTGAGTGTGTATGTTTGTGTGTGTATGTGTTTAGACGGCCAGCCTCTTTGACTAGCCTTCGGCACTGAACTCTTGATTCATGGTTACGTGCAGCAAGACATAATCATGCTTTGCTACTCCTTGCATCCATTGACCCCCTTTTCACCCCAGGCCGACTTTCCACTCTAAGTCCCCCTTGCTGCCGTCTTCTGACCGATAAAGCGATAAAGCATTTGCAAGGAAATCAACTGATGGATTACCTGTTGGGCATTGTCGCTGTGAATCAAGAAGATGGATGTCCATTAGGCAAATTAAACGGCAGAATGCCCCTTGAGCATTCTGCCCTTTACTCTGCTGTGCCATTCTCTCTGCTGCGCCTTTAACGCTGCTATGCTTTGCACGCCGCTTTGCTCTTTTCTCTGCTGTGCCCCCTTTCAACGTTGCTATGCCTTATACGTAGGGTTGGCCAGAACCATATATATACGGTGTGTATACGGTATTTTTGGCAGGGAAATTACTAAATATACGGTCATATTACGGTGTATATATACGGTTCTTGCCAACCCTACTTATACGCCGCAGCGCCCTCTACTCTGCTGTGCCTGCAATGCTGCTACGCTTTTTACGCTGCTGTGCCCTGTACACTATAGGGTACAATATAGATTGTTTTCACTGCTGCACCTCTTACGCTGCTGTGCCCTTGCAGCCCGTCTTTTACTGGGTGGACGTTTTTGCTGTCAAGCAGCACTTCCAAGGTACGTGTAGGATTGGCCAGCACCGTAAATGTACACCGTATATATAACCGTATATTTGGTTATTTCCCTGCCTAAAATCACCGTATATACACCGTACATTTTATATATATATATCGTTCATTTCATTATTAAGGTGCACTCTTCTAATGCTTAGAAGGCTGCAGTGTAGACATGTGTGGCATGTCGTTGCCAGCGCGTAAACATTGATGTTCAGCACAAGTTGCGGCACTTTCATAAAAATTTTTATATGCATACATCCAAAGCCGTAGGGATTGCAGTAACACCATGTGTGGCAGCCTCATTGCCAGCGTGAAGACAGCAATAATGGTCAGAAATGGCAGAACTTGGGTAGCATGCGCACTTTGGTAGCAGGTGCAGTTTGGTAGTGGGTGCACTTTGGCTGTTGGTGCAGTTTGGTAGTAGATGGAAGTTTGGTAGTAGGTGCACTTTGACTGCTGGTGCAGTTTGGTAGTAGGTGCATTTTGGAAGCAGGTGCAGTGGAAGCAGGTGCAGTTTGGTAGTCAGTGCAGTTTGGAAGCAGGTGCACTTTGGCTGTTGGTGCAGTTTGGTAGTAGGTGCAGTTTGGAAGCAGATGCAGTTTGGTAGTAGATGCAGTTGGTAGTCAGTGCAGTTTGGAAGCAGGTGCACTTTGGCTGTTGGTGCAATTTGGTAGTAGGTGCACTTTGGCTGTTGGTGCAGTTTGGTAGTAGGTGCAGTTTGGTAGTAGGTGCAGTTTGGTAGTCAGTGCAGTTTGGTAGTAGATGGCAAATTGAAGGCCTAGTTGCGTCCGTCCAAATTTGTAGGGAATACAGTATGGCACGTGTCAGCGCAAAATCATTGACGCTGAGCAGGATGGCTAGAAGGTAGTAGTAGTGCTCATTAACAATCAACTGTTACGAAACGCAGCCACTCGTCCCGATCTGAATGGTAGTTTATGTTGCAAGTCAAAGCTCACGGCTGTAGATGAGCACCCAACAAGTAGTAGTAGTAGTGCTCAATAACAATCCACTGTTACAAACGCAGCCACTCGTCCCGATCTGAAAGGTAGTTTATGTTGCAAGTCAAAGCTCACGGCTGTAGATGAGCACCCAACAAGAAAGCAAGCACGCAGATGCAGCGCGTCTTTCACTCTTGCTTCTTGAGCGTGTGAATGCCGAGCACGTGCTTTTGTTGCAAACACTTACTGGTACGGTTAGGTAAGGTAAGGTTACATCGCTTTATTACCACGGGTACACTTAGCTCTGGAGCACTTGTGAATTCCTGCTTTCCACACACACAAAGCAGAGACAGCCAGCGCTTTTACTTGATATGAGCAACGACCAAATCATATTATTGCATTGGCGGGGGTAAAATAAAGTTTGAAACCAGCACTGAATTGTCTGAACCTTTCTCCACTTTACTCCATTGCCTCTATCTAGGTGACTTCAAAGACAATCCTGACTCGGTAAGTGCCTTGCACAAGGAGAGTGTGTAAGTATTGTGTGATGCAAGGTTGTGTAATAAGCTGTCTGCCGACAGAGTGTGTATGTGTGTATGCGTGTGTGTGTGCGCGCGTGTGTGTGCGTGTGTGTGTGTGTTTGTGTGTGTGTGTGTGAGCACCGGAACAAACAGTTAGCCAGATTCCTTGTGATATGGAAGAGGCATTTTATGCCCACACCTAGCGCAGTTTTCATAGTATCTGTTATTATTTCATCAATAGGGCAGGAGGCTGCAGGAAGCATAACTTTTGGACGACACGTGTCAAATCGATTAAAATTTATATATTTGGAATCCTGACGTAAAGAGCTGCCGATTGGTATATATATGGGTCGAATCGGGGTGGGGGTGGGGTGGGGTGGTCCCCCAACAGGTTTTTAGTTTTTTGCGGGGGGTCTCCAGTTTTTTTCTGGGCCACTTCCACGGAACTTTAATATATCATAGGAATCCGTACCTCAAGCTTAGTCGATTACCACCCTTTTTGAGCAAATTGGGTAAAAGGGGGGGTCTATGGGCACGTCCAAAAGTCAGAGCCACACGTGCTCGGGTGCAGGCCGCGGGAGGAGTCAAGCCAATGAAGCAGCATTTCATTTCAAACTTCCAGGATTGTGCCAGCATTTGATAATCAGTAGAATTAAGAAGAAATGGAAGCAATGTGGAGTTGTGCAAGCCAGTTGTGGGTGCCTGGTGAGTCATGTGGGCATGGGCGTCCGTATCTCAATTTTTGTTCCATAACTCTGCGGCATTATAATTTCAGGTCTTGATAAGTATGCAGATGGATGCAGAATTCAAAAAGGAGCAGAATGGTACCCTTTTTTGTCTGGTGGGGGCACTGGAAGGGGGGTTTTGGGGATGGGTGGTCCCTTAAGGGTGTCCACCCAAAAAGCAAACGTGTCGCTAAAAAAAAAACAGCCTCCTGAATAGGGTTGCAAAAAAGATTGTCCACACCTAGCGCTGTTTTCATGAGTTTCTGTTCTGGCTATTCTTTCATCAATGGGGTTGCCGCAAAGGACGCCATTGCATCACATTCTTTTTCACTCAGGGATGGTGATCAAAACATTTCGTGCTGCAGCAGTCTACAGGTGCTGATCAGGGCAATATAACTTGTTTCCTGCACCATTCAGGAAGATTCTGCGGTTGTGATCTGGGCATCTCAGGCCTCGTTGCTGGCCCTCATGCTTTTGAGCTTGCAATTCATAACCAGTTAGCCTTTCGTCATTCATCATCCATTATTCCTCATGCTCTAGGACTTCGCGGGCGTGATCCGGGCATCTCAGGCCCTGCTGCTGACCATCATGCCGTGGAGATCACCCTTAGTGGTGGAGCGGGTGTGGTGCATGTTTGAAGTGCTGCAGGTGCGCAGAAAAGCAGAACCAAAGCAAAGAGGTCAGGGTTAATTTGTCTGCGCTTCAGTGACAGGGAGCGTGAGGAATGTGTGCGGTGATGTCCTAACTGTGAAGCACGTGCGGTGCATCTTTCAAATGTTGCTCGTGCAGTTATTACCAGGTGCTGTGAAATAGCACAGTCTAGAGGAGTCCAGTAGTTATGGTTCGGTACTGAAAGGGTGCTGATTTAGAACCACAGGTTAGGACCACTCACTATGACATCACTCCATTTGTGCATCAATGGTGGGAACATGGGGAACCATTTTGGTGCCACCCCCTTAGTGAAAAGAAAAAGTACGCAGGCAGTGAGAACCACTCCCCACATTGAATAATGAAGAGAAAGCCACTTTGGTACCGAGTACCGTAAAACTCCTTTACCAGCAGACAAAAAAGTGATAGAGCGCGTGTTTGAAGGGGTTGAGGCCCTATTTGCTGTGCCAGTTGCCTCCAATCTGCTTGTTGTTTTTTACGCAAGCTGTGTCAGCTTCCAGATGTGCCCTTACAGCTTGCATGTCATTGCGCAGGCTGTGCCATTGTGCCATTCGCTGTCGTGCCAGTTGCTTGCATGCCATTGCGCAGGCTGTGTCAGCTCACGTGCCGTTGCAGCTTGTTTGCCATTGTGCCATTTGCTGCCGTGCCATTTGCTTGCATGCCATTGTGCAGGCTGTGCCATTGTGCTATTTGCTGCCGTGTCATTCGCTGTCGTGCCATTTGCTTGCATGCCATTGCGCAGGCTGTGTCAGCTCACGTGCCGTTACAGCTTGTTTGCCATTGTGCCATTTGCTTGCGCGCCATTATGCCATTTGCTGCCTTGCCATTTGCTGCCGTGCCATTGCGCAGGCTGTGTCGGCTCACGTGCCGTTAGAGCTGCTGGTGGAGCAAATCGAAAGCCTGCAAAGCATCACCAAGCTGCAGCAAGTGTTCAGCCGGGTTAGTGTGTGATTGTTTGTGATGTCGTGGGTCGTGGTGTGTGTGTGTTTGTGTGCACATGTTTGGGGAGCCCTTGTGTACGTTTTGAGGATCAGGAGCTGCAAAGCATCACCAACAATGCAGCAAGTGTCCAGTCAGTGGGCGTTTAGCTTTTTGTGAGGTTGTGTGTTATGGTGTGTGTATGTGTGTATGTGTGTGTGTGTGTGTGTGTGCACTTTTTTGGAGCCTTTGTGTGGGGGACCAACAAGTGGAAAAAAACACAAATGATTAATCTTGTTAAGCTTGATTTGGTTGATGAAAGCCATTAGCCTGGCATGCACAATGCCTTGGCAGCAGAATTGTTCGTCTGTATTGCTTGTCGCAAATCACCCCCCGTTTCAATATTAAAAAAACAGAGGAGCAGCTTTTTGCAGTTATGTTCAGGGTTCTAAACGTCCCAGGCTCCCATAGCCGCTTTATTAGGCAGCAGGTATGTATGCATGCAATGTTTTGCACACAAATCACAGCTGTGCACGATTTGCTAGCGACACAAAATATTGCACGCGAGCGGTGAAAACACCACAGCCATGGATTAAGGAAACGGAGACGTTGCTGTCAGACCGCAAGTTTCGCCATGTGTTAGCGCTAGACAAATTCTGTGCGCACATACTTTACAAAACGCCTGATGGCAGATGGTTCCATTTGCTTAACTCGCTTTAATCCTTCAAATTTTGTAAAAACTGCGTTTGCACACCCTTCGTCTTTCATCTGCTGCTCAGGTGGTAGTTGACAATTTGAACATCAAGAGGTGCAAAGCAACGGTCGCCTCGGACAAAGAATTCATTTTGAAGGAGGTATGTTTTATTTACATTTCATAACATGTTTGCTCGTTTGCCTGTTCAAATGCCAGGTAGCATCTTTACCTCCTTGTAGCTCGTCCGTTTCTCTGAGCAGCCATTGAATTGTGCCTGAATAAAATTTTGCAGCTTTATTCAATCTCTTTAGCTTGTTTTTCCCCCTGAACAACCATTGCATCGCAAATAAGATTGCGCAGCTTTGTTCCTACAGCCTTTTGCCGTTGTCTATGCAGTGCAGGTCGCCTTTTCTATTGTGCTACCTTTCTTCAAGCTCGATCACTTTTTCAATTACCATTGCTTTGCGCACCCTCTGGCCCAACCTTCCTTTTCATCTCATGCGTGCATGCCTGTTGTCACACACCACAAGTGGACTTGTCAGCGTCTGTTGTGCATGCCTGTTGTCACACACCACAAGTGGACTTGTCAGCGTCTGTGTGCGTGCATGCCTGTTGTCACACACCACAAGTGGACTCGTCAGCGTCTGTGTGCGTGCATGCCTGTTGTCACACACCACAAGTGGACTTGTCAGCGTCTGTGTGCGTGCATGCCTGTTGTCACACACTACAGGTGGAATGATCAACTTTCTCTTCAGTGTCTGTTGCGTGCACTTCTTTTGTCACGCACCACACAGGTGGAGACATCAGTGGGCATAAAGATGTTCAACACCATCATTCAGGTGTGCATTACAATGATTGAGCCTTTTTCCGTTATGTATTGACTGTTCCCCTGCTCTCCAGCCTTTTATTAGGCGTGCTACGTTTGAAATGCATCGCCTTTCTATCTGCATTGGAAAGGAATGAAAGCCCCCAAGCACTCAGGCGTGCTACGTTTGAAGTGCATCGCCTTTCTATCTACATTGGAAAGGAATGAAAGCCCCCAAGCACTCAGGCGTGCTACATTTGAAGTGCATCGCCTTTCTATCTACATTGGAAAGGAATGAAAGCCCCCAAGCACTCAGGCGTGCTACGTTTGAAGTGCATCGCCTTTCTATCTACATTGGAAAGGAATGAAAGCCCCCAGCACTCAGGCGTGCTACGTTTGAAGTGCATCGCCTTTCTATCTACATTGGAAAGGAATGAAAGCCCCCAGCAATCCTCTTCGCTTGTGATAGCAACGATAGGGCTTTGAAAGTGTCCATTTTAAATTATGATGCACATGTATGATATGATGCCTTTTTGCCTATTTGTGATGCGTATTCACAAAGCCTGTTGTTGGTGCCTACTGTGGTGCCTGTGTATGATACCTATGTATTATGATACCTATGTATGGTGCCTACGTATGGTGCCTGCCTGTATTGCCTAGTTATGGTTTCCTGTCAATGGTGCCTATGAATGGTCATTATTTGAATGCTTATTTATTACGTATGATGCCTGTCTGTAATGCCTAGTTATGGTGCCTGACCCTGTATGTGGCATGTGTCTGTGTGTGCGTGCCCTGTTCGCGGTGCCACTTTAGGGTGCTCAATTTCTTAGAATGCGTTCAGTGTACCCCTTATTTCTGATTAACAGAAAGGGCTTTCACTGCTCGTTTGATTTCATGTTTGCTTTGTTTTGCCCCTTCCCCCCCCTCCCTCCCTCTCTCTCTCTCTCTCTCTCTCTCTCTCTCTATTTCTCACACACACACACATAAACACACACAATCACACAAACACATGCACATACACACATGTGTGTGTGCAAGCACGCCTGCACGCACGCACGCACACAGGCACTTGTACGCGTACTTACACATGCACACACACACATAGACACACGCACACACGCACACGCACACACACAGGATGCATTGCGTAGGAAGGTTCTTGAAGTGCTGCTCATCACTGCCGTGCTGAAGAACGACCTGGAGTCAGTGCAGGCAAGTATAGTACAGCGCATGTACAGCACAGCGCAAGTACAGCACAGCCTTTACATTTCCTCTGCATCTCTGATGTAGGAAGAGGTCGTAGTGCTCTTGCGCAGATGTATCCCACTACAAGGTCTCCATAAGCAACATTAATAATCCGTGCGGCTAAAGTTTGAGGCTGTTTGTCGGATTACATTCTAGTGCTTGCGGTCTTTGCGTGCGTAGAGTGCATCTGCACCCTGTTTCAAAACCTGCAGTTGGATTTAGCACATCAATTCAGAATGCTGATCTTCCTCCTTTCCTGTACGAGCAATTGCAGAAACTCGTGCGATCCGACGTGTGCGTGTCTTCTAACGTGCTGTCTTTCTTTGGATACACCGCCTTCGACACCGACGATAAAGGCCTGAAGGCCCTCGCCCTTGTCATCAAAGTGAGTGCGTTTTTTGGGCTTTATGCAGATATAGCAGGTGAGTGTGTGACTTGGGTTTACTCAGATACACTTGGGTTTGTTCAGATACACCAGGTGAGTGTGTGACTTGGGTTTACTCAGATACACTTGGGCTTATGTAGATATACCAGGTGAGTGTGTGACTTGGGTTTACTCAGATACACTTGGGTTTATTCAGATACACCAGGTGAGTGTATGACTTGGGCTTATTCAGATACACCGCCTCCAACACAGACGATAAAGGCCCAAAGGCCCTTGCCCTTGTCAATTGATGAGGTGTGTGTGTTGTATGGGTCTAGCTGAGCAAAGCAACGCCTTCAACTAGGACAACCTGCGACATGGTACACGCGCAGTCTATGTGCACATGTGTGCACGCATGCTTGTCCGCAAGCCCTTTCTTCTGCCCCCTAACTCACACGCACACGATATACTCGCTTATACACACATAGACATGCGCACACACACGCGCACGCGCATGTATGCAGGTGCAATGTGTTGCACACATGCGCACACGCTCACTCACTCACACCTTCAGCATAGCCTAATGTGAGCGAGCTGTTGCTGCACACAATTGAAGACGCACGCACGCACATGCACATGCACATATGCACATGCACATATGCACATGCACATACACACACGCACACATACACATGCGTACACGTACACGTTCACTCACTCCACCTACAGCATAGCCCAAACGTGAGCAAGCTGTTGCTGCACACAAGCGAAAACAGCCAGGCCAAAGTGGAGGGATACGCGGCCCTCATGAACTCCCTGAAGAACAACAGCTCCATCACAGACCTGACGTTGGCCAAGGACCCAAAGGTGTGCGCAGGCACAATGCTCGAGTGCTTTGACTATATTGGTGCCCTAGTGGCTGGGCTCAAAGGGCAGCTTTGTGTGTGAGAGAGTATGTGTGTGTGAGCGCGCGTGTGCTGCGCATGAGCGTATGCTTTTGCGTGTGTGTAAGTGCGTGTGAGCATGTGTGTGTGCATGTGTGTAAGTGTGTGTGAGCATGTGTGTGCGTGTGTGTAAGTGCGTGTGAGCATGTGTGTGTGTGCGTGCATGCGTGTGTGTGCATGTGTGCGTGCGTGCGTGTGTGCGTGCATGGGTGGGCTTGTGTGTGTGCATGTAAGCGTGTGTGTGTGCATGGGTGTGTGTGTGCATGTAAGTGTGTGTGTGTGCTGGCCTCTAGCTAATGTCCCAAACGTGCCGCAAAGTTGGTTAGCACGCCACTATCCACCACATTTATAGGTTGTTATGTAAGGTTGGCCAGAACCATACATATATATGGTGTATATTTGGTATTTTTGACAGGGAATCACCAATTGTACGTTATATATATATACGGTTCTTGTTAAAATTTGGTGTTATGCTCTCGTGTGTTTGTCCTGCAGTTTAGCTTGCCTGATGCCCTGTTTGTAGGGTTGGCCAGAACCGTATATGTACGCCGTATATGACCGTATATTTGACAAAATTCTTTTAAAAAATCACCTTACACGCACCGTATATAAATGTGTGTGATTCTGGCCAACCCTACCTGTTTGTGTGCTATCTCACGGATGTGCTAATGAACGACAGCTTCTAAAAAAAACACGTCAGCCAAGAACCCCAAGGTTTGCGCAGGCCCTACACAACACCAAATAATATACGCGGTCATAACATATCATTGAAGATATATGCTTGTGCCTTCCCTGCAGTCCATGTATTCTCTGTGTGTGTGTTTGTGTATGTGTGTGTATGTGTGTGTGTGTGCCAAAAACGACATCCGTCCCTGCAGTCCATGCATTCTGTCCCTGCAGTCCATGCATTCCGTCTGTGTGCCAAAAACGACAACTCCAGCCAAGAGCCTGAAGATGCCGCTGTGGGCAAGGCTACCAATTACCATGTTACTTATCTCTGCTTCTTACATAAACCTGATTTCAATTGTTGTGCGGCGCTCATTAATACTACATCAGATACAGCACTCTTTGAGACATGCACATCACACACACACGCACACATAATTGCCTCCATCTCTGGCGAGAGAAGCCCTGAGAGCTCAGTGTCGTATAGCCCGTTCATGTCAAGCGGGAACAGTGTTTAATGCGTACAGCACGCACAACACACACAGCACACACAGACGCACAAACTTGCACATGCAACACACACACACACTTGCATGCTGCTCCTCTCTGCTACAGGGAGACCTGAGGAACCACAGTGGAGGATGGGTGGGACCCAAAGCCATGGAGTCACTTGCAGGTGTGTGTGTGTGTGTGTTGCAATGAGTAACTTTGCCAAAGCCATGGAGTCTATTGCAGAGGTGTGTGTGTGTGCGTGTGTGGTGTAATGAGTACCATCGTGAAGTGGGTGCTGTTTTGAATGGTGGTTTAAGCCATGGAGTCACCTGCAGGTGTGTGCATGTGTGTGTGTAGTGTGTGTGTGTGTGTGTGTGTGTGTGTGTGCGTGTGTTGCAATGAGTAAGATCGTGCAGTGAGTGCTGTCTTGAATAGTGGTTACAGCCATGGAGTCACCTGCAGGTGTGTGTGTGTGTGTGGTGCAATGAGTAACATCGTGCAGTGGGTGCTGTCTTGAATGGTGGTAAAAGCCAGGGAGGGCCAGTATTGTCAGCAGATGGCTTAAAGCATTGCCTTAGGAGTCTAGTAATGTCAGCAGAGGGCTTGAGGCATTGCGTTAGGAGTCTAGTATTGTTAGCAGATGGCTTGGAGCATTGCGTTAGGAGTCTAAAGGACCCAAACCCGATCTAAATGCCAAAAGAGGGAACCTGTCAAGCCTGGGCTGGGACCAAATTTGATCAGTATGTTGATTGGACTGATTACGTGGAGTCCATCCAGAATGGGCCCCCAAGCGTTGGGGTCAGTTGTGGGTGAGGTGAAGATGTTGTATGTAACTCCTCCTACTGAATGGGCCGTAACAGAACGGATTGTCGATTTGGGTAGGCCTCTCAAAGGGTTGGAGTCACTTGTTGGTGGGGAAAATGAAACTTGCTCATAATGCATGTGCAGAGGCTGTGGATGTCTTACAGACTTTCTTGTGTGCTTTGGGAGTGCTACACACATCACAGAAGTTTTGGACGCGTCACAGACTCTCTCGGGAATTTTGAGGTGCTGCAGAAATTCTCAGATTGTTGACTGTGTTATAAATGCGAATGAAGTGCAAAGATTGTACAGCAACTCAGGAGTTTGAAATCTACCTAGAGGCTGGCTTGCAGCAATGTCAAGGTTCTTGCTGACCTGGTTGGGATTAAAGGTCCTGCCATATTTGTTAATGTACGATAGCAAAGAAATAATGGAGTTGTTATGAGTTTGCTGCATAAGAGGTTTGGCCACAGCCACGCTCGCACGCGAGCACGTGCGCACGCGTGGACAAGCACGTACACACACACTCAAAGCAAGCACGTGCACACACACTTAAAGCAAGCACGCGCACACACATGTGTATGTGCAGTTGTGTACGCATAGTGCAGACACATATCGCACGTACACATATGCATGGCATGGCCACCCCTGCACATGCAGCAGAACTTAAACACCATCAAGCACACACATGCACATATACTATCGCAAACTCACATACATGGGTATTTGCAGCGGTGTATGCACAGTGCAGGCACACACATCGCACCATGCATGCACGCGCACGTACGCATATGCCATGCAGGCAGTGGAGGGCACCATCCATGTTTTCATGAGCAAGCACGCAAATGCTCATCGAGTGTCCGGTGATGCCGTAGTATACGGAAGTCCCATACATACGCAGGACGCATGCCAGCCACACATATCTCTAGGTGCCCAGCAATGAGCATCACAGAGCAGGGACCCACTCTTCCTGCTACTCCCTGCTACTGCTCTTGGGCTCCTCCCTGGGGCACTAGGGGAGGCCTCCGTTGCGTTTCCTCCCCCTCCCCTTCCCCGCACCCTGCAATCCCGGGCCTCTCCATCAATTTCCCATTTTTCTCCGGGTCATCCGGACATAGATTTTTATTTCAGTGTGGGCGTCTCGGAACCTGGATTTTCTCTGGTTGGCCCGGAATTGGCCTTTCATATTTTTGAGGGGCAAAACAAACATTTGCTTAATAAGTGCGGCGCCCGCACGGGATGAAGTTCCCTGACATGCTCACGCACATACACACACGCATACACACACGTACACACACAGAGACGCTGCCCACCAACCACTACTCCAGCCTCTACCGTGGCAGCACAAGCACCCACATGCGCACATACATTTGCATATACACGTGCACACACAGAGATGCTGCCCACCAACCACTACTCCAGCCTCTACCGTGGCAACACAAGCACCCACATGTGCACACACATTTGCATACACACGTGCACACACAGAGATGCTGCCCACCAACCACTACTACAGCCTCTAATGTGGCTACACAAGCACCCACATGCGCACACACATTTGCATACACATGTGCACACACAGAGATGCTGCCCACCAACCACTACTCCAGCCTCTAATGTGGCAACACAAGCACCCACATGCGCACACGCATAATTGCGTACACATGTGCACACACAGAGATGCTGCCCACCAACCACTACCTCCGGCGTCTGGATGTGAGCCGGAACATAAAGCTGGGCAGTTTAGGGCTAACAAACCTCTCAAAGGGGCTGAGGGACAGCGAGAGAAGCGGGCTCACAGTAAGTGTCCTAGAAAGTGTTATATGATTCATTTTCATATAATATGAAAATGCTACCTGTTTCCGTCGCATTTCGAGGTCTGGTCTATTTTAGGGGCTGAGGGACAGCGAGAGAAGCGGAGTCACACTCACAGGAATTGTAAAAGAAGGTGTCAGGCAAATTGCTCTGACCTTTACTTTCTACATCTCGAGAGCTGGCAAACCTTTGAAGGGGCTGAGAATCAGCAAGAGGAGCAGGCTTTCATTTACTGTGACCTTCATAACTGCATCATTGCTTTCAACCTGCTTTTTTTCTTCCTCCCTTTGCACCCTGTGCTCATCCGTACCACAGCTGTGCGGTGCGCTATCAGCGCTGCTGTTGCATTACGAGAGGGAAGAAAGAAAATAAGCTGGAAACGGAAGCCATTTCCCACATCAATTGAGGGAAGGAAGCCACTTGGGACCAAGTTCTTCCACCATAGAAATTAAAGTGGAATCATTGGGGAGCAGCAGGCCCCAAAACTGTACATTCCGGATAAAAGATAGAAAGGGAGGACGTGAAGTACAGTGATGTGCAAGTGGTGTGGAAGTAAAGTAATCAACAAGTGGCGTAGAAGGACAGTGATCTTTGAGTGGCGTGGATGTAAAGTGATTTACGAGTACGTGGAAGTACAGCAACCTTTGAGTGGCGTGGAAGTAAAGTGATTTGCAAGTGGTCTGGAAGTACAGTGATTTGCAAGTGGTCTGGAAGTACAGTGATTTGCAAGTGGCGTGGAAGTACATTGATCTATGATTGACGTGGAAGGACAGCAATCTAAAGTGACGTGGAAATACAGCAATCTTTGAGTGGCATGGAAGTACAGTGATTTACGAGTACGTGGAAGTACAGTGATCTTTGATGGCGTGGAAGTAAAGTGATTTACGAGTGACGTGGAAGGACAGCAATCTAAAGTGACGTGGAAGTACAGCAACCTTTGAGTGGCGTGAACAAGTGTTCCTGCTTGTTTGCATAATGGTTTAGGGCTAGAGAGAGAGTGAATAGGCGTTTGTGCTCAAGCAAGCAATTGCCCTCCCAGCGTATGCTTGCAATCCGTACAATTTGGCTGACACACAGCATATACATGCTTGATGTGAATGTGAAGCGTACCCCAATGTGGCTGACATCAAAATACATGCTTGATGTGAGTGTATAACGTACCCCAGTCTGGCTGATGCACACACACGCACACACACACATACACACACACGCACACACACACACAAATGCATGCTTGGTGTAAGTGTGAAGCATACCCCAAGAGTATTTCTGCCCAAGCAAATACAAATGTCTCTCTACGTGCGCTTGTCTCTGCGTGTGCTTGCGACCCACCTCAGTTGGCAAACACAAAATAGATCCGCATTTTTGTGTGAGTGTGGGGCAGAAATAAGGGGCATTTCTGCACTGGTGGACAGAGCTGTCTGTGTGCTCAGATTTCTGTCTTCCACGTCGCACTTGTCCGTATTATAAAAGTGTGTTGCACATCGTTACATCATTGCACAGTACTTGTCCATATTGCATGCTCACAGGACAACACTTTGCTCTTGTCCATATTTGTGTTGCATATAAATGCATCCTTACAGAACTACACGTCGATCTCGTCCATAAAAGTGCGTTGCACATCGTTGCATCATTGCACAGGACTTGGATGTGAGCGAGTGTGGGGCAGATCCCAGGGGCATTTCTGCGCTGCTGGACGTCTTGTCTGCGTGCTCGGTCTCCTCCCAAATGTCTCAGCACAAAGGCCTGAGCATGTTCAGCCCTTCAGGTAAGCATTTGTGTGGAGCTACGTTTTTGGTCCAGGTATCTTTTGTAAAAGCCTTTCTCCATTCTTCTCCCGGATTTTCCAGCACAATAGCCTAAGCATGCTCTCAGGTTTCCTGCAGGTAACGACCTTTGTGGAAGGCAATCTGTGTGCAAGCCGTGTGGAGCCTATTCTTTCAGTCTTCCCCCAAATGTCTCTCAGCAGCCCAAGCGTTAGCGCTCTATAAGACGCAGACTCAAATTGCCTGTTAAAGGTCAACACACACATGTGTATACACGTGCAGGCACACATACAGGCGCACACACACACACATGCACAAACAGTCACACACACACGTACACACTCACGTACACACATGCACTCACACACACAAACACACACACACATGCACAGTCAGTCACACACACGTACACACTCACGTACACACATGCACCCACCCACACACACATACATACACATATTCGTAATATTGTGTTTTGCTTAGGGTCTGGATTTTTGCAGAACAAGGAAGCTGGTCAGAGCAGGCTTTCTTTGCAGGCGAGCGAGCCACAGACGCAGGTGGGTGTATGCATGTGTGTCTGTGTGTGAATGTTTGAAGGAGAGTGTGCGTCTGCATGCGCACATGCATAACTATGTATGTATGTACGTATGTGTGCGTGTGTATGTGGGTGCACGTGCGTGCGAGGTTGGGCAGTGATTTATAATGGATCAATGATTGATGGTGATTCCTTGCATTGCAAGGCTTGCACATTAATTGTGACGGAGGTCACAACATACGTGCGTTCTCATCTTATAAAATTTGCGTGTGTATGTGTGTTTCGTGTGATGGCTTCATTAGAACTTAATACGCGAGTGTGCCCAAAGAACAAGAGACCGACCAAGCTTCATCACGGTTGCTTAATGTTGAATAAGGGGCCAAGCAGGCCTAGCTAAATCAACGGGCAAGCCTTGTCAAATGTCCAGTGCATTTGGATTTGTGCCTCCTATAGGTTCAAGATGTCCAGTGCAATGGGATGTTCATGTTAGGATGTCCAGTGCATTTGGATTCGTGCCTCCTGTATGTTTCTTTGCTGCTAAATGTCGGGCAGGTTGTTCTAAATAAACAGTGGGTAATTTGGAGGAGTTTTTTGGTACCCGGTTTCCCTGTGTCCTTTTTCAATGTGGGGAGTGGTTCCGCTGCCTTTCGCAGTTCTTTTTCTAGATCTGGCTAGGCCTTTGTTTTCTGGATTACTGTGAAATTCCCATCGGGGTGTTTGTTGTTGTGCAGCAAACCATCAAAAGATGGTATCTGTCGTTGGACAGGCATCTTGCAGCAGACGCGTGACCCCTGACTGCCCATGTATTCCACATGGAGGTTATACTTAGGGTTGGCCAGAACCATATATATACACCGTATATGACCGTATGTATGGTGATTTCCCTGCTAAAAATACCGTATGTACACCGTATATATATGGTTCTGGCCAACCCTAGGTATACTGCTAGGCGCCACCTCACTACCCTCCATCTTTATGTGACTGTTGTAAGTCATGCAGGTCTTTTGTGGCCAGCCTATGGACTTTGACTGGCACCTTGCAGCATCGAACTGACCTAGGGTTGTGCCTATACTATTCCAGGGGGTGCTGCTGCTTTACCTTCATCCTCTAGCTTTAAGTAACTCTTTGTTACTGCTGCTGCAATCCACACAGGTCGTCCGTGACCGGTCTATGGACTTTGACCGGGGCTCCACTTCAGGCTTCTTGGCCAAATTGAAAGGCATGAGTGGTTCTGGGTTTCTGGTAAGTCGTTTTTTTGCAAAGAGCAGCAAGCATGAGCTGCTGGCTTGAAAGAGTGTATTAGCTAAACTGGTTGCTTCTCTCAAGCCAGCTGACAGTGAACTGTCTAGGGTTGGCTACTAAATTACATTGCCATGCAATAAAAAGCTTAAACAAGATTACAAAAACGAGACACAAAATACACTTAACAGTGACAACAGTGATAATGGGAGATCTGATGGGGGGTTACTGGTAGAGCGTCCCCAAGTACGTGCGCGCACAAGTGAAGTGCAATGTCATGAAGACGGGTTTTCCTAAAGCAATGTCATGAACAGGAACCCCTAAAACAGCATCCAGTCTTACAGCTTGAACAGCCTGTTTGCCTGCACAGACACATACATATAACATGCATGCACACACAAACTCACACACGCACGCAAGTACACACATGCACACATGCGCATGTGCACACACTCATGCATACATGCACACGTACCTACACACACACATGTATACTTGCACAAACTTAGGGGTCCAACCTCTCAAACAGCTCAGCTAATAGCTTGGACAGCCTCAGCCCGCGCGAGAGTGTGAGCAACTTGAGTGGCATGAGGACGCAGTCCTCCACATCCGCACAGGGTAAAGGTGGGTCGTGAGTCTCAAGGAGAGATGCATGCGTCCACACACACACACACACACACACACACACATACAGCCACACACACACATACAGCCACACAAACACATGCACACATTTTTATGGCATGAGGACGCAGTCCTCCACATCCGCAAAGGGTAAAGGTGGGTAGTGAGTCTCAAGGAGAGACGCACCCATCCACACACACACGCACACACACACGCACACACACACACACGCACACGCACACACACACACGCACACATACAGCCACACAAACACATGCACACATTTTTATGGCATGAGGACGCAGTCCTCCACATCCGCAAAGGGTAAAGGTGGGTCGTGAGTCTCAAGGAGAGACGCACCCATCCACACACACACGCACACACACGCACACATTTTTATGGCATGAGGACACAGTCCTTCTCATCTGCACAGGGTAAAGGTGGGTCGTGAGTCTCAAGGAGAGACACACACAGCCACGCACACACATAAATAAACACATGTTCACACAGCCATAAACACGTATAGCCATACACACGAGCGTACGCTCGCGCAGCCATACATACGCAGAAAACCGCGCACGTATACACACACACATACACACACACGTATACTCAGGTGACGTAGGCAGCCTAACTCCAAGCGTGTCATGCCGAGTCACAGTTGCTGCTGGTGTGCCGAGTCACAGTGGTCTCACAAGGCCAGTTCCTACTGTCTTGATGCAAGCCTCTAAGCCTGTAGCTCAACCCCGCGTGCCGATCGCCATCCTCAACTTGTCGCACAACTGTGTGGGCAATACAGACGGCGCGGCATCTATAGGGTGCGTGTGTGTATGGCGGTGATTGCTGGGGAAGGGGGGGTAGCCCTTGTGTGTGTGTGTGTGTGTTTGTGTGAGTGTGTGTGCGTTTGCATGTGCGTGTGCGTGTGCGTGTGCATGTGCGTGTGCGTGTGCGTGTGCTTGTGCATGTGCGATCGTTGTCCTCAATTTGTCGCACAACTTTGTGGGCAATGCAGATGGTGGGGTACCTATAGTGTGTGTATGTGTTGGTGATTTTGTGTCCGTTTTTGCATGGGGGGTTACTTTCAGGTGTATGTGAGTCGGTGATTGTGGGGGGAGGGCACTGCCCTTGTGTGTTGGTGTGAGTGTGTTTGTACTTGATGTGTGTGCTTTACGTGTGTTAGGGTGTAATTTATGTGTCTTAGGGTTGTGAGGGGGGGTGCCCATGTTTATGCCTTGGAGAGTGGTTGGTTTGTCACATGACTGTTTTTTATTTTTTACGTTTGCTAAATAGCCGGTTTAATAAGTACCCCTCTTCCCTTATTTAATGTGTGTGTGCCTAACACAGGGTCTGTTTGTGTGCGTGTGTGCATGTGTTTCAGGAGCACTTCTGTATGTTTGTGTGAGTGAGTGCCGTACACAAACGCACACACACAAACATACACACAGGATTTAAGCGTGTGACATTTGTTTTGTCAACCTTGAGTCAAAGCTTCAAGGAAAGGAGTACTATTGAAGTGTGTGTTTGTGTGATTGTTGCTTCTTTTTACCACAGGTGTGTGTGTATGTGTGTCTTCAATACCTCTACAGGAGCATGCTGTGCGCTTGCAAGACCCTGATGTAAGAAGCGTGTGTTCAAGTGTGTGTTGCTTTTCCACTCCCACATGGTGTCTGTGTCGTCGTGCCAAACTTTCCGCAGGAGCATGCTGCGCTCTTGCAAGACCCTGATGCAGCTGGTGCTTCAAAACTGCGAGATCAGTGCCCATGGCATTAAGGTGTGTCACTGTAGTTGTTGTGCGTTTGTGACTGAAGGAATGTGTACATATGCGTGTGTGTGTGCATGTGTGCGCATATGCATGCATGCGTGTGTATATTATCATTTTTGGGTGTGTGTGTGCGCATGTGAGCATGTGTGTATGCTCATGTGAATGAGTGTGTTCATGCGTGTGAGCGTGTAAGTGTCTTTATTTTGTGTGAGGTTGTACTGTATGTTTGAGTGCCTAAATTTGTGTGCTTATACATTTAAATACACTTACATGTTATGCTACTTTCACTCATCAATACTATTGCTGCTCTTCTGTTAATGTAAGGCCATTCATTACCTTGGCTCAATTACAAGTACCAATTGGTTTTAGGAAGCTTGGGTGCAATGTGCACTTTGACACGTTTCAAATGCAAACAAGCACACGTGCGCATCCCCCTAGACACACACAATTTGAACACACACACACTTTAAACACACATACATACGCACGCACACACATTTATACACACACACACACTTTAAACACACATACATACACACGCACACACATGTATACACCCACACCCACACCCACACACACTTTAAACACACATACACATACATACGCACGCACACACATTTATTCACACACACCCACAGGCCATGTCCGTTGGCGTCAGCAAAACCACCTCACTCAGCTGTCTCGATCTTTCTCACAACCCACTTGGCGATGCTGGAGTAGATGCGGTGAGTGTCTTATGCAGCTGCTTCAATTCTAGGGTTGACAAGAATCGTATACATACACCGTTTATGACCGTATATTTGGTGATTTCCCTGCCAAAGATACCGTGTATACACCGTATATATATGGTTCTGGCCAACCCTATCTACACCAGCTTGATCTGGCAGGTTGTGGGGTACATGACACAGCACCACGCATGCACTAAGCAAAGCTACGTCCAAGAACATTTTTGCAAATTATGAGATATGCGATAACCGACACAAAGCACGATGCATGCACTGCGCAGAGCTAGGTTGAAGAACACAGGCGATAGGAAATGAATAGGGTTGGCCAGAACCATAAATATATACGGCGTATACACGGTATTTTTGGCAGGGAAATCACCAAATATACGGCCATATACATTGTATATATCAGAAGGGAACAACTGACCCCCCAAATGAGGGTATTTTCCAAATGTTCCCAGAGTATGCGGGCCCACGTTTGCTACAGTCAAACTTTTGGCTCCAAAGGGTAAAACAGCAGCAGCAGGGCAGTTGAGTTTCATTATAGCCCAAATGTTCCCAGAGTATGCGGGCCCACGTTTGCTGCTGTCAAACTTGGCTCCAAAGGGTAGCCCATGCAGCAGCAGGAGAGGTTGAGTTTCAGTGTAGCCCAAATGTTCCCAGAGTATGCGGGCCCACGTTTGCTGCTGTCAAACTTGGCTCCAAAGGGTAGCTCATGCAGCAGCAGGAGAGGTTGAGTTTCAGTGTAGCCCAAATGTTCCCAGAGTATGCGGGCCCACGTTTGCTGCTGTCAAACTTGGCTCCAAAGGGTAGCCCATGCAGCAGCAGGAGAGGTTGAGTTTCAGTGTAGCCCAAATGTTCCCAGAGTATGCGGGCCCACGTTTGCTGCTGTCAAACTTGGCTCCAAAGGGTAGCCCATGCAGCAGCAGGAGAGGTTGAGTTTCAGTGTAGCCCAAATGTTCCCAGAGTATGCGGGCCCACGTTTGCTACAGTCAAACTTTTGGCTCCAAAGGGTAAAACAGCAGCAGCAGGGCAGTTGAGTTTTATTGTATAGCAAACGTGGGCCCTTTTGCCTAATAAGAATTGACCGCGGCGTGAACCCTACTTTCAGGCACCTGTGTGCTGGATCTGACCAAGCGCTGCACCAAATCACGTGATTGCTGGTGGCATGGAGTTCTTGTATTAATATGATTGCAAAAGAAATGAATTGGAACTGTGAAGTGGTTGGTGATATAGCTGAACATGTGCAGTTTTCCAATAGAAAGCCACCAAATTAGGGTCAGGGTGAGCTATGACCCCTGTCAATTTGCGCACACATTAACAGAAAAATATAAGCACATCCTCGTGCAGCTTGTATTGCAAGCTTTCATTAAAAGCAAAAATGGTGTCAATCAGCTGAGGGGGCAGTGAATGGCTGGCTTCTGAGTGCAAAAAAGGAACATTTTTGACATATTCCCAGTCCCAGTCGCCCCCCTCTGTGTATATATACGGTTCTGGCCAACCCTAGGTGTAGATGCAGTGAGGCTTTTGTTTGTCTTTTTTGCTTCCGAGTTGGGCAGCGCTGATGCGCACAGTACTTTGGGCTCAGATACAGGTCTATGCAAATGAGTAGTAATGCTGTCACAGCAATGCTATTTGTGTCCCATGACTTGCAATGCTGTTTGTGTTCCATGACTCGCAATGCTGTTTGTGTCCCATGACTTGCAATGCTGTTTGTGTCCCATGACTTGTGCGTGCTGGCACAGCAATGCTGTTTGTGTCCCATAACTTGCAATGCTGTTTGTGTCCCATGACTTGTGCGTGCTGGCACAGCAATGCTGTTTGTGTCCCATGACTTGCAATGCTGTTTGTGTCCCATGACTTGTGCGTGCTGTCACAGCAATGCTGTTTGTGTCCCATGACTTGTGCGTGCTGGCACAGCAATGCTGTTTGTGTCCCATGACTTGCAATGCTGTTTGTGTCCCATGACTTGTGCGTGCTGGCACAGCAATGCTGTTTGTGTCCCATGACTTGTGCGTGCTGGCACAGCAATGCTGTTTGTGTCCCATGACTCGTGCGTGCTGTCACAGCAATGCTGTTTGTGTCCCATGAATTGTGCGTGCTGGCACAGAGATGTTGAGGAAGCTTGCTCAGCAGTTGCTGCGGCAGCGTTTGATTAGCGACCTTCAATTACACCAGTTCCTGATTGCGGTTTGTAAACTGGTTTGTAAATTGGTTTGTAAATTGGTTTGTACCCAGCTTCTGCTACAAATAAGAAACAGCCTCTTCAACGCACGGCGGTGTTGTAGGAGGGAGCCTGCACGTGTGTGTGTGTCTATGTGTGTGTGTGTGTGTATGCCAGGGATATGCTTCTGCTGTGCGTTAATACGCAGGCTGGACGTGTCTGTGAAAGGCCCACCACCACATTTGCTTCTCCAGAGTTCCGTCAACCAATTCGCGCAGTGAGCAGCAGCTTCAGTGTCAGTCAGTCGCACCCTGCTGCAAACCTAACACCACTTGTACCTTGTGCCTTGTACCTTGTACCTTGTACCTTGTACCTTGCTGCCTTCAAACGCACTTGGCTAGCGCCCTCAAGTCGAGCAGTAACTTTTCAAAGAGTTTGTTACAGTCTTTACTAAACTGTACCTTAGTAACAGTTTGTAAAGGTACTAACCGTACAGAGGTAACCTACCCTGTCCTGGTCTCATTGCTTTCACTGCCCCCGCCTCTCACGACGCAGTTGGCCAACGCCCTCAAATCGAACTGCAGCTTGACCGGGCTGCTGCTGCGCAGCTGCGAAATCAGGCAAGACGGCGCTGCTGCTTTGGGCAGCCTGCTGGCAAGCAACACGTGTCCCATACAGGTGTGTGTTGTGTATGTGTGTATGTCTCTCTCTCTCTCTCTCTCTCTCTCTCTCTCTCTAGGTGTGTGTATGTGTGTGTGTGTGTGTGTGTGTGGATGGATGGCTGTGTGGTTATGTGGTTGTGGGGGGAGTGAGGGTGAGGGTGTGGGTATGGGTGAATTGCTGTCGTCTGGGCGAGTGTGAGTGTGCGAGTATGTGGGAGTGTAAGCTGTATGGTTCTGGCCAACCCTACGTATTTATTGCTCACCACTCATTAGTCTGGAGTGTACCTAAACTCAGCCGCACGCATATACGTACGCGTGCACATTTTTTCTCATGTATGACTGTATGCAAACGTACACACGACTCAGGAACTCAACCTGGCCTGCAATCCGCTCACTAGCGCTGGGGCAGCGTCACTCATGCCACACCTGCATAGGAACAGCACCCTCATCCGCCTTGACATGTTTAAGTGCAGCATCAGCAGCAAGGAAGGGCTGACATGCATTGCCGTGGGCGTGCACGGCAATAAGGTAAGGCGGTTTGTGTGTGTGTATGTGTGTGTTAAGTGCAGCATCAGCGGTAAGGAAGGGCTGACATGCATCGCCGTGGGCGTGCACGGCAATAAGGTAAGGCGGTTCATGTGTGTGTGTATGTGTGTGCGGTTGTGCACGGCAACAAGGTAAGGCGGCTTACATGTGTGTGGTTATATACGCTGTGTGTAGGCACATGGGCATATGTGCGCGCGTGTGTGTATGTGTGTGTGCGTGTGTATGTATGTGCGCCTAAGCACATGGACGTGTGTGTGTGTGTGTGCCTGTGCCTATGCGCACCTCCTGTTTATTTTTCTAGCTGTGTGTGAGTGTGTGTGTGCATGTGACATGTTTGTGTGTGTGTCCAACAATAAGAGCATGAAAGGTCCAGATCAGTATCTCAGACGTAATAGGTGTCCTGGTCTATGATAGCACCAATTGCTGTTACTGGCTAAGTGCTTATTGCAGCCGTGCATGACTGCACTCACACACACACACGCACACACACACACATACACACAAATGCACACACACGTACATATGAATACACACACACACACACACATACACACTTCACACACACACACACAAACACACACACGCACGCACGCACGCAAGCACACACTTATGCATCAGATACACATGAACGCTCTCTGAGCAAATAGCGTCACATTGCAAGTGGTATAACAAACACCAACCAAAGCACTGGGAGCAATGGTTTATGCAAAGGCCATCGTTGCTTTTACTGCAAGCTGCTCGCGGCAACAGAAATTCTAGAATTCTTTCTTTTTTGCATCCTTCTTTTTTCGCATCATTGCTGCCAGTATTTCACTGGTGATGGCATCCCGCACGTCCCCTTGCCCACTTTTTCCAGGCGACCCTGCACAACCCCTTTTATTATTCCCCTGAATTTAATCTGCTCGTGGCTGATGATTGAGCAGCAGGTTTTTGGTTGCGCTACTTTTTGAGCTGCAACACTCCAACCTAGCATTATGCTTAGATTTTTGGTCGTGCTGCTTGTCTGCGCAGTCCTTACAAGAATTGGACATCCGAGACAATCAGTTAAAGGGTGCAGAGGCCGAGCAGGGGGCCATTGCCTTGGTCGAAAATTTGCGGGTGAGTGTGTGAGTGTATGAGTGTGTGTGTGTGTGTGTGTGTGTGTGTTGCTCAACACCAGAGCTGTAAATGTTTTTACGTGCGTGTGTGTGCGTGTGTGTATTGCTTAACACCAGAGCCATAAATGTTTGGGCCTGTTATATCATAACAACTGTAGCCACGAAAAGTATTATACGTGCTCACTACTGACGGAGCCTGCCTGTATATTCATGACAATTGTAGCCTCAAAAGCTAGTCTACATGCTCACTACTGACGGAGCCCTTCGTGCTTTTATGCGTTGACTGCATCAAAACCACACAACTGACTGTTCGACACGTCACAACAATGAAACGGTGCAGGGGAACACCATGCTTAAAAAGCTGCCGTGCCTGTGCTGCGTGCTATGAAAGAGGCATTCGTATTTGTGTGCGTTGACTGCATCACAGCCACACAACTGACTGTTCGACACGTCACAACAATGAAACGGTGCAGGGGAACACCACGCTCAAAAAGCTGTACCTGTACAACGTGTTCACCTCTGACAGAGCCCTAGCAGCCCTGGCAGAATTGCGCACTGGGTGCCCACAGCTAGACGCTGACTCACGGATGCCTAAAGTGTCTTGAGTTCCTGCGCGCAAGATTTGCACTGTACGGCTGGGCTTTGTGCGTGTGTATGAGTGTGTGTATGTGTATGTGTGTGTGTGTGCCAAACGTGCTGTGTGTGTGCAAGTGTGATGCGTGCTGGGTTTGCGCCAGACCTGGTGTGTGTGTGTGTGACAGGCGTCTGTGTGTATGTGTGTCGAACTTGCTGTGCGTGTGTAAATCAACACATGCTGTGTGTGTGTCAGATGTGCTGCGCTTGCAAATGTGTGTACACGTATGCATGCATGCAGCTGTTGCCCTCAGAGGGGGTATGTTGTATCAAGCTTTGTGCCTTTTTGCGTGGTTTGCAGAGAGCGGTTCTGAGTATGGGCTAGGGTGCTAGGGCCTACAAACATGAGGCTCCTTGCACTGCTTTTGGTGTGGGTCCCTGAGGTGTGAATAGCTGGCCACTTTGTCATTTGTGGCTTGAGTTGTTGGTGTACTGTGTGTGTGTTTCTGTGTATGTGTGTATATGTGTGTGTGTTTCTGTGTATGTGTTTGTGTTTCTGTGTATGTGTGCGTGTGTGTATTATGTGTGTGTACGAGAGAAGAAAATATGTCAAGTGGCACAAGGTCGTCGGTGGCTTTGCAACAGCACTACAATCTCAGACAGGGCAGCTGCAAGTCAGTTTTGTAGTTGGCGACGATGTGGGTTTACGCAAGGGGTGTTGAGGACCGGCCAATAGCAGTGTACACCAAACGGTCGATGCTGTTCCCAAACAGGGGGCAACGAGGCACATACAGTGTTTGTATTCACGCAACGGTTTTAGTTGGTTGACTGTGCAAAGGTTTTTCTCCTGTGAGGAACTGAGCCTAGCACTCTCTGTATACCTGTGACTCACGATGCGTGCCAGGTGTGTGGCAGGTGTGTGCCAGGTGTGTGGCAGATGTTTGCCAGGTGCGTGGCAGATGTTTGCCAGGTGCGTGGCAGATGTGTGGCAGATGTGTGCCAGGTGTGTGGCAGGTGTGAGGCAGATGTTTGCCAGGTGTGTGGCAGATGTATGCCAGGTGTGTGCCAGGTGTGTGCCAGGTGTGTGGCAGATGTTTGCCAGGTGCGTGGCAGATGTGTGGCAGGTGTGTGCCAGGTGCGTGGCAGATGTGTGGCAGCTCTCCATGAGCGTGAGCGCAGCTTCTTCACTTTTTCTTAAAGACAATAGATCCTTACATGCATGGGGCTAGCTTTTTACGTGTGGTAGAACAGCAGCAGCAGGGCTATACGACTGTGGTCCCATGGCCTGCTGCCATACCAGGGGACACAGCGTGGGTGATTTTGTATTGTTCATTCCAGGAGCTCCCTGTGCCCTCAACAGCTACGTAGATTACTGTGTATGTTGTGTCAAAGTTTTAGAGGCCCTTACATAATCTGACATAAATCAAGCGTCAAGACGAGCATGCGTAGCTCTGGAAGCCCTGCCACCTCAGCACGCCTAAACCCTTACAGCGTTTCGCATGAGCCTTCTGTGTGCTGGGGTGGGAGAGGCTTGTCACTGCAGTGCTGCGCTTAGAAATTGCTTGGAGGGTCTTCCTGGTGCTGATTGTGTGAGGCGTTGAAATCCGCTTTTTTTGCTGGGGACCGTATCGTATAGTTTTGTTTGGAATCCAGAGGCCTACTGAGTATGGTGTGCATGGACGAGGGACTCTATACCCGTAAACGTATAACAAAACGCGGCCAAACAGCTGCGAGGCAAACGCTCTGCTCCTCTGTCACCATTATGTGCATTCGTAGCATCACTGCTTCTCTTTCGCTGTGTGTATCGTGACGTCGCTACTCCTCTGTCGTCATGTGTATTCGTAACATCACTGCTTTTTTCCTTTCACTATGTGCGATCGTAACAATCCTCTGCTCCTCTGTCGCTATATATGCGTATTCTCTATGCTTCTCTGTTGCTATGTGTGATCGTAACCTTACCGTTTTTCTGTCGCTGTGTGTGATCGTAGCCTTACTGCTCCTCTGTTGCTGTGTGTGGTCATTTTAAAAGTACTGTTCCGTGGAATGATGTGGTTTACAAGATTTTACAAGAAAGCCATTGTGCAAGCTGGTACAGACAATGTTTTTTTTCCTATCGCCCACTAAGTTGTGTGAAATTTTTGGAATTTTAGTTATCTTAGTGCAATCCAAGGCACTATGAGCGTTGGAGTGCCGATGTCATCAGCTCTCTTGATATATCCTAAATACAGAGTGTGCATCAGTGGCCATGATATGAGCATTGTGGTTACATTGTGGCTCCTGCTGGCTGTGTCGTCACTACCAGCGGAGTCTTTTCTTTTTCCTTTTCTGTGGCCAATCGCCATCATGTTTGTTAAAGCTCACATCATGCAAGAGCTCACATCACACAAAGCAAGCCGTGTTGGACGCCGCTTTTAATTTCTGTCCCAGTCCAAGCCATGAAGGCTGGGACGTTCTATGAAGGAGTCTAGTGCTGCGAAGCACGAAGCTGAAGTGCCAACTTAAGAGGAGCAACAAAACCTTAACGTCAAATGATTAGCTGCCAAGATGGAAGGCGGTGCTTCTGCACCCTTGCATTTCTCTAAGCAATCATGTGACCTTACCTCACCATAAGGTAAGGTAAGGTATATCGCTATATGCCTCCGAGTCAAGGGGAAGCGGAAGCTTGAAAAAAGTGCCTGCAACCACACCTAGCTAGACAAAAAGGGGAAGCGTTTATGACAAGCGAGAGAAAGAGCCAAAAAAATCTAGATGGGAGAAGAAAAGAAGGGTTACAAGGGTTACAAGGATGGCCTACAGCCCGAGTCTCTGGCTGATGGCAATTGGCTGGTGAAACAAAATCAACCAGTGTCGAAAATTGAAACTAAATCTGACACAAACTTGAGGAGTCTGT
>Ga0307947_1000081_pt1 | contig 51679 bp, 50 predicted proteins | sample OrgLakmetagen232_FD_201840 | JGI IMG/M metagenome (GOLD analysis project Ga0307947, IMG submission 201840) | Saline water microbial communities from Organic Lake, Antarctica - #232 | ecosystem: Environmental > Aquatic > Non-marine Saline and Alkaline > Saline | place: Antarctica: Organic Lake...
ACACACACACATGTATAAGCGCGCACAAAGCACACAAGTTGCCAGTTCACAGCGCAAAAGGCTTTGCCAACTTTTCAGCATCGCTTGCGATGCTTCCCCCCACTTGTTCCCTTTTCAGGCAAATTCCTGCCCAGAAGTTAAATTCCACCGAGCTTCCACTGCCATTATATGATAAATCAATAACATAATTTTTTGATAATTCGAGAAAGGTGATTTTGGGGCGAATTGGTTCCATTTTGGGTTAAAAATTGGCATTCCCAAAATGGCTTAAAATACGATGATATTATTCGCGTATTTTATATGGTGCATATTCTACCGTATTGACGTCTTAAAAGTCCCAATGTTAAAATCCCCGTTATTCCTAATTTGGGCGACCCAAACTAATTTGGCACTCTTGTAATACAAATACGTGAATTTCTTCATGTTGAGCAGCCCAAACCAATTTGGTTGAAAATGTGCGGTAAAACACACTGACACATGTGTAATCTGTATGGCCTTGACTAACAGAAAGTGAGCCGTGCTTTATTGTCAATGCAGTAGTACGTTTTGAGGCACACTGCTTCTAAAAGCAAAAACTCAGGCATAAAATCTGTATCCTGTGTCTTGCGCTGCCTCACCAAGAGAAGAGCAGAACAAGCGTATTTCAACAATTCAACTAAACGTTAAATGCATGAAATGGTGAGTGCGGTAAGATCCTAAGCGTACTGGGTTATAGTTAACGCTGGAATGGCGCAAGATCTAATACAATGGTTCAAACTGCGAGAAAAGTACGGCGGCACGTGGCGTTAGAAAGCAAGTCATGCCTCACCTGTAACGTGGCTCGCGTTCCAGGGTTTTTGTCTAGGATCTTGTCCAGCAGGTCCCTCAGCAGTTTGGAAATGGGCTGCTCCTCGGGGTACGACAGCTGCGAGTATATCAAAAGAAGCAGGTGTGAGCGGCACTTGCTTGATCACAAGTATGTGTGTTCAAATAATGGAATGGATGGATAGATGGATGGAACAGGCAGGTTATGTGAGGCAGGCACATGTGGGCATTAAGTCATGACTCTTTGTATTTGCTGAAGCAGGTGCGAGTGGGAAGCTAGATCACCATTAAAGACACACAATAGTGAAGGCGCAAGGGGTCAAGCACAAAGACACTCGCAGCTGCTGGTGCAGCATTAATCGTGAACTTGTTGTTGATGGATAAAACGGTAAGCAGACAGGTGTATGATTACAATACTTGGAGCAGGAAACTCTGAGCCGAAGCAATGACAGCGTACATAAAATTCCACATGTGTGTACGCACCACATCGTTGGTGATGGAGTTGGTAATGTCCAGCACGCACGATCCAGTGAAGGGCAGGCGTCCAAACACAAAGCAGTACAGGCAAACTCCTAGGGCCCACACATCTGAGGTGATGGGGTCTTCTGTGAACCCCCAAGTGAGAGCTTCAGGGGGCTGGAAGGCAGGGGTGCAGGACACTTTGCTGGAGGTGGAGGTGTCGCTCATAATCCTGCAGTGTGTGATGTGTATACACAGGAGCTCTTGAGTGATGTGTGCACATTCTGAGTAATGTGTACACACAGGAGCTCTGTGTGATGTGTGCACACTCTTGAGTGATGTGTACACACAGGAGCTCTGAGTGATGCGTGCTCACTCTCAGTGATGTGTACACACAGGAGCTCTGAGTGATGTGTGCACACTTTTGAGTGATGTGTACACACAGGAGCTCTGTGTGATGTGTGCACACTCTTGAGTGATGTGTACACACAGGAGCTCTGAGTGATGCGTGCTCACTCTCAGTGATGTGTACACACAGGAGCTCTGAGTGGTGTGTGCACACTCTTGAGTGATGTGTACACACAGGAGCTCTGAGTGATGTGTGCACACTCTTGAGTGATGTGTACACACAGGAGCTCCGAGTGATGCGTGCTCACTCTCAGTGATGTGTACACACAGGAGCTCTGAGTGATGTGTGCACACTTTTGAGTGATGTGTACACACAGGAGCTCTGAGTGATGTGTGCACTCTTGAGTGATGTGTACACACAGGAGCTCTGAGTGATGCGTGCTCACTCTCAGTGATGTGTACACACAGGAGCTCTGTGTGATGTGTGCATACTCTTGATTGATGTGTACACACAGGTGCTTTGAGTGATGTACACAGACAGGATCTCTAAGACAGGACGTTGGTGAAGGGTTGATGATGAGGCATGGAAGGCGGGGTTGCACAAATCCTTGGCGGAGATGCCGCACATATACTTGCTAAGTGTGAGGTAATTAAAAATAAGTGGAGGTGCTGCCTGTGATTTTCCAGAGTGTGAAAGAAGATGTTGGAATGGGCAGAGTGTTACTAAAGTGAAACGCCGGAGCTGTACACAGGGCATGGGTGCAAACACATGAGAGGGCATGGTTGAAAACACATGAGAGGGCGTGGGTACAGACACATGAGAGGGCATGGGTGCATACACATGAGAGGGCATGGGTGCAAACACATGAGAGGGCATGGGTGCAAACACATGAGAGGGCATGGGTGCAGACACATGAGAGGGCATGGGTGCAGACACATGAGAGGGCATGGGTGCACACACATGGGAGGGCATGGGTGCACACACATGGGAGGGCATGGGTGCACACACATGGGAGGGCATGGGTGCAAACACATGAGAGGGCATGGGTGCAGACACATGAGAGGGCATGGGTGCAGACACATGAGAGGGCATGGGTGCAAACACATGAGAGGGCATAAGTACAAACACATGAGAGGACTAGCTATAGGAGCGAGGCACTGCGCAATGCAATGGTGGCGCTAAGATTATAATGCCTTTTCATCGGTGTTCCTGTGCTTGCTTATGTATGTGTGAATTTGCAAATTTGGGAATGTAAAGCTATGCCATGGAATCTGGGAATTCTGTTAAAAACTCTTAACAAATAACACTCTCAGCATCAGCCACGCATTTAAAAGGTGCAGGAACTAGGTTGTATCCCTCATGTGCTTTACGTCATGTCTGTTTTTCAGTGTGGAAGTAATTGCACCACCATCAACGACAACACATCAAGCATCCAGGACCTTAAGACACACAAGTTCAGTCCTCTCCCTGAACCCTGTTTTGAGAGGTGCCCAGTGTGTGTGAACAGAGGATTACTTTCCGAAACGTTTCCATACCTTGAGTAATTGCCAACAACCTACCAGGCTTGTTCTAGATGATATGGGGGATTGGGGTTTGAGACCTCGAGCTCTGGACCCCTTTGACCCATTTTAAGCAGCAGTTTTCTTAAGCTGCATGCAGGAGGCCTTTGGGGGAATAACCGTGTCCTCTACAAAGCCTGGCAAGGTCGGCATGCATCATTTTGGAGAGCCAGGCTGGACCTTGAGGTGGAGAGCTGTGACACCTGATCTAGTCGGTATCCTGCGGTGCACTTGCATTCCTTGTGGTGCACTCTCCAGTGTTCAACGACCAAGTGAGTGCCATTGTGTTCAGCGAGCAAGTGAGTGCCATGCTGTTCAAGTGGGTGCCATTGCGTTCAGCGAGCAAGTGAGTGCCATGCTGTTCAAGTGGGTGCCATTGTGTTCAGCGAACAAGTGAGTGCCATGTTGTTCAAGTGGGTGCCATGCTGTTCAGCGAGCAAGTGAGTGCCATGCTGTTCAAGTGAGTGCCATTGTGTTCAGCGAGCAAGTGAGTGCCATGTTGTTCAAGTGGGTGCCATGCTGTTCAGCGAGCAAGTGAGTGCCATGCTGTTCAAGTGAGTGCCATTGTGTTCAGCGAGCAAGTGAGTGCCATGTTGTTCATGTGGGTGCAATGTTGTTCAGCGAGCAAGTGAGTGCCACTGTGTTCAGCGAGCAAGTAATTGCCATGCTCCAGATGCGTGGGGGGGGGGGGGGGGAGCTTGTGTTTGATGGGTGCCTCAAAATGTGTCGCATGTTAAATGATCAACAATGCATGTGCTGGACGTGCAGCTGTTGTGAGTGCACACGCACACGCACGTGCATTGGAAAGCACAGACATGTTGTAGAAAGCATGAAGCTGCTTAGAGCAAGAGGCAAGGTGTTCAGGCAGGTATGAACACTTTCAACTGCTACTTTTTAAACAAGCTCAGCTGTCACTGCTTAGCACACGGCTTACATTGCAATGCAAACGGGCAGTAACTCCTAGCAGCACACATTTCCCCCATTTCATTCAATTTCCCACACTGAGGGTGTTAAGTGTGTGTTTAAAACTCCAAACTAATTCCCCAGTGACATCCCAGAGGGGTCAACGGAGCAAATGTCCAGAAATGTGACTTTTTTGATACAAATCATGTTTGAATGATAAAACTAGACGATTCATGAAGTTCAGGGCCAAGAGAACCGCCCCAGTGGTCTGGACAGGAATCCAGTTCAAATTTTGGCCCTGAGTTTCCACATAACAGGCCACCACGCCCCAAGCAGGACCTCTTTTCATCCCAAAACAGGAAAACTTCCTTTACGATACCAAATCATCCTGGGTTTTGAAAAGTATATTTGGTGAAGGTTGATTTTCTCTAAGGGAAATGGGCCAAAATGGAGTATCTGACCAACTACTTAGCCGTTTCACTCCATTTTTGTTGCAATAATATGTATTCATCAAAAGAGCATCATTGATTTAAAAATGTTCCAGATTGGTGCAGTAGTTGGTGAGATCTGGCGGGTTGGCAGTGAAAAGTGGGGTTAACGCCGTGGACAATTAGACGTGTCCCGGGACTTGCAGTTTTCAAGCTCAAGTGTTACCAGAGTGCTACCTGTGGGTGCTAAGCTTGGAAACTGCAAGCTCCGGGGCACATACTCAATTCACATCTCAAAAGTACCCCCATTGGGGGCCTTCGTTGACCCCCTCTGGTGAAAATCAACGGAGAGCTCAGTAGCTACAGAAATACTCAAGTTCTTGGAGGCGAGTGTGACCAAATGTCAGTTGGCACTGTCTTGAAAAAGCTTGCGCTGTGGAAACCATCCTTTCTATGCTTGGGTCCAAGTCAGCGTTTAGGTTGAGTCAAACCTCTTGCTATCCTGTGCCTCTTGACTTCAGCAACTTGCTCTGTTAGCAGGTATGGGGTCAACGGCCCAGCTGCCGTCTTTCCTGTTTCGTTCTCCTCCTGATCGGCCCAAGAATCTCAGGATTTCATTGAACTTGTTTATAAAAAGTCCTCATATTTTTTCTACCCCTGACCAACAATTTGATGCACCCAAGCCACACTACACTACCCACCTGGCAGATCCAAAGTCCGCAATTTTGAGGGTGCCACCTGCAGTGACCAGCAGATTCTCTGGCTTCAGATCACCGTGCACCACATGGTTGTAGTGCAGGTAGTCCAGGCCCAAGCAGGCCTGCCTGAAGAACTGCAACGCCTGAGGCTCGGGGAGCCTGGGATGGTGTAAAGAGGAAGGCAGGTGGTCGGTAACAGAATAAGGTCAGATGTGCAAAAAACACTGAACATGCACCACTTTGATTGTAGAGCAGGTAGTCGAAGCAGGCCAGCCTGCATTTCTTCTGCTTGAGGTTTGAGAGCCTGGAGGACTTTTTGGAAAAAGCAAGTTGCTTAATACTTCTGTTGCAGCAAAGGACCAGCTTGCGTTCCGATGCAACACAATCAACGCAATTTGAGAGCCTGGAGGACTTTTTGGAAAAAGCAAGTTGCTTAATACTTCTGTTGCAGCAAAGGACCAGCTTGCGTTCCAATGCAACACAATCAACGCACTGTCATGGCAGTTTGCACTCAAATACAATGTGCCTCATATAAATGTGCAAATGATAGAAAGATTAAAGTTTTGGACTCATCATTTTAAGACATGGGACAAGAAAGGAGTGTGAAATCCGTAAAAGAAAGTCACCTGACACGCATGCCTTGCTCTTGTTCCCTCCCACAAGTATTATTTAAAGCATGCATGAACACGGTGCTTGATCATATGCGTAAATTGTCGCCCCTCTGAGCACCAATATTGTTTATAGCATGAATGAACACGGTGCTTGATCATATGCGTAAATTGTCGCCCCTCTGAGCACCAATATTGTTTATAGCATGAATGAACACGGTGCTTGATCATATGCGTAAATTGTCGCCCCTCTGAGCACCAATATCCTTTGGGACACCAAGGCAACAGGAAGGCAGCAGGAAAGCGAATTGGTGAATAGCAAGGCAGTGCGTCTGTTGCCTTTTGCAAAACCAGGGAGTGCGTCTTGAAGACAGCAGCTTTCAGCACAGTACCAGCGGTGAATAGCAAGGCTGTGCATCTGTTGCCTTTTGCAAAATCAGGGAGTGCGTCTTGAAGACAGCAGCTTTCAGCACAGTCCCGCACTTATTTCTTCCAGTTATGGTCACAACCAAGCTCCCTACTCTTGGACTTCTGGCTTTCAACAAAACGATTTTAATCTGCAAGCTGGTTGTACAGCAGTTTATTACACAGCACAGCTCCCACCTCTTAAAGCCAGTTTGGCTTTTGGTGTCCAGCACAGGTCCCATCTCCATGAACTCCATGACCAGCATCATGTACGTGGCATTGGGTGAGTCAATAACTTCATGCAGCTTCACCACGTGTGTGTGGTCCAACTTCTTGAGCACAGCAATCTCACGCATCATGCCTGCATAAATGTTGACATAGTTATTGTGATGAATCAAATAAAAGGTGGAGCTTTAAATCAAGACCAACTTCTTGAGCACAGCAATCTCACGCATCATGCCTGCATAAATTTTGACATAGTTGTTGTGATGAATCAATTAGAAGGTGGAACTTTAAATTAAGAATTTCCAGGTGCAAGTGGTATGAAATTTGCAGCACACAGCAGTCATGCGCAACATGTATATGTGCTGCAACACAAGTATATGAGCTGCAACATGTCTATGAGCTGCAACATGTATATGATCTGCAACACAGCTATGCAGTGGGTGGGTTTTACTAAGCAATCTGCTTGTGATAGTTTCCAGTGTATGCTCCATCTGAAGAATCAACATAACAAGGTAAAACAATGCAGACAGTCCAAGACTATTCCCTGCAATAACTAAGGATTAGATGCCACTTTGGTGCTGAGTGCCATAAAGATCCTCCATCACAGAAGAACAAGAAAATCAATGGGAAATAGGAGAAATGCAGGCTTGGTCTGAGATTAGCTCCTGATGAGAGCTATGACTTACTGGTTTCTCATACCTGAGTCAAACTTGTTTAGTTAACGGGCAGCATGCACGGTGACCAGCGTGACATTTGCGATAATGCAACAAAGCACCATCGCCTCCTTAACTCTAAAGTCTCTGACCCCATTTGGTGGAAGGTTCAACAAAAATAGACTTCACCAGTCGTGCAAACATGACCAGACACAATTAAGCGCGCACATCACCAGTCTCTCCTCACATCTACGTTGTATTAGTCACTGAAACCAGCATACAGTAAAACACTTTAGCACAGCCTAATGATTTCCACATATAAAATGCCATAAATTAGACTGGCTGATACATAGACATGGGGCTTGCTCTTGGCTCGTTGCTGCCTCACCCAACACACGCTGTACTTAAATACTCATAATCAGGGCACACATACACAAGCACACACGCGCAGCACATAATTACCCACTTTCAAATGCGATGGAGTGGCCCTCGTCCATGGACTGCCGAGGGATGTCAAGGCCTATCTGTTTGGCTGAATCGCCCTTGGTGGTTGTGTCAACAACTCCATTTTGAGGCCTGGGCGGCGCACAATGTTGCAATGTATGTCTGTTTTTATTCACTGAAGTGTGCCAAAAAGTAAATCACACAGGCGGAGCCTTGTAAACAAATGCATGCCGTACTGCCTTAGCGCCACCCTGCAAACCCTAGGCACGTAGCAGGTGTTGCGCATAAATTGATACCACAAGTTGATCGAATTGTCATGCTGGTCAGGTCAGCGATGCAGTTGTCCTTCCAAATATTCCAGGCTGCTGCGCAGTTTCCTAGTACAAGTGCTCTGACAACAAGGGGGCAATCAGATTATACCAAGTATGGTGTCTGCTCTCACTGTGGAAGGTCCAGCGATACAGCACCCCTTTGAGCATCTTGGAGCATGTTGCTGCGTAGCTTGTTAGGACGTGTAATCACACACACACACACACACACACACACACACACACACACACACACACACACATCAATTGTGATGCCTGCTCTCACCGTGGAAGGTCCAGCGACACGGCGTTCCTTCCAGCCTTTTGGAGCAAGTTGCTGTGCAGTAATTTGGTAGAGCTGTTGGCTTTCTGGCTGTCTATCGAGCAGCGTGGCCCACGTTTACGTAGGGTACGAGAGGGCTTTTGGAGCTGCTTCAAAATAAGGGAACGATTCACCATCTGCGTGTGTGTATGGGCAATGCCAATTAGCAAGTGTGTGTGTGCATGCTTTGGATGGTGTGCAACAATAGGCCATTTCAGCCATATCAGGATAAAAGCGGGCAAGTCGCCACCTGCATGCAAGTAATGCAAATTGTGCTTGTGCAGTAAGCGCTTAAGGAAAAAAGCAGGGACGTGTCATAAGGTCGTTTGGGACGTTTAACATGGAACAATACGCGTTAAATCAGGAGGGTGTAGGAAGCATAACTTTTGGACGGAACGTGTCAATTCAATTAAAAAATATTTATTTGGAATCCTGACGTTGAGAGCTATCAATTAGTATATATATGAGTCAAATCCGGGAGGAGTAGGGTGGGGTGGTCCCCCGATGTGGTTCAAGTTTTTTGGGGGGGTCTCCAAATTTTTTCTGGGCCACTTCCACGGAATTTTAAACATATCATCGGATTCTTCAGCTCAAACCCAGTCGATTGCCACCCTTTTTTGAGTGAAATTGAAAAAAAGGAGGGGTCTATGGACATGTTCAAAAGAGGCACACGCGCTGGGTGAAGGCTGCGGGGTGAGTCAAGCCAATGGAGCAGCAATTCACTCCAAAATTCCAGACTGTGCCAGCATGAGATAGTCAGTCAAATTCTGAAGAAATGGACCCAGCAATGTGGGGCTGTGCAAGCCAGTTGTGGTTGCCTGGTAGATCATGTGTGCATGGGCGTCCAAATTGTTTTGTCCCATAACTCTGCAACACTTCAATTTTAGGTCTTGATGAGTATGCAGATGGATGCAGACTTCAATTTCAGGTCTTGATGAGTATGCAGATGGATGCAGAATTCAAAAAGGAGCAGATTGGTACCCTCTTTTGTCGGGGGGGGGCACTGGAAGGGGAGTTGGGGGGTGGGGGTTTCTCAGGGGTGTCCACCCCAAAAAGTACACGTGCTTTCCCCCCCCCCCAAAAAGACTCCTGCGTTAAATACTAAAAAAATATAACACAATCGTATTTTAGAGCAATTTTCGGAGTGCCGATTTTTGACCCAAATGTACCCAATTCACCAGATTGCTTCCAGTCTCCAATGATCCTTATGTTATCATATATATCATATAATGGCATAGTAAGCTCGCTGGAAGGCCATTTCTGGGCGGAAAACTGCCTGAAAGGCAGAAAGACGCTTGCAATCGGTAAATATGCAATCATATAATTGGCCCGGTTTGTCCAATATGGTCAGGCCAGCCATCTCCTGTGAGAGCTCTTGCCCCAATGCAGAAAAATACATTTAAGTATGTAGGATCCTTGATCAGATATATACAACCCTACATATATCTAAGCACCCCTGCATACTCAGTTTGTGGCGGGAGGTGCCCAGGTGGGCAGGGTGGAACAGGGTGATATTCCCTGCCAAAAAGTTAATTTTGAAAAGCTCTTTTCTGGAGCCAGCAACTTACCAGGGGTGTTTTCATTATTATTGGGGAACAATTTGGTGGAGGTCCGAATCTGGGGTGAAGGTCTGGTTATGGACCCTGCTTTCGGCAGGGAAAAGTGCGATTTACAGTCAGGCAACAACCGCTGAACCGTTTGGGGTCGCTGTTCTTCTTTGCTGAATTTTACAAAACATATAAGTAATGTTTGTCCACTAAAGTATGGTTCTTCCCCCCTAGTTTAATTGAGAAAGGGTCTGGTATTCTTTGTCGAAGCAGTCTATGTTCGGAGGGGTTGACCAGAGCCTGATATTTTAGGAATAATCTCAATTGATGCCGCCCACCACGGCCCATCTCCAGCATTCCAGACCATATTACTTGACAGGGCATGCCTTGGGAGCATGCTGAAGGGTCCCTCACATTCAGTTGGTGGCCAGACAGTGCGCTTCCAGGCTTTTCAAAAATGCACCATATTTGCCCAGTAAACAGGCCCACGCACAAAAGTCCATAAGGGACATATTTTCACCCTCTCCTTTTTTGCTTTAATAGGTATGGTTTGAGCCTTAATCTTTCTGGGAGCAAAAGAAATGGTGAAATTTGGACCAACCTGCATTTTTACACCCATGCCAGCTGCCTGGCAAAAAATGGCACATATCCAGCCCCCCATTTACACCCTTGACCCCAAAATCATTCATTTTTATGCAGAGGTGTTATATGCATAGAAACTCATGAATGACCTCAGATGTGCATTTCAGGAGAGGGGCATCAATTCCCCCTTTTTGGGGCGGGCTTGGCTGGCCTGAAATACGGTTAAATACGCGATTATTACAACACGGCGTGCCCGACACATACACCATACAATACATCCCTGGAAACAAGGGTAAAGAGGCCTAGCTGGGTATACTGAAATAAATGAGTGAAATGCCACCTGCATGCAAGCAATACAGTGAAGGGTTTATGCAGTGAGCACTTGACGAAAAGAATTAAGAACAAGGCGCTTATTACAAAGGAGCAACTATATGATTGGGCAGGAATGCAAGAGAGTGTAGAAATACCTTGTGTTAAGGAACACGAGCTTACGTAGAGGTGAGCGAGTGTGAACGACGTTTTCAAGACACGGAAGCATGCCAGCAGGTGGTACACAGGCGCGCATATGCAGTACAGGAGCGCGTGGACCAAAAGAAGCCTGAGCTGTGTTACGCAGCTTGTAACACTGCGAGCAATACAGGGGCAAGCATATGCAATAACGAGGAGCACACAACATATTATGTGGAACCCACCTTAATAGCGTACATCTGCCCGTCCATCGTGTTGAGGCACAGCTTAACTTTGCCAAAGGACCCCCTCCCGAGGGTCTTCACTACGACATACTGATTAATACACGTTGTGCCTGCACAAGCGTGTGTGTGTGTGTGTGGGTGTGTGTGTGTTTGACACGGTTGTCCCATCTACAGCACTATAGCCATAGGATAGCCCTGGAACCGAGACTAAGCAGGAACAGAACGGGCGTTTTCTTACAACATGATGGGCAACACACGTTGCTGCGCCTGGCACAGCTAACCAAATATACAGCTCTGGAACCGAGAAAAAGCAAGAAAGGACCAGGCGTTTTCTTTACAACATGATAAGAATGTCCAAGCTTGCGCAGGCGCAGCAACGTGTATTGATAAGTTATGTAGAATACAGCCGTCATAATAACTGGCCAGGCTTCTTCAAAACATCTAAGTTACGCAGACACACCTGCACAGCCCCAATTCAGGCCTTGCTTCATATGTAACAAGAAGGGCCAGGAAGGCTGTTCTAGGAACGCTTCGGAGCCAGTACATTCTTGTTGTATGCAGCCCTTGCAACCCTAGATTACATGCTGTCCTCCTGTGTCGATTACTTGATGACAACAAATTGTCCCTATAAAAACAGCCAAACGCACCTGAAGCATCCCGGCTCAATTGCAGCCGACTCGTTTCTTTCGCTAGACTCACGATGCCACGCATGCTGGCATGGACCTGCCACACAGGAGGCACGGTGTGTGTGTGTGTGTGTTTGTGTGTGTGTTTGTGTTTGTGTGTGTGTGTGTGTGCTTTATTTAAAAACGTTTCAAAAACATTGCTTGCAAGATGCAAGAGCATATACTGGGGAGGTGCACAGTTTGTGGCTTTGCCAACCTGCCTACCTATTCACTGCTGACATATATTTACGTCGGCTAGAAACAAACATGTACGCGGTGTACAACCATGAGCTTTAAAAGATGCGCTGCCTAAAATACCGTGTATACATTGTATAAGCGTGGTATCGGTAGACCTTGTGCGTGTGACATGCCTAGCACACGCGTGCTGGCTAACCCCTAAAGGAACTGTAAAGGCCCATGCAAGAAAGTCCCTGAGAGAAATTATGGCGTTCCATTCCTTGCCTCTCTGCAGTGCCCAACCTCCATTAACCAGCACAACCATTGTTGCACTACTTTTTACTGAAGCGACAAGCCTTGAGCTGCATGTGACTAGCATACCTAACTTAAGCTTCATGTGCCTACGCACACACACACACACATCAATGCAGCTACGTATGATTAATGCACGCAGCTAGAAGCTTCAGAGATAGCAGCCCCTGCTGGTATCAGCTAAACACCGCTAAGGCAAGTAGCTGAAGCTAGATTTGCTGACTTAGCTGAAGCTAGAATCGCTGACCTAGCTGAAGCTAGAATCGCTGACCATCTGAAGCTAGACTTGCTGATTGAGCTGAAGCTTCTAGAGTTGACCAAAGCACTCGCTGAGCGACTTGTCACTGCAACACCAGGCACGAACCTGCTGAGCTATCCCTTCATCCTGCAGGAGCATGATCTCCAGGCTCTTATGCAGCGCAGCGACAGGGCCTCCCCTGCAGCACACAACGCCACACAAAGTACATGAAATTTGCCCATTTTCATATTTCTGGAGCATGATCTAGGCTATTAGGCAGCGCAGCCACCGGGCCTAGCACAGACGGCATTAAATACATGAAGTGAGTCTTACTGCATAACGTACATGAGGTGGACTTTTTCGATCTTCAAATTCCTAAAGTGATCTTTAGGCTCTTACGCAGCGCAGCCACAGGGCCTCGCCAGTAGCACATACTGTCGCAACGGACAAAGTGTACAGGTGTTCATCCAAAGGGTCGGGGAGCCATGCGCTATCAGCTAACAATGCAGTGACGCTATATATTGTGGCCTACAGAGCTGCTGACGAAAATACATAAGTTCTTTCGTTCCCCCACCATTTGCCCACATACACATGCCCATACACACATGCACACACACACTCCCACAACCCCACTTCCACACCCACACCCACTCCTACACCCCCCTTCCACGACCACACCCACACCCACACCCGCACCTGCACCCGCACCCACACCCACACTCACACCCACACCAACCTATGAGGTAAGCCAGGCTGTGAAAATGACTGCGAGGCATTGATTGCGAATGTGGCGTTGGCCCCACAGCTCAAACTGGCCAATGATTCATGCTCTTCTGTGACAATGGGGTCTGTGTGGGGCAGCTCCGTGGTAAAAGCTCGAGGGCCGGTTGCATAGCCCAGCCTGGAGGTGCCCTGCACGTACAAGTGTGAGGTGAAGAGTTCATAGTCTATGGTGCACACAGTCGCTGCTGTATACAGCTTGAAGCATGTGTGAAGAGTTCATAGTCTATGGTGCACACAGTCGCTGCTGTATACAGCTTGAAGCATGTGTGAAGAGTTCATAGTCTATGGTGCACACAGTCGCTGTTGTGTGTCGCTGTTGTATACAGCCTGAAGAAGCATGTACGCCGTCTGGCTGCCACCAGAAAGAGCATGTGTGTGTCTACGCAGTCTCTGCCATATACAGGCTTAGCCTTGAAGTAGGCAAGCTCCACGCTGCCCTCTGCGTTCAGTGCCTTTGTGTGTTCTACCTCTGTGTATCGTCCCTATGCCCTATTTGATGTGCTTGTCCCTCTCATTTTGCTCCTCTACACCACGAGCCCCCTTCGATACTTGTGTGTGTAGACAGCCGTAATGCGCGGCCAGGTGACACACACTTTCAAACGATTACACATGCACATACACACACGTACATACACGCACGCACATACACACACAACACGGACACACAGGATAAACCCTAGGCCCTTAATAATAGTTCTGGCATTTTGATGCCCAGCCTACTCCTCTAAACACAGCGCGCCCCCTGGTTCACTTCTGACTCATCTTATCATCATGCTTGTTCTACACGCGCTTGAACAGGCTAAATTGCGCTCAATGCCTGTGAAGCCTTCCGTCTCCGAGGTTTAAATATCTCTGATGAGTATTCAGTCTTCAACACCGATGAAGCCTGCCGCCTGCAAAAATGTCAGTACCTGTGGAGCCTGCTGCCTACAAGGCGTTTTGAGTCCCTCATTAGGAAGGTTGAACATGTTACGGCTGTTGTCGCTGCAAGCGCTGCCCTGTAAGATGGAAACCGGACACCGGCATAGGCAAAGGTTTGAAAAAGCTAGCAAATTTTTAGAATCAGTGTTATGAAGAGTGTTACACATTACATATGAGATACGTGCAGAAGCATTACAGGTGTGCGCATATCAGTGTTATGAAGAGTGTTACACATTACATATGAGATACGTGCAGATGCATTACAGGTGTGCGCATATCAGTGTTATGAAGAGTGTTACACATTACATATGAGATACGTGCAGATGCATTACAGGTGTGCGCATATCAGTGTTATGAAGAGTGTGGCACATTGCATATGAGATGCGTGCAGACGCGTTACAGGTGTGCGCATATCAGTGTTATGAAGAGCGTTACACATTACATATGTGATGCGTGCAGACGCATTACAGGTGTGCGCATATCAGTGTTATGAAGAGTTTCACACACTACATATGTGATGCGTGCCGACGCATTACAGGTCTGTGTGCACACATGCAGAAACTAGGGGGGGAGCTTGCATGTAGTGCGGAAAGGTGTTGTAAGATGTGAGAGCAGTATCGAGACACCACCAAGAAAATTCTACGGAATGGAAGAAAGCATGCAAGCTTTACAAACCAAAGTCAGGGTCTGGTTGGCTCAGTTAAAATGAGCACTGACACCAAACAACGCAAGCTGATCCAATGTTGAGTCTTTCCCTTAACATCCGTTTCCTTCGTCAAGCAAGCACCTTCTCTCCAACACACTGACCCGCGTCATAAAGGAAATGCTGGGTGACCTGCTGGTCAGCGTCGGTGTGGCTGTGGTTGATGGGGTCCTCCCTTGCAAGCTGAGGCGTGAGGGTTGTGTGGTGGTGGTTTCGTTGCTGGTGCGTGCAGAGCTACCTTTGCTACTCGAAGGAGGCAGGTGTGAGGACTCAGTATGACGTGCAGACCATCTGTGGGATGTGTGAGTGAGTGTAAGTAAGGTTGTGAGCATGATGCATGAGCCTGGCATGCTGCCAATAGTGCACAGGAAGGCGTGTGGTTTTGGACATGGTAGGTGACATACGTGTGGCATGCTACCAACTCGTGGGTGCAGGTGTGTCTGTGTTACACTGTGAGCATGAGGTATGCGCATTAAATACTGACAGCTTGTGCCTGTGTAATAAAATGGTGCAAGGAAGTGCGCTTGTGATGCGAGTGTGGCCGCTGCCTTAACTGCGTTTGTGTGAAAAAATCAATCATGTGCCTTTTTTAAAGCAACTCAACCCCTTCTGCGAGCGTAGTTGTGTAGAAAATGCTCATATGATGTTTTGGACAGGTGCTTAAATGACATCACAGAAATATCCGCTGGAAACATGGGGAGGGAGGGAGCCACGGAGGCTGCTTTGTCCAAATGCTCTATTGTGTTCAGGTGAGGAATCTTGTAAATACGCACCAAGGGAACGCCAGTAAATTTAAACTGTTTGGGAATTATTAAGAGAGGGCTTGAACTGGGGCTTATACTGGGAAGTTAGGGAACAGCAGGTTGTGCAACACCAGTTACTAGACACACGTAAAAGGCATTACCGTGGAATAATTGCTGCTTCTTGTTGTACTTTATGAAGAGGGGGAGAGCTGTGGGTGCTTGAAGCAGTACTTGAAGGTGCAAGAGTGGCAAGCCATAAGGGCAAATCGTGAGGCTGCTGATGCTGGTGCTGTGCAGGTGGTGGTAGTGGTGGTGGTGGTGGTGGTGGAGGCAGCAAGACAATGGGTTGGGCGGAGGGTTGCGCTCCTCTTTTGCTGCTGGTAGCTTCAAAGCCAGAGAAGTGTCCCTCATGCTTTGAAGGAGGGCCTGACGCAAGGTGGCTCGGGTTCAGCAAAGAAGACGGGTCTCCAGAAAGGCTGGTCTGGGCCGAAGAAAGGTCACACGTCCGCATGCGGAACATGCGCTGGCTGCAGTTTTCCCTTCCCCCACCGCTGGTTGCAGAAAAACTCTGTAGCATTTGGGAGTCTGCGTCAAAGTGCTGCGAGGGGGACTCCTTGAGAAGGACATGGTGGCCTGCGGACCGCATGTGCGTGTTTGTTTGTATTGCATGCAAAACATGAGAGAGTCACAACTACCGGTATTGCATGCAAAACATGAGAGAGTCACAACAGGTTGTAGTAGGGCCATGCATTCATTATAAGCATTACAAAAGGCATTCGCAGCAGCACAGCTTAATGACAGACTGCACCCAAATCTTACCAGAAGTGTGCAGGGCCAAAGACACCTCCGCCACGTCCAGAGAAGAGGGCCTCTGCAGTTGATGCTGCTTGGCCACGCTGCATGTAGGGGAGGGGAAGGGGAAGGGGGAGAAGATTAGGGGTGTAGGGCAAGATATCTATTGGGGTTTCCAAAACCTAAATGACTGTCTTCTCCGCCACCACACCTCGTATCTTCTTCTTGGCTAGGCGAATGCTGTTGCTCCTGCTGCTTCTGCAATTTCTGTGCATTCGTATCCGGCTCGAAGACTGGACTCGATTGGGCGCATCCCTGCAACCGAGCAGGTTTTCAGGATTCAGTGGAATGTGAACCGAAAACTTGGCAAGCATGCAACGTCGCGCACCATGGTACACAGGGCTTCAATTGTGTGTTGCCTGTACGCTGCTAATGTGTATACAATTAAAACAAGTTTTGCGCTCGGCGTAATTAAAAATCTTACTGCAAACCAATGCCCGCAAACTAATGCCCGCAAACTAATGCCCGCAATTCCAACTGCTGGAGTAAATTTAGAGTAAAATTTTTGGAGCGGAGCGGAGCGGATGTTTCCGGAGGGGGGGTCCCATCGATGTGGTTTTAGTTTTTGGGGGGGGGTCTCCAATTTTTTCTTCTGGGTCACTCCCACGGAATTTAAAACAACTTATCGGAATCCTCAGCTCAAGCCCTTTTCGAGCAAATCGGGTAAAAGGGAGGGTCTGTGGACATGTCCACAAGTCAGAGGCACACGCGCTTATTGGGTGCAGGCCGCGGGGTGAGTCAAGCCAATGGAGCAGTAGCAATTCACTCCAAACTTCCAGGATTGTGCCAGCATCAAGACACAAGCGGATGTTTGGGAGGTCAAAGTTGCGCCAGACAGAGGCTCGATTTGGCCCGAGTTCAAACAATACCTGTAGTTCAGACCTAATGTAGATTGAACGGTGTTGTATGTGTACAGCCTTAATCGACCCCCCCCCCCTGGATGGATTGCTACCTAATGCTATCCTGCAATGTTGTTTTTTTCAGCCATTAATCCAGCCAGTAATTTTGATGCATTTACAATTCATAAGAAATATACCCAAAAATGTGCCATATATACCGGTTCCAGTAAATATTTGTAAACCCCGTGTGCAATAGAGCTCTCTTGTCTAAGATTGTATGGTGTAAGCAGGCGAGCAAGGCAGCTTGATTGGTTGTGTGATATCTGCGTGGTACAATAGAGACCTGTTGGACTGCTACCTAAGTCGCTGAGTGCAATGATCCATATAATTTCTGCACAAAATTGCTGCAAATGTGATTTATTGCAGTTGCTTTCCCTAGCTTCTATCTTTCCAAATGTTTTACATATTGATCGGTAAAAACAAAGGCACACATAGGAGGGGAAAATGTCCAGAGAAGAAATACCGGGCGAAGTCCAAAAATTCAGTCTTTTTGCTTTCAAAGGGTAGCATGACACGCCAAACGACTGGATGCAATCTAGCGTCGAACTGAGGCTGACATTATAAGCTATTAGAGCATGTGCTCAGGTCCACGAAAATTGCCCTGCATGCAAATTGACAGGATAAAACTCACACCTATGGCACATGGCACATGGCACATGCACCCTAGCGAGGACCTTTTCGTGGAAAATGGCATACCAATGGTATTTGTATTGCCAAAGTCATTAACCAATTGCACGCCATTCCTGTGGCAGAGGTCAATATTTACTGCAAGGACTCAAAAGCACAAAGAATCGTTAAAATCTGGTGCTCTGGCAGGTCAGATACAGCATGCATATGCGTCAAGTAAATGTAGGGTGAACACCGCAGTCAATCAGACATGGGCGCCCCAGCTTGTAATTTTCTAAATTTAGCTGCTGTGACATGCACATTTAGTGATACTGTGCTTCAAAATAACAAAATCATCAGTTCTCTGCTTCAGCTATAGAACTGGAGTTCTTGCGTAGTGAGCGTAGGCTGAGTTCTGGCAGGCACTTTGCATAAAGTGCTGTGTACACTCGTTTTAGGCATTCTTTTTATGCCTTGCTTTTGCTCGGGTTGTTTTTCCCACCCACCCACCCCCCTCAGCTTGTGCTTTGACTTGTGGGTGTTCCCATTTGAGCTCGTTTGGATCTGACTTATGGACTTGCCGCTTGCTTCTTTGCGTTGTTTTGTTGTTTTGCTTTTATGAGGGCCTGCAGCCCATTTTTGGTTCTAGCGTGTCTTTGGTTTTGATCTCCCTCCACGGCACCTTGGTGTAATGACAAAGCCTACAGCGAACTCTCATAGAACTGGGGCGTTGATTTCCGGGAAATATTTGTAAAGCACATCCCGTTTGCCAATGGGCTTCAGTGTCCCCCCACTGGTATATCTGAATGTGCCATCTTGGTAGGTACTGGAAGCAGCAGCGGGACTCACAATGTTTGTGATTACGTGATTACCTATGTGTGTATTGCTAGTGAAAATGTTCAAAACATGCACGCTTTTCCTTTTGCCAAATTCCGGTTTCAGGCCGAGCCTGAATTCCTCCTGACCTCTACTAAGTCTTTACAGAGGAGGAGTTGTCGGTACTCAAGAAACAGACGCTCAGTACCTAAGTAGCACCGTACTAAGGGGAAATTGTGGTTCCTTGTCCGGCTTTTTTTATGTGATCAAATGGTTAACTATAGAAGGCTTGGCCAGTTTCACATAGCCCTATTGTAACAAATTTGCCCTTTCAGTAACTTAAATCTGTGAGCTATTTGAACCTTAATCTCAAAAGGAGGCTTTGCAGCGGCTGGGGACGTGATATCCCGTGACAAGATGAGCAGCTGAGGAACTACCTATTAATTTGCCTCTTAAAAAAATTTGTATGAAACGTTTTAGTAAAAAGAAGGATGCAGATGTATAGGCAGTGCAGACACAAGCAGCGCGTTCAGGATCAGGCAAAGATAGTGCTCTATGTTTTGCACCACCCACCCCATCAATGCGGAGCTACACAGTGTCCCATTTGGAGAATAAATGGAGGATAGGGCTAGGGGACAAATGGCTAAAAGTTACAAACACCGGTTTTATTGACTGCATTTGAGGTCTCGTCTGGCTTGTATGGTTTTCATTGCGGATCTTATGGCGTGTATGCTTAATGCGTCTTTATGGCCTGTGGCAATCAAGCCAGTGACTCCAAGGCTGGCCGTGGAATGGCTTGTGTGTTACAGATATGGCTTCTGTAAACAGTGCATGTTGCTTCTAGCAGGATGGTGAGGAGGGTTTCACGGTGTTTGGTGTGGAGGCTTTCACGGTGCTTGGTGCGGAGGGTTTCACGGTGTTTGGTGTGGAGGCTTTTACAAGAAGCTTTTTGTCCTTGTGTCTTGTCTGCTTTTTGGATAGTCCTGTCCATGTGTCCACACAACAAATGATTTCGGTAATGTACTCATTATGTTTGCTTGCTTGGTTGGGTGCCTGTTGGTTTCATAGCCGTGGAAAATGGATTGGCAGGGTCATCTGTTAGGTTAAGAGCAGCTTTTCTTGCATCAGTGGCCTATGCAGCTTGGTGCGTGCTTGCTTGGTTTTTATTTGGGCGCAGTAGTTGCTGGTTTGGAATAATGGGAAGGCTGCAGCCTGAAAGCACGTGGTCGGTGCAATCCAACTTGACAGATGAGACAGACTGGTGGGCCTTTTATGTACTTGTTAAGCCGCGCAGGAACAGCACAAAGACCTCAGCACCATTTTTTTATAGAGCCTCTACCACTCTCATCGCCATCCCCACAATTTGGGGAGTGGGTGGCACCATTTACAGCACTAACAGGATAGACTTGGGTCTTGATTCCAAAGAGCTAGAAATTTGCTTCCAAGCTACACATGCATTCTGTTGACTTTGCTGCTTCACTTGTCCATACCAGGCGCACACTCTCCATTACCATTACCAACTCTCATCAGAAGCCATTTCAGGTCAAGTTTGCACCCCTCTTTATCAGCTACCTAGCGAAGCTGGGAGTTTGCTATCTCCCCTTGATCTATGTATTACCCTCAAAATTAGCAATTGGTGTTGTTCTCTATTCTTTGGTGGGGGAGTTTTATGGTGCCCGATGCCAAAGTGGCTCCTTCTTCTTTATTAATGTGGGGAGCGGTATTCACTGCCCGGATGGAAAAAAGGCAAACTAGGGGGACAGAAAGTTCTAGTTAAAAAGGATGTGTCAGATCCAACAAGAAAAAACAAAAAAACTGGGTGGCACTATTGTGAGCCAAGGGAAAGAACAGGGAACACCGTCTGGAAATTAAGGCCAAGGCACATAAGCTACTTTTAAGGAGCACCCAGAAATTAAGGCAAGAGAAACTAGGAGCCAGCCAGGGTCAGAGCGACTACTAGGGTCAGAGCGACAACTGATATGCTCAATTGTTACCAACGCTCATTATAAGCCGGTAGCGTCCAGACCAATCCTGCAACCCTCTTGAGCCCCATTGAGTTTGTTCTCTTTTCTTTGGTAGAGGACCCGGTTCAAAAGTGGCTCCCTTCCCTTAATCAGTGTGACACCTCACACCCAATCAGTGGCAGCGACAAGTGTGTGACGAGCTAGGAGTTGGTTGACAGTTGAGAATTTCTGTATGTCTTGTTTAATAAGCTGGATGTGCCAGTTTTATTAATAACTGTGGGAGCAAGGGGGCCGTGGATGGCACATGAAGCAAGGAACAGCGTACCCGTGTAGCTGGCAACATGCAACGGCATCTGCGCTCTGTTGTGATAGTATGGCTGTTTCTTATTCCAGGCTAATAAGCTGCGCCCTATTTGATTTCACTTTTGGATTGTCATCCAATTTAGGTTCTGACTTTTTGGGGCTTTAGCAATGAAATTAAGGAACTGTGTTATTAGTTTACAAGGTACGCGATGCACTGAGAATGTGCCAGATTTAGAAGCTGTCGTGGGTTTGAATTTGGTCCGTGTCTGCGAGACTGACCTGGCAAGCATAGGTCGCAAGGGAGGTAAGATGGCACGCATTTGACACTTGAAGTCCTCAGAAATGTAGGAGCTTTTGGGGTGTGAAGGTCATATTCATGCACCCTACGTAACCCCTAAAACTATGAGGTTGGATTGGAAACTACCCTATATGAACACAAAACTATGAGAACTATAGGTAGCGACTATAAATTGCTTACCGCCCGCTTACTACCTTGGTAATCGAGTCATTAAGCCTGGTAATCCAGGCTGGTAACGTTCTACTACATTCCGACGGTTCATTACCATCATATCATTAATAAATGAGCTGATCAGGGGTCATGACAGATGCCTTTGTAGTGGTTTATCACAAACACTTCAGGGATGGATTAATGATGAACCAATGATGAACCAGGGTTGGGCGGATCAATTGAAAACCCCCCCAGGGTTGGTTAAAGGGCCCTCCCTACCTGCCGGACGATCGACACCCTGCCACCGCCCGCAGGGTGCACAACAAGCCCATCAGGTCCAGATTATTTTGAGCTTTTCAAATATTATCATACCAATGGATGCGCAAAGAGTCCAACTTTCTTGCACACCATCAGCTGGAAAAGAAAAGAATAAAGCTATCCAACACACTTTCCAGGTCCCAAAACAGTGGAGTGGTTGAGGAGATAAGCTCAATTTAGGGGTATTGGCCCTATTTACCCGGGGAGGAGGGGGGGTGGGGTTTACATGGGGACGCACGACCGGTGATGCCTGCATAGTTTTTCTTTTTCTTATGATTTCCTTTCTCAGCAGCAGTTATTCAGTCAATCTCTAATATTTTCTCTTTTTTCCTGATCCATTGGGTTTATTTGTGGGTGGCCGAGACCAGTCAGCAGTTGATCAGCCAAATAAACTGGTTAGTCAAGATCATGCCGCGTGACACCAAGTGATCTTCAATATGGAATATGGACGGTTAGATCCAGAATTGTGCAGAGACATGTAAACCGATCCTTGCTTGCGCTCCTGGCCTGAACCACTGATTGATGAAAAACAGAAATGTGTTTGACATAGTTGTAGCCTAAAGCCTGCTTCATTATATCTTGAGCCTCGATAACTTTTGCCACGGTATCATCGTATGGGATCCCAACACCGTAAAAGTACAAGCGAGGGCCTTGAAGCAAAAAACAAGCAAGTACAAAGAATAAAGGGGGTTGAGCTTGGGAAAAGCTGAAAAAGATAGAAAAGATGGAAAAGCTACCCTTTGGAGCTGTGTGTCCTCCATTTCATTTTACAACAAAGGAAAGGAGTCCCCAAGACAAACTCCAGAGTCTGTTTCCTCAAATTGAGGACTGTTTTGCAGCGAAAAATTATGCAACAAAGGCGGTAAAAAAGCCACTCCTCTCAATAATTAAGGGAAGAGTGCCATTCTGGTACCAGGTATTGTGAAACTCCTCACCACAAAAAAGAAGAAGTGAATCAATGAGGATCAGGAGGGCCTCTGCAACAACCATGCAAGCGCGGAAAATACATAAATGTGATTCTTCGTTCACCGACGCAGGCATCGTGTCATCGAGTGGGCTATAAATGCACAGTCTTTAGCCATTCTTTACATCATGGACGACTTACACACACATAACGCGCATACACATACATGCGCGTACACAGGCACACATGCACATGCAAGCACGCACGCATGCACGCAACAAAAGAAATCAGGCAATTTGTTATATAAGGTTGCACGCAAATAAAGAAGACGCCCACAACTGCTTCGCCAACGTTTCAGCGTAGCTTGCAACGCTTCCCCCACTTGTCTCTCTCTTTAACTAGCTAGCTGTCACGCCCAATCGTTGGCAGCGACAAATTGTGTGACAAGCAGTTAGTTGGTTGACAGTTGAGAATTTTTATGTGCCTTATTCAATAAGCTGGATGTGCCAGTCTTATTTATATACCTTAATCTCCTAGAATCGATAGTTTTGGTAATCAATTGCCAACACGTTAGCCTTCTAAGAGGTACCATCAGAGGGGATCCTTAAGAGACCCTGTACCGTGTAAGTTTTCCAACTGTATTTATTCATTTAGTCATACTAACGTGTAACCACAATGAGGCCGAGAGGTCTGTCTGACTCAATAATCCCAGCTCCGGGAAGGTTCCTCCCTCGATCCCAATGGTCCCTCCCTCGGTTCATAGACATTCAAGTGCACAGCTTCTTCCTCCTCTTGCCATTGTATGCTCCGCGTGTATGTCAGAACTGTTTTTTCCAGACCTAAAATCTGGACATCAACTTGCACCCCCCCCCTTTCGTTGCTTTCAACCTGCTTCTCTTCCTTTCTTTTCTTCTGTTTGTCTCGGCTTGTTTTCAGCCTCATAGAAAGGAGTTTGCTATTTCCCCTTGACCTACTATGAAATAATTGTTATTACAATCAATTTTTTCTTCCGGCTTTAATAGTTTTGGTAATCAATATAAAACATGCGAGCATTCTAAGAGGTACCATTAGAGGGGATCTTTCGTGTTCATGAGACCCTGTACCGTGTAAGGTCTCTGATTGTAGCTATTTGCCTAGTCATATTAACTTGTAACACAATGAGGTCAAAGATGCAATCGGTCCCAAATCCGGGAAGTGACAGAGGCGTGGCAGCCAACCAATAATGCATTGTAAAATTATGCAGAAAAAACACCAGAGGGGTTATCTGGGCAAAAGCCCAAACATACTCATTTTTGCATGAAAGGTGCAACTACTCACACGTCACTTCATCAAGTTGGACCCAACATAGCTTCAAACTATTACTGACTGTATAAGCTACCCAAGCATGTGCTCAGATTTAGACAAGTCGCCCTGTGTACAGAATGACAGGATTAAAAGCACACGTCGTGCACCTGTACCCTAGATGGGTGCATTCCAGGGGGAATGACACATTAATTTGCATATCTCACCAACCACTTGCTCTTTTTGCTCCGTTGGTTTTGCAATTATCTTAATTTATTAAAAAACTAAAAATCACTCAGTTTGGTGCGCTGGCTGATCAGATACAGCATATGGCTGCTCAAAATGTAGGAATCATGCCGCGGCTGCTGAGGCAGGTGGCTGTAACTTGCAGGTTTCAAGCTCAGCTGCACTGGAATCTACATAACAGAGCTGAGCTTGAAACTTATTAGTTAGGGCCACCTGCCCTGGGAGCATGCAAAAAGTATACCCATTTTTGGCCTCAGATAACCCCCTCTGAAGTAACACGCACAAGTAAGAGCAAATGGTTTTATAACTGGCTGCCTGCATAGTTTCATTGTTTACAACTTGTTTATTTTTATGGTTGTATTAAGCTGCACACTTTTGGTTGCTTAGTTGCATATCAAATCAGTTTGGCAGAGCATGACAAACCTTTTCCTCGTTAGGTGATAAGTACACACTTGCAACAATTCGTTCAAAGGGAAATTGTAATCATTCCATCCGCACGTTAACCTTACATGTAAGCTGGTTAACCTGCTTTCCATGCAAGTAGGTCCTCCACCATTGAGGTAGGTACTCCAACATCAAGGAACAACACAAAGATCTCTTCAACATTCTCCAAGGAGCCTCCGTTACTCTCCACGTCATCCTTTTGGGTGTGGGTGGCACCACAATTTTCACAATTTTAAACATGTTTCACATTCGCAGCCTAGCAGTCGCACGTTTTGACTGATGGCATAACCTGTAAACCTGTGGGTGGCACCATCTACAACACTCACACTCTGAACCTTTTCAAGGAACTGGGTCTTGATTCTCAAAGAGTTAACAAGCTTGCCTCCAAGCTCCATGTGCACTCTGTGAACTTTGCTGCTAAACTTTTCCATACCAGATGTGCCCTTTCCGGTACTGTTATCAACTCTCATCAGGAGCCGGTTTCAGGCCAAGTCTGCAACCCTCCTGATCCCCATTGATTGTTCTTTTCCTTTTTGCGGTGGAGGAGCTTTACGGTACTCGGTACCAAAGTGGCTCCTTTTCCTTAATTAATGTGGGGAGTGGTTTTCACTGCCTGCGTAAATTATTATTTTTTCTTTCTCGGTCAATCTAAATTAAAACATACAAAAATGCATCTAGCAAAGTTCCCTGGCAGGAAATCTGCAGTGTAAATAGGGTGTAAGCACTTTGGATACCCAGCTTATTACGTGGACATACTTCTAGTCTTCCCCTAACCTCAAAGTGAACAGGTTCCTAGAAGCATTGGAGAAGGAGGCCGATGCGCATAAAAGGGTTGCATCGTAGGCTGTGCTACAAAACCTCCCGGCAGCATAGGCAGTCAATGAGACGAGAGAGCCATCTGAAAGCGGCAGCTTTGTGCCGCTGCCAGTGTCAATCTGCATACAACAGAAAGAACAATGAATTGTTGGCCGATAATGAGACAAAGAGCCATCAGAAAGCAGCAGCTTTGAGCCGCTGCCAGTGTCAATCTGGAATAAACAGTAAAGTATATGAGGACCGTATGAAATTGTTGGGGTGAACATTACTGTATTCCAAATTGGTGACGCAAGGAAAGCTAATCTCCACTGCCGGTAAATTGAGCGCATGTTTATACCACAACGATGAAGCATGGTTTACCTTAATCAGTTGAAACCAGCACTCGGCATCAATGGCATCCGCTGCTGCCTCACAGTAAACAACATGGGGAGGCTCCTTGGTGGCACAACTGCAAGCGGCAGGAATACACAAGGAAATGATGTAGAATGTGTATGCAGCGCGCTAATTAACATTGATTGACGAAAGCTGCTCAAAGGTTGGTCTTGTCTCTAAAAAAATTGCTATCTGTAAGGCATCTTACTAAAACCTGATGAACAAATTGATTGTGTGCCTTATCTCTTGCACTCAGGGAAACTACATTTATATGTTGGATGGGGTTGAGTCTGTAGGCTTTAGGAGTGCAAATTTAATTAAAAACACAGGTAGTGAAACCCAGTCCCTGAAATAATCATGGAAAAGGAGTGACTCTCACACTTTGGTATTGAGTACCGCAATACTCATCAGCAACAAAGAGTAAACTTGAATGGGACACTCAATATGCATATTTCAGATGCAGACTAAGGCTTTTTGCACATGTACATATTGAGTAAGTGGTCAATACATGTCATTTTGCGCCAGGAACATAGTATTTCAGCTTCTACACAGGCCGGCAAATTATATGGAGGGATTGAGACGCGCCTTTTTATGCTGATTGCAAACACATTTTGCCAAGGTTGCTCTTTTTGCACTGGAATTCAAGTGATTTAACTTCTAACACTTGCGAGTAGATTAAAAATATGTCGAGGTCCCTCACAATAAGTCGAGCCGAAAATAAATAAGTTTGTCCCAACCTTACACAACTTCGACTTTCCCACACGGACAAAATAAATTCCCATCGTTTTCAGGGACAACCACCCTGAGAAGCAGACCAGGTTCCGCCCTAGGAGATCCTGAGGCCTGAGACGCTTGTAAGCACTTTCCAATCTTCCTGCCCCATTGCCATAGTGGGCAGATTCATGCACACGCACAGCTCCAATGGGGGTGCAAACTACTCCTTGTGTTGGGCAGCTGCCACTTGGTGCAAACTTCAGGGAGCATGGTGCGCTTGCCCATTTTCCACCAGCAGCAGCAACAGCCGAAAGGAGTGAGGATGTAAGGGGGGGAAGCGTGACACCTTTCAAAATCCAAGTGACACCCCCCAGTGACACCCCCCAAAATCGCAAATTTTGCAAATTTCCTTACTTTTCAGGGACCTCACAAAATCTTGGTGCTTGTAAGTTGAATTTTCTAATTATTTTGGCACCTCGCAAAAAAAAGGCATTGCAATACCAAAAGCACAGTATGGTAGGAGGTGGTTTCAATTCAACGCAGCATACTATAATAATAGGAATTTAGCTCTTGTGTCTCAGGTCAAAGCTCAGAATGTTTAGTCTAAAACACTACAAAAGGGACTTGCATATACTTGCATTCAACATGGAAAAACCTTCCTAGTCTCCTTTTCTTTCCCTTATATTTTGTTGAACAAGGAATGTAACCACTCAATCCTTTTAAGAAATGTCTCATTTTGTTTGGTTTTCTAATGCTACCCTGGCAGAAACCCGTATGTTCAATGGATTCGCCCCCCCCCCCCTCCCCTCGGGGCTTGAAATATACACTTTATACTAATACCATATAGCAGCATGGCAATGGAATGAACAGACAGGTATGTCTAGAAAGATACACTTCTGAAGATCATTTTGCAACTAAGCTCTTAGTGAAGGTGAAAGGGACTTAGATCATAGATAAAGAGGTCCGTTGCAAGAAGAAAACTTGCAGCTCTGTGACTCTGTGATCCTGGCAGGACTTGACAGTTGCGAATAGGCACTTTCTCACCAAGTCTGCAGGAGTCGGCCCACCAGGCCCGGATAGAAGATGTGCAGGCCTGCATGTGCATGCAATTCGCCCATATTACTGTGTCAAGTGTGTCTTCCTTCATACAGCTGAGGTTGTTTGCTATAACGCACGTTTCACATGTCATGTAATCATGGCGTGCTACAGCCCCACAAAATTCTCTCAAGGACCCTTCAGAGTCGTGGAATTAACCTATCTACACAAGACATTGTCAACTGCACAGAGTCATTGCAACGTTCGGCTCACCATTAATAACACCATGAGGTCAACCCCACTCACCAACAATGATGCCAGGCACAAGGGGCATGGGGTCAACCCCACTCACCAACAATGATGCCAGACACAAGGGGCATGGGGTCAACCCCACTCACCAACAATGACGCCAGACACAAGGGGCATGGGGTCAACCCCACTCACCAACAATGATGCCAGACACAAGGGGCATGGGGTCAACCCCACTCACCAACAATGACGCCAGACACAAGTGGCTGCCCAGGCGTCTGTGTGACAAGCGTTAATCGGGACTCCCTACGAAGTTCATCCTCTTCCCAAGCAGGCATCTTAATGTGCGCAAGCTCCTGCAAAGAATGGGTCCCCCTTGCTTGTGCTTGGCCAAGTAAATGCTGGCTAGGGGAGCATACGACATCATGCACGGGAGGCTCCATTAAGGACTTGACCCCGCAGCTGCCTGTGGTGTTGTGTGACATGACCAGCAAAGGCTGAACTAAGAATAGGAAGTTATGCCAAATGCTCCATTATCAGCACAAACTTGCTCTTATTTAATGTAAAGCAATCATAACAGACTTCAACCTTGGAGGCCTCAACTGTAAAAAGCATTTAAGGGGATAACATATTGATACGGCTCCGCCCACCTCGCAAGAGGTAAGACTGCTATGATGAAGGTAAATCAGCCCTTTATGGCGCAAGAGTCTGTCAATTTTGTCAATTGAAACCACTTTCTCTGCCATTCACCACCTGCTTGCTTGGGTACCACACGCACCTCGAGTGTACAGTGAAGACAGGCTTGCGTAGGGGTAAGCGGTAGGAAACAAAAGGAATTTCACAGCACCATCTGTGCTGTCTAGATTGCACACCAGCCCACGTTCTGAGGCACTTGTGCTTGCTACGGTACAAAACCTGGAAAGCAGAAAACATTACTATTCAGCCAATTGGAAGTTAAACGTACTCAATACGAAAAGGGACATCAAGAGGTGTCAAGGTCAAGCTCATGTTTAGTTGTGAGGCAGTTCGTTGCAACACACCCGGCACGCATGACAGCCGATTCCACTACTCCACTCTCCCTCTCTCAGGGACACGGGCGTTGAGTAAGGAAAGGGCTGCCCAGGCTCAGTACCAAGGACATGGAGGGGACAACTACTAGTGAGACCTCATTCCATTACTCACCTGTCTACCTCTCAGGAACATGGGGGTTGAGTAAGGGATGGGCTGCCCAGGCTCAGTACCAAGGACATGGAGGGGACAACTACTAGCGAGACCTCATTCCACTACTCACCTGTCTCCTTCTCTCAGAAATACGGGAGTGGAGTAAGGAATGGGCTGCCCAGGCTCAGTTTCAGGGACATGGAGGGTAAAAGTACTAGTGAGCTTGTTGTCAGCTGCGCAGGACACCCCTGTTACACCTACTGGACCATCGCCCACAGTCAAGTGTTGCTGCGCTGTGGGCACACGTGCGCTGCTGCTATTGTGATGCCAATCTAAATGCTCTTGGGAGTTCACGCTGCTGTGGTAAGGCAGATCCGGGGCTTGGGATGTGGCACAAGGCCCGTTTGTGAGGGATAAGAGAGAGAGGGGCTGCCCTGTTTTTGCTGGCCCCTGCGGGTTAAAGCAGCACATGTGACATGTGACATGTACAATTGCGGTCGTGGTGTTTTTACAAATGATGGACGTCAGCGTTGCAATGGCAAACAGCTCTGGGTTTGAAGGGCCTGTATACATCTCTAGCTCATTGACAGGAATTTGTGAGGAAATTCATGAGGCTTACAAGCAAAACGTAACTGTACCCCAGGGTTTTCAACGAGTAATTATGGAACGTAGGTTTGGTGAGTACATGCAGCAAAAAAACAGCATCCCCTATTTCAGTGGCAAGTCATGAAGTTTGCAATCATACAAGCGTGTGTTTGTAAATTCTAGTCCAAGCTTTCCAACTCCAGCTTCACATCCCGACTGTGCGTACTACTCACTTTTACCTTTGCACCACCGGCAGCAAGAAAGGTGAAAAGAGAAGTGTAGGGGACAGCAGTTTCAGAGCAGTCCACGGCAGAGCTTGCATTCCCATCTTTCCAGCGGCTGGAGCAGTAGTACGTGTGCCAACCAAACCAGCCGCGCTCCAAGGCAATGGCAAAATACCAGTCTACAAACGGAGGCATGCAAAGTTGTGTGTGTTCAACAGGGAGACAAGAAAACGTGTGCGTAAGCACATGCAAATTGGTTTGCTGGCGTACATCAGCCATACCGGTCCTTTGCACAAAGATCCCGACTATGCTGAATAATAAAAACACATAAAGCTGCTCAAATATTTAACTGTATTCTAACCCATTATAAAAACCCCAGCTTAATTAATCTGGAAGAGCTGAACCGAGTCATCTCAAAGTATCTCACACTTTATGCTTCATACACCACTCAATGCTTTGCAGCGTGCTAAGGTCAACCAATGCTGTCTTGTTTAAGGGCAAAAGGAGCGAAGTGTGCCAATTGCCAATAAAACTCATCGGGAATTACTTGCAACACCTATTTGTTGGGTGAAGTCCATCTTGTTACAAATTTGCACAGAAAGCAGAAAGTCGCGAAAAAAATCCATCAAAGGGTTAAGGGAGGACTAGCAAAGGCCTGGGAATGCCCCTTTTTGCATCCAAAGGGCAACCACTACTTACACACAATTTTATCGAACTGAAACTAGTCTAACTTGAAACCAAAGCTGACATCCAAGGCTACTGGTCGTCCCCATGCGAACCCCCCCCCCACACCCCCGGGGAAATAAGGCCAATACCCAATACCCCTAAATTAAACATTTCTTCCCAACCACTCCACCGTTTTGGGACCTGAGAGTTGTTTTGGATAGCTGAATTTTTTCTTAAAAGGTTAATTGGTGCAAGTTAAGATATGCACTTTTTCCTGGCAAAGTGGGTGCAAAATGGGCACCGAGCCCTACACAGCATCCCAGAATGCCATATTTACAGCAAATGTCATATAAAATTAAAAATCGAGTTTCTTGCATTCAAAAGATGTATAGGGGCTGTGAATCGAGTTGGGGGCACATCGGCCCTTTTCGGGGTGATTATGGCACGGGACGACTTACTACAGAACGTGCTCAGAATCAGTTAAATGGCATTGCGTACAAGTTGACAGGATTAAACACACTGGTACACAGGACTAAACACACTGATAGGGCCTATACCCTAGATGATAGGAAATGGCAGTTACCTCCATATCTCACTTTTCACTTGGTCTTTTCACTACATTCTTGAATTCATAGTGACGACTCAAAGGACAAAGATAACTTGCCAAGTAAGATTGACAGCAAAAGGTGGGGAAGCCGTGGTAAGCCTAGCTACTAATTTGTACTTTTTTCCGCTCAGTCCCCCCTCTTCTATGATTCATCCCTACTATCCTACATGCACTCAGTAAAGAGGGGGCCTTTGCGGTCGCATATCAAGTCACACCCAGGGCAAGCTCTACAGACATTCAACCTAGCTTCTTCAACTGGCATAAAATGGAGGGGTTGCTCAACTGGCATAAAATTGAGGGGTCTACCTCTGGCAGACTGGCAAGGCAACTGACTCTCTTGAGGTTTATGATCCTGCTTCCTGCTGTATTCTCTTTTTATGGAGAAATAAGCTCTGCAACTTTCTCCAAAATTCGTTCTTCGTGCCCACCAGCTGCTTTAGGAGCGAGGGGCGTGCGGAGAGATGTTCTTGCATAAGCCGGCCTAGCGTGAAACCTTATGCCTGCATATATATAACGACCCACGCCTACCAGAAATTGGCTGTCCTGCATCTCGTGTCCTCGCTTGTGCAGGGGATCCCTCAGCTGCAATGATTAGAGTGCCAGGGTAATAAACTTACACGCATATGGCTAGCCATTCCATGGGTACAGAACTAGTACTCACAGAAGAGGAAGAGGCTAGTGAGGAGGAGGGGCAGCAGAAACTTATTGAGCAGTGGACCTCCTTTCATTTAACATTACATGCTCATCAATATTACATTGCGTGTAAAATCACAAACCCAGGCAATGACCAAAACTAAATCGGGGACTTTCCAATTTAACAATAATTTACAAGGGAATTCTTTCTTAGGCCCCCTGGGCGTGTGCCGGTTGGGCTGTGCATAGGGAACCCAGCCAAAATGAGTAAAATCGCTTACATGAAGGGCTTGGAGGTGGGTTCAAGGCATACGCACATGCTCATTGCCCTAGGCACGGCGCTCCAATAGTGGGTGTAAACTGCGTTGCTGCATCTTGCCCGCCCCCCTCCCCCCATTTGCAGAATTTCATCAAGGACATTCGTGGCTCCCAGAACAAGGAGCAGGAGGAACGTCGCATCGACAAGGAGCTTGCGAAAATCCGGGCCAAATTTTCGGACGACAAGTCCCTCAACGGTGTGTCGGTTGTTCGTGAATCCCGCTGATGTACACGAGCGGATGGAAACCTGAATGTGAGGAGATTGGCTCGCCGGGGGGCCTGCAACTAGGGGACAATTGTTCAACCTTCCAATTGTGCAGGCTACGACCGGCGCAAGTACGTGTGGAAGCTGATGTACATCTACATGCTGGGGTATGACATCGAGTTTGGGCACAAGCAGGCAGCTGACCTGATCCCCCAGGCAAAGTGGGTGAGGGGGTGACAATTTTTCTGACAACATAGCTCTACCAGCGAATTCCTTTAACCTCCATGCACTGCTGATTGCACAGATACAAGGACAAGCAAGTGGGGTACATGGCCTGCTCATTGCTACTACACGAGGTACGTGTGTGAAACGCATCAACATACACATGCACGCGTGCATGAACATGCAAGCACATACAAACACACACACACAACACATGCACAATGCACGCACACACACAAACACACACACACAAACACACACACGCACACACAAACACACACACATACACGCACACACGCACACACACACAACATACACACACAACGCACACACATGCACAAACAAAGACACACACACACAAACACATGCGCATACACACACAAACACACACATGCGCACACACACAAACAGATTGGACACGTGCACACGCATGCACGTACGCACGCAAGCAAACGTGCACCCACACACGTACAGATTGAACATACACAAGCAAAAGTTCTGGCATTCAATGATCTGGTTATGTGCATGCACACACGCAAGCGCCTGCACACGGTCATGCAGCGAAAATTGTGAAGGTGTGAGCTTATTGATAGGAATCGGTGTGCTGATGTAAGGTGCCAAGTTGCCCATCATCTGCGTGCACACACATGCAACAACTTGACCTACTCACTCACGCAGAACGATGAGTTCCTGCGACTTGCCATCAACGCTATCCACATGGATCTCATCAGTCGCAATGAGGCCTTTGAGACCCTGGCCCTCAGTTTCATTGGCAACAGTGAGTGTGTTTAGCGAAGAGTGTGAGTTTGAAGCTGTGAGCGCATGAGGCATTGGGTGCGTTAGAGTGAGCTGGTGGATGTGTAAGAGAAAAAGAGAGCCTGTGCGTGGGGGGTGTGAGAAGATAGTGAGTGCATGAGACGGGTGTGAGAAGATAGTGAGTGCATGAGACGGTGGTGCACAAATGCTACTTGGTGAATTGGTGGGAGGTCAATGGCAATGGAGGGTGTGTTTGAATGAAACAAATGTTATTTTTACCTTGCACACAGTTGTGGCTCACGCATGGCTTTGCACCACCCTGATGCGCTTAAAATGGCACCGTGAGCGATTGATGTAGTCAATTACTGCCAAATCTTTTGTGACACGCATACATGCACACGCATGCACACACACGCACACACACACACACGTGCACACCCCAGACACACACACACACAGTTACATACATGTACACACATACGCACACACGCACGTGCAGTTGGAGGTTCTGAGATGGCAGAGGCTCTGGTGCAAGACGTTGTCAAGCTTTTGGTGCGTGTTGTTCGGTTCAAACGCTGTCTGCTTTGATCACATGCAAACTTTCGTCAAAAGACAAAACAAGTCAGCATCAATTGTGCCATACACAGCAACTTGTTTTCACTAATTGCATCGTTCTTTGATTAGCCCTCTTCTTTCACCTCGGTAATATACACAATTTGCTGTATAATTTTCTCACGACTTTTTTGACTCACACACAATTTCGCATAAATTGCATGGTCATGTTATAAGCCCTCCCCTCTTACGAATGTACCGCATCATACCGTACTCACCTCAAAACCCAAGTTTCATAAGTACCGCACCTTACTGATACCATCCCGGGTAAATAATGTTTTTTGCCCTCCGGGGTGGTTCCGGTATCGTTTAATATATACTTATTTTGAGGCTCGGGGGTTGCCCGGGATTGGCGAAAATAAAGTTTTGTGGGTGGGTGAACAGATTTGAGCGGAGAAGGCCTTGCCCCAGCACCTGCACCAGCACCTGCAGCACCAGCCCCAGCACCTGCCCCAGCACCTGCAGCACGACACACATGCGCCCAGCACCTGGAGCACGACACTCCTGGACAGCACCTGGAGCACGACACACATGCGCGCCAGCACCTGGAGCACCTGCCCCAGCACCTGCAGCACGACACACATGCGCACGCACACACGCGCATGTGCACGCATACTCACACACGCACACACACTGCCTGGGTTAAATGCCCACCGGGATTTGTGCGGGAATGGATAAAATATTTATTTTGAGGCTCCGGGGTTACCCCGGGGTTACGATTAATATTATGGTAAGATATTAAAAGTGACTCTGGATAACGTGGTCCCTGTAATGTTCAAGATATTCCCAAACCAATCCTGGTGGGCATTTAGCCTAGCCAGAGTGTGTGCGTGTGTGCGTATGCGTACACGTGCATGTGTGTGTGTGTGTGCGTATGCGTACACGTGCGTGTTTGTGCGTGTGCATGTGTGTTGGTGCGCTTATATATGTGTGTGTCTGTGAGGTTAATAACCTGCTGCTGCTGCCGCTGTGTGCTTTGCTTGTGCTTGCGGGTGCTGATGGTGCAGCTTAGGTGTGGGCCTGGGTGCATTGACCTGTTCTGCATGAGCTGCCTTGCCTGCGCAACTGTCAACTGATGGGCTGCCTGGGCCTGGGGCGGGGGCGAGGGCGGGGCCTGGGCCTGGGAGGGGAGCGGTGGGGTTGGAGGCCCCTGGGAGCCTTCTCCGCTCATCACTCATCAGCCACTTAACAAACTGTACTTTCGCCAATCTGGGCAACTACGGAGCGCCAAAATCAATATATAATTAACAATACCAGAATACCTTAGAGGTCAAAAAACGTTATTTTATCAGTGAGGTATGGTGGTATATGTATTCATGTTACCCTCTGTGCCCACCTTTCTCTTGATTCTCTCTACTCACGCACACTCATTTAAGTGGATCCACCCGTGCTAGACTCCAAGGAAAGCACCCTCCTTTACCTGTTTCGTAGTTCATGCCCTCATCCTCCTCACTTCGTCCTGAATTCGTCCTGAACATGTGCGATACAGCTGCAGGCACACCTTCTTCTCATACAACCATTATCACTTTCCCACACGCACGCCCACAGTCAAGCGGCTCCGCCCGTCCAGTGGTCAAGAAGCGTGCATCCCTCGCCCTCCTTCGCCTCATTCGCAAAACCCCTCCAGAGCACACCGTGGTCAGCCCCGACAGCTTCTCCGGTGTTATCAACAACTTGCTGGACGAGAGGAACCTGGGCCTGCTCCTGTCTGCCACCACACTGCTGCAGGGCATCTGTGCACGCAACGGGCCAGGTATGGGTGTGGGTGGAGGTGCGCTTGCGTGCGTGCGTGCGTGCGTGCATTCTCAATATGCTGCAATGAGAGGATTTAGTAGGTCGCTCAAGGCTACCTGCCACCAAGCTACAAAGACGCATCTGTGCGCGCGACAAATCCATGTCGCGATTCTTTGCAAGGGCCTCTGAAGAGCCACCGACAAACAGTCAACTGTGCTTAGATTGGGCTTTAGGAGGTTGCAGAGGGCTGAATGAGAAGGTTTGCGTGGCACCTGGAAACTTTTGTGCTAAAAAAGGCATGAGATCAAGTGACGTGCATGATGCTGACCTCAAGCAAAAAGTGCTAACCATTGAAAGCAAAGCTGCTGTTCTCATGAAAAGCGCATTAGCCAGTTTTGGAAATACTGAGCCCTGCTGGTCAGGGTGCAGGAAAAGGACGCTGACAGTCCCACGCCACAAAGGCACAGCAAGCGTACTTTCTTTGTCTCATAATCAAACTGCCTGCCCGTACTGCCTGCAGCCGGCTACGAAACCGCTCAGCCCAGACTGATCAGGGTGCTGGAGAGGTTGACGGTGCTGCGAGCTACAGAGGTGCCTCCTGAGTACCTTTACTACGGCATTCCCACGCCATGGCTGCAGGTAAGAGCAATCGCTTGCTCACTCCCATGCACTGTCTGGCAAGCATGCGTGCACGCGCGCACGCGCACACACACACACTGTGGCATCTTTCACGCTCAAAGACAGAATGCAAGTGCACACAAACGCATTCACAATGTGTGCATTCACTGGAACACCCTCACATACCGCACACATAAACACAAACTCACACACACAAACACACACATTTTCAGTGCACAAACATTCGAGGGCGCACACAGCTTGCAGCACCCTGTCTTGCCTCAAGAGGGACTCAACAACCCTTGCTGTCATGCCATGGTTGCTAGGGCAGAACACTGCTATTCAACACAATGTTTCCATCTCCCTCACATGCTGAACTCCTGATGTCGAGCGACATGGATGCAACATCAACCTGCATTCCTGCTGTGTCCCTCTGCAGTGCAAGTGCATGCGCGTGCTGCAATTCTTCCCGCTGCCAGAGAGCGAAACGGAGCAGGTCCTGCTAACCACGATTGTGAAGAGCACCATCGAAAGCAGTGAGTGCGCCCTTTTGTCTCATCGTGTGTGTGTAAGATGCTATGTAGGGCACAACAGCTGGTGCCAACCCTAACAGAACCAACGCGCTGTACAGCATCCTGTTTGAGGCCATCGCCCTGGCCTTTCACAGTATTTGTCATGTTCTGTTTTCTTTGTGCACAGTTGGAGGCGGAGACTCAGCGCGAAGCGCTAACCCCAACAAAGCCAATGCACTGTACAGCGTCCTGTTTGAGGCCATCGCCCTGGCCATCCACCTAGACAATGACCGGGAGCTGCTGGCCACCTGCGTGTCTGTGCTGGGCAAGTTCCTCTTGACCAAGGTGCGTGTGTATGTGTGAGTGTGTTTGCTTGTGTTAGCGTTTGTGTATGCTTGTGTGCGAGTGTGTGTTGGGTGTGTATGTGAGTGTGGGTGTGGGTTTGGGTGGGTGTTGGTGCAGTGCGTGCGTGCTTGTCGCTGTCTTGTGCACAAGCTGCTGGCCAGTTGCATTTCTGTGCTGGGAAAATTCCTGAGACGTAACTTGCATAGGGGCAAGGCTGAGGCTGCTTTGGGAGCCTATTCAGGGAAGTTACAAACAATTAACAGCGTCAACATGTGCCTGCTTCTGTGTTGTATGCATGACTCAAACGCAGCATACTTCGTGTTTTTACGTGTCTTGTCTCTTGTCTTGTTTTGTGTGTGTGTGTGTGTGTGTGTGTGTGTGTGTGTGTGTGTGTGTGTGTGTGTGTGTGTGTGTGTGTGTGTGTGTGAATGTGTGTGTGAGACACGAGCCTTGCTCCTGTTTCCCACAAAGCTATTGACAGTGGGCACAACAACGTTAACAAAGCTACCCCCCTTGCACACTCGATTGCATGTCTACAAGGTAAGCGCCATTCCTTTGCTGCCTTATTGACGCCCTCATCCCACGTCCTCTTATCACGCACCCTTGTAGGAGCCAAACGCCAAGTACCTGTCCCTCGAAACCTTGGCCCGCTTGGCCCTAATCCCTGAGGTGCTAGAAGCCATTCGCAGCCACCAGCCCACAATCACTGCTAGCCTCAAGGTGCGGTGGACGTGATGCTCGCAGAAGTATGTGTTTTCCGCATTGGGTGGGACGGCCCGCAGCAATCACCAGAAGTTTGTGATTTTGGAAGAAAGAGAGAACTCTGACCGTCTTCGCCCCCTTCAAGTTAGTAAAGTATACGTCGTCGTGCAGGGGAAGTTTTACACCCTGAGGTGTTGTCCCTTTGCGTATGCAATTGAGGGAGAGGAATGTAGTGCCTCTAAGCCGCTCCCACATTCAGTGAAAAGATTGACGCTTGTGCGACAAAGTGCGCTTGCTGACTCCTGTGCTTGACATCCACGCTTGTGTCAGGATGCTGACGTGTCGATCCGGAGCCGTGCAATGGACCTGCTGTTCACAATGTGCGATGGCACGACCGCGGCAGTCATAGTAGACGAGCTTGGCTACCACTTGGTGAGCTGTCGCCGAAGCTGCTGATGCTGATGCTGATGCTGACAATGCTGCTGCTGCTTTATTTCCCACCTGCTGTGCCGTTGCCTATGACACTGTAAGTAGTTTTGCATGTGTGTGCCTTTCTACATACACTTCCCTGACCCCCTACCTTAGGCAGAGGTTGTACATGTGTGCCTCTTTACTTACACAATCCCTCACCTCCCACCTCAAGTGGAGGCTGTGCGCGTGTTTTTTACACATTCCCTCACCTCCCACCTCAAGTGGAGGCTGTACCTGTGTTTTTTACGCTTCCCCTCAATTTCCACCTCAAGTGGAGGCTGTGCGTCTGTTTTTTACACATTCCCTCACCTCCCACCTCAAGTAAAGGCTGTATGTGTTTTTTTTACGCTTCCCCTCAACTCCCACCTCAGGTGGAGGCTGACTACTCAATGCGTGAGGAGCTGGTGCTCAAAATTGCCATCTTGGCTGAGAAGTTTGCCCCCAGCGTGCAGTGGTGAGTTTTTGCTTTTAGCACAAATGCGTGCTGCCTTCTTAAAGTTTACGTGCCTTTCCACCTTTTCTCACCTTTATTTAAAGTTTGCATCAGCTTCCTCTCGTCAAACGTGTTAGCCTTCATCAAACCATCCTCGCTCTTTTCTCCGTAACATGCAAGCCCCTTTAACACCTTTTCTTGGGCGCATTGTACTTCTGACAGTCGCGCGTGCCAACTCGTCGATTTCAATTTAATCTTGCACTCCCTCTGCACAACCATTCAACCTTGCAGACACACGTGCGTCTATGCTCCCTTTTCATTACCCCTTCACCAAATACAATCCTTTTCAGAGCACCTCCTCTTGTACACTCCCTTCATCCGCATACGCGCACGCACATACACACACGCACACGTGCATTTTCTTAAACCCAGGTACGTGGACATTGTGCTGCGTTTGCTGGAGAAAGCAGGGGACCACGTCAGCGACGACATCTGGCACCGGGTCGTGCAGCTGGTCACCAACAACCAAGATATGCAGCACTACGCAGCACGCAACATTGTGGGGGTGCTGCAACGAGGGGCACAGGATGAGGTGTGTTTATGTGTGAATTTGTGTGTAGGTGTGTGTGCTGCATGTTTGGGAGGAGGGGGGGCAGGGGAAAACATGTGGTCGTGCGTGCATCTAGGGCCGTATCTTGTGGCTTGGATGATTTATGAGGCCGCAAGTGTTGTGTGAAACAGCAAGGTGCAAGGTGCCAGCGACATGCAAAATTACACTGTCAATCCTAGCACCTATCATCCCCATCATCATCCCCAGTACTTAGCCGAGCATCCCACAATTCTGAGGTGAAAATCCTCAATACCTAGCTGAATGTCCCCGGTACCTATCTGAACATCCTCAGTACCTAGCTGAACGTTCCCAATACCTATCTGACCAACCCCCCGTACCTAGCTGAACGTCCCCAGTGCCTAGCTGAAGAATGTACCTGGGCTACTTTAATAAAGCCAGGAAGCAGGCATGAAGTAAACGCACGGCATTTGCGCCCTTCCTCTTGCAATCAAAACTACACACTTGACTTAGCAAATCACGCTTGTGTCCTCATCGATGTATACAGTCCCTGGTTTGCACGGCTGCCTACATCTTGGGCGAGTTTGGGCGCCTGATCGTGGATGTGGTATTCCCCCTGGAGCAGTTTCAGCTTCTTCACAGCTCCTTCCCCCAGGCCAATCCAACAACCAAGGGTGAGCAGAATGCCCTCAATTCAGCCCTTGCTGGTTGAGCACCAACCTGTCAGCTTGTACGCTCAGTAGTTTCAGCTGCTGCATAGCTCCTTCCCCCTGGTCTTTTTGTAGCCTTAACGCTCAAAGCCCTCCTTCTTCCCCTTGTGTTCATAATGACCTTCAGTTTAAATTAGTGCTACCCCCACCACTCTACTGTCCATGGCTTTCCAACTATTACTCGTGAACAATTGCTTGTCCTAAGCTTACCTAAGGAAGCTGGGTGAGTCGGATGAGTATGATTATGCGCATGGTAATGTTCAGCTGCAAATCCACCCCCCTGTTTTTTGTGGCGGATATTCATGGAAATCCTCTGTAAATAAGCAGTCAGACCTTTTGCCCTGCTCCAGCCACTGGACACGCATAACGCATTGCCCTTTTTTGCAGCCTTTTTGCCCTTTTTGCAGCCTTTTTGCAGCCTTGAAGCCTTTTTGCAGCCTTTTTGCAGCCTTGAATTGCTGCAGAAACAAGCTTCCCCTGTCAGATACCTCCCCGGGCCTTACATGACGGCATTCATCAAGACCTACCGGCTGGAGCTCTCCGACGCAAAGCTCGTGGATCTGGTGATTAGATTTTTTAGTGATGCCAAGTTGCCTGCCCCCTTGTCCCCAGGCCTGCTGATGACTGCATTCATCAAGATCTACCTGCTGGAGCCCTCCAACGCAAAGCTTAGGGAGCTGGTGATCAGCCTGTTCACCCGCCACCAGTCCCTCATGGACGCGGAGCTCCAACAAAGGGCATCCGAGTACCTGGTGTGTGTGCGTGCTTGCTTAAATGTGCGCCTGTGTTTGAATGTGTGTATGCCCGAGTGTAGTCGGTAGTTAGGCTGCAAGGGTGATGCTTTGCACATGATCAGCATCATCCCTGGCCTCATCATAAAGCCAGAACGCAGCCACCGTCGAGGCTGAGAATGCTCTGTGGGTTGTTAACAAACTATGTAGGGTTAGCCAGAACCGTTTATATATACTGTATGTGATGTATGCTTGGTGATTTCCCTGCCAGAAATGCCGTATATACACCGTAGATATATGGTTTTGGCCGACCCTAAAACCATTCCTCGTCATTTGGCTTGCATCGTGGCCAAAGACGTCGCTCAGTGGCCTTTTTCCAGCATTTCTGTTATGCTGGCTCGCAGCTACCCACTCAACCTGCCCGACCTGGCACGTTCAATACTGCTGCTGTACGTTCAATGCTGTACGTTCAATGCTGTACGTTCAATGCAGGCTGGCGCTGGCATCTCAATTGTGACTCGATAGGCCCAGGCTTCCAAAGCGCCCTCAGCTGCACCTTCCTCACTTCCGTTTCCTCTTCAAACCCTGGTCATTAGCCGCTTTTGCATTGCCACTCGTCTCTTCCGAGCCCTTCCTGTCCGCATCCTTGCTGGCCACCACGTTCCTCTCTGCTTCTCATCAGATACCTCTAACTCCTGGTTCATTACAGTTTTGAACTGTCGACCATCACCTCCCAAGTCCTCTCCATTCATGTCTTTGCTGCGACTGGCCAACTTATTCCTCTCCCTCTCCTCTCTTTCACGTGGCTCCTTTCACTTTCCAATCGCACCTTTGAACCCTGTGCCCCCACAGCAACTGGCCAACAACCCCCAGGCCGCTGCGCAGCATTACTTGCTGCCCATGCCCAAGTGGGAGGAGCGGGAGTCAAGCTTGCTGCAGCGCCTACAGGCACAAGAGGGCGCAGACGCAGACACTGCAGGTACGAGGGAGAGGGTGTGTATGGCACTCTTTGACGTTGTACGTTTCTGGCATCCGTGTGTCCTGCTCAAGTCAAGAGACAAGTGGAGCAGGAGTCGGCTGTGCTGCTGTGCCTGCGTGCACGAGAGGGTGACCGCAGGGGAGGAGGACCAGGCGTAGAAATGCAGTACCTCAATCCGCGTTGTAAGTTGGATGTGCATGTGCAGCTAACGTGAAGAGGTGCATCACGTGAGAATACTTATGATCTACTCATCCCAGGTGAGTGGAACTGGTGTTGTCCCAGTTGCAGCGCTTGTGCAGGTGCAAGAGGAGTATGTATACTTATAGGGCACTGAAGGCAATGTTGTATAGCAGGGCCATTTCCATCAGCGCCAGCCAGTGTTGCGCATCAGAGTGTATTGACAGCTTTGAATACAAACACAAAGTTGTCATTGTAAATACAATCATTGTGAATCATTGTAAATCACGTTATGGGAGGTTGGAGAGGGGAAGCATGCCTGTTCAATGTTGTGTGTGTATGCAGTTGTTGCTGTGTCAGTATATGGGCACAGGCACTTGCATTTCTATGGAGCCCTGTTGCGCTGTGTGTGTCATAGTCTTAGCGACTGTGTTTTTTGCACAAGCCAATATACAAAAGGCAGGCGAAGTTGGAAATAGGGATCTCACACGCACACATTTAGCAGAGTGTGCACAGTGTCCAAGCTCTAGCCTATGGACTCATAGCGAGGGCTAGCCAACCGCATTCAACAGACTGTGGTTCCACCTTGCAACTATGGCAGCAAAACGACCTCTGATAACAAGGCTCAGAGTATGTGTTGGTTGTGCGTAATCTCAGCCTATTAGCTCATAGCTAGGGCTAGCCAACCGCATTCGTTATCACACCTTGGTTCCATCTAGCGACTATGGCAGCAAAGCATCCTCTGGCTACTAGGCTCATGTATTTGGTCGTATAGAATCCCACCTTTTTCACAACCTTTTGCACTCCCGCAGGCAAGTCCTTTGCAGTGGCTGCACCCCACCCCCTGGCCACCACACCTTCAGGCAGGCAAATAGGGCCAGACGGTGTTCCCTCCTACAACTTCCAGCCCGCCACGAGCCTCGTGGTGGGCGGGCCTTTAGAACAGCAGCAGCAACAGCAGCAGCAGCTGCAACAGCTGCAGCAGCAACAGCAGCAGTTAGCGGGCGGTCAGGTGAGGGGGTTGTAAGCGCATCTGAGAGATATGATTCATGAGTCACTGAGACGTCAATTCCATCGAGGAGGCGTGTGTATTTTCAAACTAGGTCTAGATGGTGGCAGAGCACCCCCTGGTCTACTTCTTTGCCAGCACATGCTTACTTTGTAGGGGGGTGAAGCAGGAGCTGGTAGCTGTAGGTGCAGGTAGGCTCAGACTGTGCTTGCTTCAGTTCTTTGTTTCCTTCATTAATACGGTATGCGGTTGCACTGGTTGTATGGCTGCATCTTTTCCAGTGGTGAGCTCGATAGGTCGGCGATGAATGTTAAATGCGCGCAAGGCCATCAGCCGGATAACTGTGTATGACTAGGGTTGGCCAGAACCATATACATATATACATACCGTTGGCTACTTATATCACCGCGCTACGCGAACTTGTTTGACCCCCTCGCGGTGTGTCGGGAGCAATTAAAATATTCAAGTTACAAGGGCCTCGCGAAGCTCGCATTGTAATTAATTAATTAATTTTAAGCATGAACGGGGACAGGCCGGGAAAGCCTCCCCAGCTGCCTTCAAGGCCCCAAAGGTGGACAAACAGCTTGGGAGGCTGGCCCTCTATTGGAAAGGAAGGACCAAGAGGAAAAGCGCCTTCATTCCCTTCACATGTGCACGCACGCGCACGTACCCGCATGCACACACACCTACGTGCATGCACACACGTACGCGCATGCACATACGTATGCCCGCACACACACAAGTACACAACGCACGCACACACGTACGTACGCAACCGTATACACACGCACGCATGTACACAACGCACGCACACACACATACGTGCACGCACAAACAAATACGCACGTAAGCGCACGCACGCACACATGCGCACGCACGCACACGTACGTTCGCGCACACACACATACCCGCATGCACACACACACAAACACACACAAACACACACACAAACACACACACTGTATACATATGTATACACACACCCTTCCGTACACACGTATGCGCACACACACGCACACACATTCGCACGCACGCACAAGTACGCAATGCATGCACGCATGTGTGTACACAACCGTACATACACGCACACACACGCACGTACACAACGCACGCTCACACACACACACATACACACACATACACATACACACACATGCACACACATGCACACACACACACACACACACACACAAACACACACGTACGCGCACGCACACATACGTACGCGCGCACACACGCGTGCATGTAGGTGCAGCTCATAGGGCCAGAAGGCTCTCGCATAGGCTCGCATTGTGTTTATTAATTATGTGTTGCCCCCCTCGCATTGCTCGCATTGGGGTTTATTAATTGGGTTTTTTCAAACATCGGATTGGTTACGGTACCCTACGGTATACGGTGCATGTACGGTATTTTCAGCAGGGAAATCACCAAATATGCGGTCACTTACGGTTCTGGCCAACCCTACGTATGAGCTCGTGTCTCATGAACGCTACTTTTTGGCTGCGCACACAGGCTGGAAGTGCTGGCTTGATGGATAAGGGCTATGCAAACGGTGCGTGCCCTGTGTGTGTGGGTGGCCTTGTTTCAACCTATCTGGCAATCCATGCTGGCTTTCATTGACCAATGAGAATGAGTGCATTCATGGCAGGACCCAAAGTGAGGTGTCTTCCCAGGTTGCTGTTATGTGCTTTAGCAGCACCTCAAATGCACAGCAGCACACTCAAACGCTCATGCAAGTACTCGCGCACATACATACATACAGACACACAAACAGACACACACACGTGCACACACTCAAAACGCACACACGTGCACGCACAGGCGCCTCCTCTGCCCCCATCCACCAGCCCAACAAGTCCGTTGACCTACTGGGTGACCTTTTCAGCGAGCCTGTCCCTCCCTCAACCAACCCCCTTTTCGACCCGAGCCAACAACAGACTGCATATTCTGCTCCCGTCGCGAACCCTTACCAGCAGCAGCAGCCACAAGCGTTTCCCCCGCAGCCCATGCAGCAGCAGCAGCAGCAGCAGCAGCAGCTCAACCCTTACATGCAATCGCAGGTGCGAGTGTTGTGTGTGTATGTGTGGGTGAGGTGCTTGTGATGCAATTTGGAAAAAGAGTCATACAAGCAATGTACTTAAATTGATACCTGCAATCAGGCAGTTGAACTGTCTTGTACAGTGGTTTCTTATGCAACTGTCTTGAACTGTGGTTTCTTATGCAGTTGAACTGTCTTGAACTGTGGTTTCTTATGCAGTTGAACTGTCTTGAACTGTGGTTTCTTATGCAACTGTCTTGAACTGTGGTTTCTTATGCAGTTGAACTGTCTTGAACTTTGGTTTCTTATGCAACTGTCTTGAACTGTGGTTTCTTATGCAGTTGAAGTGTCTTGAACTGTGATTTCCTATGCAACTATCCTTTTCCATGTTTGCGCGTAAGTAGCGCTTAATATAAATGAGGGGCTACAATCTCTTGCAGATTGGCCCTTCCCTATCGCACTGACCAGGCATCCATTTTTGCCTGCGTAGTTTCCTTTTTCCACTTTTTCTTTTGTTCTGACCCTTCTGCCCTAACAAGGACATCCAACATTATAACACAGGCCTCACCCATTTACCAATCAAATAAATTATTGCTGCACAGGACTTTTTCCTCCACTCTCACTTGCACATATACACACACACACATACACATTCTCATTTGGCTCTCCCTTTGGGCTGCTGCTAGCTTTGCACCCCCACCAACCCTCCCTGCTAGCGCAACCGCTCCTTGAGCACTCACCATAGATGTATAAGCATGCCTTGAGCAATTAATTGAATTAAAATTTGCTTTGCATGACTGGTTGCATTTTCTCAGGGCTCCTTGAGCACTCGCCTACAGACGTATATGCGTGCTTTGAGCAATTATCAAAATATAGAAATATGCTCAACGCCATAACTGGATGCATTTTCTCAGGGCTCCTTCCCGCCTGCTGCTGGCTTTGCCCCCCCCCCGCCCCTCCCTGCTAGCGCAAACCCCTTTGAGCAATCGTTTGGGGATGACAGTGCGTTTGGCGCCTCTGCCCCACCACCTCAGGTGAGAGTGAGTGTATTCGGCACACAATAACAGGCTACATCAAACACAAGCTTGGAAGGACCTGGTACGCACGTAAGAGCACCAAAAACAGGATGCGCACAAACGATGAGTGCATGCCCCGGCAATGCTTGAAAGTAGGGTTGGCCAGGACCGTATATATATATATGGTCCATATGCACCGTATTTGGTGATTTCCCTGTCCAAAATGCCACATATGCACCGTATATATATGGTTCTGGCCAACCCAACTTATAGGTATAGTACACGGTCCCGCCTTTGATAGTTGTTCATATATAATCAGGGCCGCGGCTATTCAACGAGGCCACTTCTAAATAGCCTGTACAGCACACGTCAGATGCAGCCCTGTGTTTTCCTTGCGCTTCTGAATCGCAGCGCGCGCGTGTCATATTCAGACAAAGAACCCCTCTCCCTTGCTGCTGCAACCTACCCCCTGCAGCAGCAGCAGCAGCAGCCCGTGTCTGGTATTGCGTGCACACTGCCTTTCTGCTCACAATCAGAAATCTAACACACATACACACACAAACACACACGTGCAGTCGCAGCCTCCCCTTCAGCAGCAGCCCAGCTTTGCACCCGCTCAGCCCATCGGCTCTGTGGATGCTTGGTTTGCTAACCTGCTGGTGAAAGACAAGGGGGTGCTGTACGAGGACCAGTACCTGCAGGTGTGTTGGCGTGGGGCTGGGGGTGAGGTTATGGGCGTGGGCGTGGATGGGCAGGTGTGCTTACGCACGTATGTGTGCATGGGTGCGTGTGTGCGTTAGCATCTGAGCGAGAATGTGCATAGTGTTTTCTTGTAGTCATTCGGAATGAGTGTGTCAGTGTTGAGGGCTCAAGACTGTTGGATTTGGCCCCAATGCATGCCATGCAACAGTACTGTACAACGCTCCGTTTTCAGCTCAATGCAAGCTTCCGCGAGGCCCTTTGTATCCTCTCCTGCATGAGCATGAGTCTTAGAGAAAACATCCAATGGCAAATGTAAAGCGAGAGGGCTCGAGTCAAGGCTTTTGAGACCACCTGTTTGGGGCACCGAATTTGCCTGCAATTTGCTAAATTCCTCTGTTATATATGAGTTCAAATGCAATGCAAGCAACTTGAAAGCATATTTTGCAATGGTTGAGTAATTAAGGCAATACGTGTCTTGTCAAACACGTGCATGATTGGCAGAACTACTCATTCTCCCAGGGGGGGGCGACTGGGAATATGTCAAAAGTGTTCCTTTTTTGCACTCAGAAGCCAGCCGTTCACTGCCCCCTCAGCTGATTGAGATCAGTTTTGCTTTAAATGAAAGCTTGCAACATGAGCTGCACGATTGTGTGCTTATATCTTTCCAAGTGAATGTGTGCGCAGATTGGCAGGAGTTAAAAGCTTACCCTGACCACCCAGACCCAAATTTGGTGGCTTTCTATTGGAGAACAGCACATGTTCAGCTGCATCACCGACCACTTCACTGTTCCACTTCATTTCTTTTGCAATTATACTTGTGTATTACAAGAACCATACCACCAAAAGTCATGTGATTTGGTGCGGTGGGTTGTCAGATCCAGCACACAAGTGCCTGAAAAGTAGGGTTCATGCCGCAGCTGATTTAGCCTATGTGCCGTGCCATCATTGGCAACAGTCAAACTCAACTGTTATGGACACTACCATTTGGAGCCAAGTTTGACAGTTGCCAATGACGGCACGCATACTCTGGGAACCCTTGAAGAATACCCCCATTTAAGGGGTCAGTCGCCCACCTCTGTCATTCTCCGCACCAATTCGTACTTACCACCTTCCACGGTTGAGAATAAATCCCAAAAAAAGGGCACCTCCCCCCTGACAAGAGCTGGCTTCATGCACCCAGCAAAATACTTGTCGTTGTAGGCCTGACCCCACCGCTCCACACCCTATTACACAGGAAATTAGCATAAATATTATTTTGCACTGCTTTACACCAACCGCCCCCTCTAAGCATGATATAAGTATGCAACAACCGTTTTGAGCAGTTTGATCATCCCCCCCCCCCCCAAATGTTTATTAGGGGCGGTGATACTTTTTTTACAGTATATACGCACATGCCTGTAAACCTCGAGGTTCTGTGGTTGACTTCCGTAGATGCGCCAAATGTATGTCTAAACTGATTTCAGCCCATCCAAGGTATTTGTTATCAGAGGGGTCGAGCTCTCCTTTCCTGTGCTCAGAGATCAAAGCTGCGTCAGTCTAGGTTTTCAATAGTACTGCATGCCACAAGCAATTCCTTCCGCATTGCATGAATCAAGGACAATTTTGGTGACAAGCTGCTCGCTGTGTGGTCGCTTGAGTGTAGCAGATTACACATAACCCTTTATCTGTGTGGTTTCCCGCGATGCACACGCCTGTGTGTGTGTGGCTATGTGTGCGTGCACTTCCGTTTGCTATCCTGCTGGTTGGCGTGCACAGCCAGGATGCGCAGGGTTTGCGTCAGGCACCCGCGCACACTCTTGGCAAGGATCCTTATTTGCGTTTCGCCATCTCCGCTGATGTGTGTGCCTCACGCACGCACACTCACACACGCACTGAAACACACACACACACACACACTTTGTGCGGTTGCAGGTTGGCGTGCAGAGCCAGTATGCACATGGAACGGGCCAGGTCATCCTATATTTGGGCAACAAGCACGCTGAGGCCCAAGTTCAGGCCCTGGCCATCCGAGCAACGCCCCCCGCTGGCCTGCAGGTATTCTGGGTGTGGGTAGCTGGGTAGCTGGGGATGAAAGTGGGCAGGGTCGTCTAGCTGTGTGTTAAAATGGTTGTGTGTCGGACAAGGTTAAGTTTGTGTTTTTGGTGCGGACCTTGGCCATTGAGCAAAACCTTTGCCAGATGGTGTTGCGCGTCACTGCTAAATGACTAGGGTTGGCCGAAACCATGCATATATACGTATATACAATGTAAATACGGTATTTTTAGCAGGGGAATTCCCATGCATACGGTGATATACGATGTTCATATACGATGTACGGTTCTGGCCAACCCTACAAATAACCAGTCACGAATGTAACACTCAGGTGCTTTCCCACCGCACTGCTTCTAAACCCCAGGTCCAAGTGGCCCCCGTGCCCGTCATGCTGGCACCCAAGCAACAGGTGCAGGTGGTGGTGCAGGTCACTGCCACAGCTCCCTTCCAGGGTGCCCCAGACTTGCTGCTAGACTACAAGATGGGCAGCACTGTGGTCCACCAGGTGTGTGTGTGTTGTTGTCACGCTATTGTGTGTGTGGGCACGAGTGTGCAGCAAAACTCTGAAGCACGTACTCAAGACACATGAAACGTTTGTTGCATGCGCTGTGCTGTGCCGCCCACCATATCGTGTGTGCATCGTATGCAAGTGTGCGACAACCTTCAGCGCTGTGCTGTAGCCGCCAACCGTACCGCAATCGCATGGTTGCGTGCCCTCGAAATCAGGCACTTCCCTGCTTTGTTCTGTTGCTGCAGGCCCTGCGGCTGCCGGTGCTGCCTCACAAGTTCATCATCCCTGAGAAGGCCATTGCAAAGGATATGTTTTTCACGCAGTGGAAGGCCAACAGGTGAGTGAGAGTTATTTAAACGAGGCTGTGGGTTGGAGCTGTACCCTGAATCAGATCCAGGTACGTTCATACAGAAGGCACGCAACGCCTGACTCACTCTCAGTCCATAAGAGGGAGGAATGGTCAAGCAGGTGCTGTAACAACTTTTTGGTCAGTTTGAAAATGAGGGCCACGATGATACTGGGGAGACCACCTGTGAACGTGTTCTATGTGTTTTGGTGTCTCTGCGCAGTCGGCTCCTGCCCAACAAGGCCAGAGAAATAGTGGTCTGCGCATCACGTCGCACACGCTGAGAACAGTAATTCTACTAATGGCCTGAGCCGTTTAGGTCCATCTGCCTTGCTCATGTGTAAAGGTATGTATGATCACTCATTTGATTACACGTGCGTACCTGCGCAGCTTCCCACCCAACAAGGCCCAAGAGATGGTGGATTGCTCGACTCCCCTTTCCATTGAGGCCGTTACTTCGACGACATGCCTAGCTAACTTGGGGGTAGGTCACATCAAACAGCAATATTTCACGCTTTGTCAGTGCAATTCTGGCCTAAGACCTACAGTGAAGAGTGTCGGGAAAAACCTGCGGGCCTCATTCCGGCGCAAACAGATGGGCTGTGTGATTTTGAGCTCTTACATGCGTGTACTCTGCTCTGTACACGTGGTGTGTGTGTGTTTGTGTATGTGTGTGTTTATGTGTTTGTGTGTGTGTGCGTGCTCCCATTGTAAGTTGCGGGCTTTGTGTACACTGTGTGTTGCAAAATTGCATGCAGGTGGAGCATGGGTACCTAGATCCTAGCCCATACAACGAAGCTGGTGCAGGCTACTTTGTGTGCGGCATGCCAGGAGCGCAGCAATTCATCCTGGTCATGGTGCGTCTCCCTTCCCCCCTGGAAAAAGGCGTTCCATCAAAGTGCACGTTAGTTGTTGACAAAGTATGCTGGCATTGGTCCTTGGTTTGCGGGAAAGGGTGCCAACAGGTGCTCAGCTGCCTGCTGTTCTTCCCGAGAGGCTGTAGTATTGAAAGGAAGGTGTTCGGTTTCCGGTTGCCTCCCTCAACTTGTTTATCTTATCTGTTTCCTCCTCCAAACAGGTACTGCATCATAACTATCGTAACACATACAGGCAGGGATGCACATCTGTCATTTAAATGATGTCGTTGTCGTTGTCTACAACCCCTGAGCGCCCATGTAGTCACCCTCATTTTCACTCACGTTATCTTCAATACATGCATACACCAGGCACGCATCGAAGGCAATCCCACCACCATGGCTCAGTTCCGAGTCACTCTAGCCTCTGAAGCGCCACAGCTGTCACAGCAGCTCAAGGATCTGATCGTGCAGCACATGCGTGTGTAGGGCTCTGCGGTACACCACAGATGTATGCTTTGTAGTCACGTATTTCATGTTTTTGTATTGTGAATGCAAAGGAGATGCCCGCGTTTTGCGTAAGAAATGCGTGAACATGAGATCGTTTTGCTCTTTGCCTGCTGAGTAAGGGGAGCAACTGACCTGGGCGTTTACGCTATTGTGTGGCTGCTGCATGTGCTGCCTTGTGTGGACGGTCAAGTGAAATGTGTTATGCCAGAAGAGCCTTGGCGTGGGGCTGACAGGACCTACCTCTCTTCAGATGGGCAGCCTTGTGCGGTGCCAAGAAGAAAAGTGGTGGCGTTTAAGGATAAGAGGGTTGGCGAGTGACTGGGTTTGCGAGTGTGAGCAAGGGAGTTTTATCCTGCAAAGTGCCCCTTTTTTGCACAGTATGGACAAAATGTTTCTTTTGTAGTGTTTCAAGTACATAATCGTACATTGTAAATATTAGAAATGGCCTATTTGGGGGGTAGAGCTATTATGTGTTCTAAAACTTACTTTGCCAGGGCTCCTTTCTATTTAAATTACAACCTTAGTGATTGATGGGCCAATCTTTGTGTTTGATCATATGCTCTTCGTAGTCAACGCAAGACTGCTATCTTTTCCTTTTTATATCTATAAATCCGACGAATCAATTCTGCCTGCCTTCACGCCTTTGTTTCAGAACAAGGGTAAGGGTAAGGGTTACACAGCTATATCCGCCAGCGAGGGCAGTTGAGCTATAGCACAAAAAAGGCAGCTTCAAGAAGAGAAGGAGGCCAGACTGAACAAGACACCAGAAAAAGAGACAAGGTCAGTGATCAAACAGAGCAAGGCATTTGTCCGCAAAGTCAGCTACTCCTACGGCATCAGCCTGATTGATGAAGTCTCTCAGGCGAGCAGTGCTACCTGCTGGTATGGCATCAAACAG
>Ga0307947_1000082_pt1 | contig 51524 bp, 68 predicted proteins | sample OrgLakmetagen232_FD_201840 | JGI IMG/M metagenome (GOLD analysis project Ga0307947, IMG submission 201840) | Saline water microbial communities from Organic Lake, Antarctica - #232 | ecosystem: Environmental > Aquatic > Non-marine Saline and Alkaline > Saline | place: Antarctica: Organic Lake...
TATACATATATAAAGAGAGAGAGAGAGAGAGAGAGAGAGAGAGAAACGGAGAGAGAGAGAGAGAGAGAGAGAGAGAGAGAGAAAGAGAGAGAGAGAGAGAGAGAGAGAGAGGGGTCAGGTGCTGTAAATTACAAAGAACTTACAAGGAACTTCAGACAGCCAAGGCATGCACACGCACCTTTGTCAAGTTATCTGCCATGTCTTGCACATGAGTCTCTGCCCCCATCACAGTGTTCTTCTTCTTCTGCAAGATTGTGCTGCTGGTCTCTTCACCCTCAGCACCCTGCACACACACACCCAGAACACCCAGGAATAAGCTAGTGTCTTTATATATGCAAACCAGAGCAGAAGCTGGGCAGGTCTGTGACAGGCTGTGTATCATTGTACCTTGAACATTGCCTAAATGCCTTACACCTGAACGCATGGCCAATAGAACAGCTCATTTTGAACTACACATACACACAAGCTATTTCATGAACTACACATACAGACAAGGCCTATCTCATGATCTACACATACACACGAGGCCTATCTCATGATCTACACAAACCCACGAGGCCTATCTCATGAACTACACATACAAGCTATCTCATCCAGTCGACTTTCTGTCTCCTTATAGACCGTGTAAGCATCACTTAACCGCACGCAGTCATCGCACGCAGTCACACGCCATGCATAACACATTCACACGCACATACCCTGCATACCACATTCACACGCACATACCCTGCATAACAGTCACACGTACATACCCTGCATAACAGTCACACTGCACATAATACAGTCACAGTCACACTGCACATAACACAGTCACAGTCACACTGCACATAATACAGTCACAGTCACACTGCACATAACACAGTCACACGCCCTTCATAACACAAGTTATGCATTGCTACACTACACGCACGCACGCACACAAAGAACCACACGAACACACCTGATCACCGCTTTCTGCCCGCTGCAGTATCAAGCGGGCTTGGTCCAGTTCCTCTTGTGCGTCTGATAAGACCTTCTCCTGCATCTTGCTTCGATTTTCTGCATCCTCCAGGGCCTTGGCCTGTATTTGTATGTTTGTGTGTGTGTGTGTTTATGTATGTGTGTGTGTGAGAGAGTGAGAGAGAGAGAGAGAGAGAGAAAGAAAGAGAGAAAGAGAGAGAGAGGAGAGAGGGATGTATATGTACGATTTTCTAGTTGCGCTGTATCTGCCTATGCCACAACTCTCAGCACCTAGCCTCCTTGTAAAAAAATGTTTGATGTAAGAGAAGGGAAATGGCACATAATCTATTGCAAGCCAACTACCGCACAAGGCGCACAGCAAAAAAGGTGAAAAATGAGCTTGAGGCGTGTGGGCAAATGATGTTAGTAGCTGTAATTACTGCCTACACAAGGGCTGGTCATGAGCAAAGTAACAGACACACACAATCGCACCTGTCTGTTCACGCTGTCTGTCTTGTTTACAATGTCCTCCCTGATGCTGGTCAAGTTTTGGTCGGCGGTCTTGGATTCTTTTGCAGCCTCTTTGGCCCTCTCCTCTGCGGCGTTTGATGCCTATGCGTGTGTATGTGATAATGTATAAGTGAATGTACATGCGCTATCAAGGCAACCTTGTATAACTCTCTTAATCTTCTCTTTCTGCTTTGTAGCAGTAGGTGCGTGTACGACTCAGAGCTATCCCAAACAAAAGCAAAGGCAATATTCACAAGGTCAGGACGACCCATAAAAGGAACAGCGGAGACCATACAGCAGTCATATGCAGGTACGCGCATGATCATAGCTTTGGCCAACCCTACGTGTGCTACCACGCAAGGCCACACAAGGTTTCACGTGCAGACAGGGGTTGCCCTGCACAGCACACACACCCTTGCCTACAGCTTTCTTGTACTTTCTTTGCACACTTTGCCACCCTTCACACACAAAGACTGAATGAATCACTCACAGACACTGGCTGTACCCACTCCCTCTGCTGTCCACCTACCGCAAATGCAATCTCCGCTTGCAGGAGCTTTTCGCACATCGTCTTGCTCACAGACTTTGCAGCCTCACAAACAGCATCGACGGCTTCTGGGTAGGATCGGTGGGTTGCTTCTTTTGCTTTGGCCAGGGCATCCACAGATTCCTGGGTGGGAAATCAGGTGCGCTTGTGTGTGTAAGTGCACGTGTATTACTACACCAAGCTTTCTTTTAAATTAGGTACAACGGAAGAATATAATACCTTGAATTGCTTCAGCCAATGTCAGTGTACACTGGCAAAATCATAGAGCGTGCACTTGCATTGGAATCAACTCAGCCATATTCCTCTACCTGGCGAGCGTCTTTCTTTGTGCCTTGTGCGCCTGAGCTGCTTCCCTCAAATAGGGTCGGCAGTACAGCCTCCTCTGCAAAAATGATGGCCTCCTCTGTGGTGCATGGGGCAGGCAGAGCAGAATGGTGAGTGTGTGCATTAAGTGCACTGCTACAGCAGGCTCTGTATGGATGAATGTTTGCATTAAGTGCACTGCAGCAGGCTCTGTATGGATGAATGTGTACATCAAATGCACTGCTACAGCAGACTCTGCATGGATGAGTGTGTGCATCAAGCACATCGCAGCAGGCTCTGTATGGATGAGCGTGTGCATCAAATGCACTGCAGCAAGCAGGCTCTGTATGGACGAGTGTGTGCATCAAGTGCACTGCTACAGAAGGCTCTGTAGCCTGGATGCGGCAAGCACTTACCATCAATCATTCCACGCTATTGCTGCCTCATGCAGTAAGCAAGGCACTACGGACCTGCTCCAGTGTGCAGCGAGTCATATCCAATGTCCAGCGAGTCATACACACACATGCAATGTGCAGCGAGCCATATACACACACACTGCTCACCTGCAGCAGACTCAGCCAAGGCAAGGCTGGCCAGGGCTGCTTGCACACGCTCCAAAATGCAGTTGGTCGCCTCCCAAGCAAAGGGCTTGATTTCCTGGCCTTCCTTGCAATCGTCAACTTCCTGAGTGTTGGATTGTGGGCAGTGTGTGTGTATGATTCCAAGATTTCCTGCGCAAGCCTGTAGTGCATGGCAACCTGCCTTCCACTTGCCTGTTTGTGTTCAATTCATTTGCATATTTACCACACATACACTACCTTCACCTTACACTCCTTTACATACCACATATACACACACACCCTGCCCAACCTATCATCTTCAGCCCAGATCACCACACGATCCCTTTAAGTGTATTTCTTTTTCAGATCTAATCAGGACCACTGCCACGTGGCATGAGGCAGCAAACCCAGCCAGGGCTGCACAAAAGTACTCACACAAGTGCACACACTGAGGCAGCTTGCCCAGACAGGGCTGCACAAAACATTCACACAAGTGCTCACACTAAGGCAGCATGCCCAGACAGAGCTGCACAAAAATACCCACACAAGTGCACACACTGAGGCAGCATGCCCAGCCAGGGCAGGACTGCACAAAAACACCCACACAAGTGCTCAGACCTAGGCCAACTCACCTTTCGCCCCTCCTCTGACCTTTCAAGAGCGACTGCAGTGCGGCGTGTGGCAGCATGCCCAGCCAGGGCTGCTCGTGCTTTAGCATGCACTAGCTTGAGCACAGCTAGCAGGGGCTGTTTCATGTTGGCAGAGCCAAGGCCTGCTGCCCTGCAGTTTGAAAATGGGAGGAAAAATTGGCAGTGAGTAGGAGTAGAGGGGGCTTGCTTTCTGTGAGCTAAAAGCTAAAAGAGGCAAGGGCTGCTTGTTATAACAAAGGAGATCAATGCTTGATCCATCCTCTCCTTAGTACACCAGAGAATCTAATGAGGCACAAACATCAAGCAAGCAGGTGCAGGTCCTCCACACGCAAATTGCTGTACATTTTGGGTTGGCCCAGGACGGTGTAAAAATTACAAACATTTTTGGCAGGAAAATCCCTAATTAGACAATCAAATACGACGTACATATATGGTTCCGGCCAACCCCATGTACGTGCAGACAAGAGAACACACTGCACGCACCCATTCAAACGCGTGCATGTCCTCCGCAGCGCAAACAGCTGTATGTTCACAGCGGCCATGCAGCGCACAGGCCCCAAGTGCTGAGGCATTGGGTGCTCTGGAACATCCACCCATTGGCACCAAGGGGCGTCCCCTATCAATTGAAGGCTGGGCTTGCTGGGTGTGGACTCAGCGGCACCGTGCATTGCACCCAGGGCGCGGTGGCCAGACAGCAGGAGAGCCTGTGCGTTTGTGTGTTTGCGTGGATTGTGTGGTTTTGTGCGTATGTGGGTGTGTGTGGGCAGGTGCTTGCGTGCGTGCTTGTTGTGATGTTGCTGTATTGCAATCAAAGCAAGCACACGTGTACAAAAAAAAATTGTGAAAGTCACAGACTTCCTAGAGAAAGAGAATGAACGAGGCACTTTATAATCTTAGAGGCGCAGAATCCTACTTGAGCAGCAGGACCGAGTTTGCATGGCATCCAGTATTGGGAATACAAGAAATGCAAAGATAGCATGCAAGAACCTCGATCTTGAGAGAGAAACTGAGGCATGGATTCCATTTAAAAGGAGGAGCTTTGCAGCTAGACGGCAGTTGCTGCCTGTAGGTCCAACATCAAATTAGGGGTACATCAAACTATGCGTACATCAAACTATGCGTACATCAAACTATGCGTACATCAAACTCGGCGTACATCAAACTCGGCGTACAAAGGGACTGTAAGCCCACCTGGAGAGCAGGAGCCTCACAGGTGGACAGCAACTCTGCAGGGCCCACAAAACGGTGCAGGCCTCCTTTGCTGAGGAAGGCCTGGCCTGAGGCCAGAGTGGCGTGGTCCTCATTTTCACTCTCGGCACCCTGCTGCACGAGTGCAAGTACATGCATGTGTTTGAGTGGTTGCGTGTGCAAATGAATGACACAAGTAGCGACAGCTGGCTTCAGCAACTTATGTATATGCAATGGAGATTTCAAGCCTGAGTTGTCAAGGGCTTCAGCTTGTGTACAAACAGATGCTCAAGGAGTGTGCAAAATTAGTTGTGCCTCTTACCGACCTTGCATGCATGTAGGCTTGAGTCAAATCTAATTTAGCAGCAGAAACACACACGTACACACAGTACAATCAAACATACACACGTACACACAGTACAGTCACACACAAAGGTGCATGTAGGCTTGAGCCACATCGTACACACGTGCACACATGCATGCAGGCTTGAGTCACATCTAAACACAGTACAGTCACAGACGAAGGTGAGCACCTATATATACAAGAGAACATGCTTCAATACATGGAGGCACATGAGCAGTGTGAGTGTGTGTATTTGTGCAGCCCAACTCACTCATCAACTTGAATTAAAAACGACTATCATGTCAGATTTACAAACACACACAGGGGTGTGCATTTATGCAGGTGCAAACTCACAGACACTTGCGTAAACATGTGCACACACACACACTCACAACAAGGCAGAGTGCACACACACACACACACACCTCGACCCAGGTCACATCACCACCGTCACTGCATCGGTGGCTTATGCTTGGGGCGTGTCGGAGGGAATCAGATTTGGGTGAGGCAGCCTCAGGGGCCTGCACAGGTTGGTGGGGAAAATTGTATTGAAATCGCTACTCCCATACCTTATTTTAACCAAGTGTACGAGTACTTTGTGAGTGTATGTGTGCATAAGCGCACTTGCATGCAGGCTGAATATATTGGGAGCTAGCCAGCGAGGCATTCTGGGCTGACTGAAAACCCTCAATTTATTTCCCAAGGCAAACTTCTAAGATGACTCCCATGCCCAATACGCACAAATACACACATGTGCACTCACACCCACACCCACCCACCCACCTGCAGCTCGTGTGGCTTCTCCCTGACGATACTCAACACAGCACTCTGGCCTTGTTTGGAGCCTGGCTTGCCACTCTCCAAAGATGGCTCCAGGCTGACCTGCAGGTTGCAACACGCAAAGAATACACTGCCACGCATTCGCAACTCAAGGCACACTTGCAGACGCCAACGACTCATGCGCAGTAGCAGACATACTTACAGACATACTTGGAGACGCCAACGACTCATGCGCAGACGCCAACGACTCATGTGCAGTTGCATTGCAAGACACGATATGCTTGTACCGACAAAAGGATTTTGTCTGCAACGTTCTGCTTTTTGGTGATGGACAGATTTGTTGAAGCCTGAACAGGCCATTACATAAACAGACCAGGCAAACCCACAACACGCTGTCACAAAGGAAGGACCTATAAATGCAAATAAATGCACGTGCTCATACAAGCATTGCATGAGCCTCCTGGACGCACCTGCAGCTCATACTGCGTGGCCATTTCCATCGCTTCCTCATCCTCCTCTTCGTCCTCATTTTTTCTAGCCCCTAAAATGTACGTAATGTAGTGTCAGTGTTTCGCAGGAGAAGGGCTAAACAAGGCTTGCTGGCTTGCCCAGTTCATAACACACTCATGACCCCACTTCTTCCGTACATACATAAAGCGAGGAGTAGCAGTTGAATAGGTGGTGTGTGTGTGTGTCGTGCAACAAATAATCGAGGGTTCATGTTGAACTGACGCATGGTTCCACATGTTTGAACACACATACGCACGCACACGCACACGCACACACATATACACCCACCATTAAGACGTGTGCGATAGGCACGCAGCGCTGCGTTGACTTTTTGAATGGCATCTGCAACTGCTGGGGGGGCACTCCAAGTGCAGCCTGAGCTGTCCACCAACGTGTTCGGGGCTAAGCGCAGGGCAGTACTACCAGCAGCACCCTGCATGCATGCATGTTTGCGTGTTAGTGTTAGTGTGTTAGTGTGTGCGCACACGAGCATACATTTAAATCACGTGTAAGTATGGTGAGGAAGCCTCGCACACACAAGAAAACACTAGCTCATAATTGTGCATGTTATCTCTGGAACACACACCTGGAGCACCAGGTGCAGTTGGCCGGGAGGCCTCACAGACGGGGTGTTGTCGCCCCCCTGTTCAGTCTCCGTTCCGCTGTTGAACTCACTGGCCCGGTGCTCTAGCTCCTCGTCAGCAGATCCATGAGCAGCAGATCCACGCCTATAGCAAAAGGTGGAACACAAATTGAGAGCCACGTTGCGATATGTAGCTGTGAGAGGTGGCCTGTGGGGCTTTATTGTGTGGCTTGCATAGAGGAGAGATCATCGAATCATTACCTGCCAGACTTTCTCAAAGCAGCACATTTGTGTTCTAAGCAGGTGCATTTGTTTTGTACGAGGATAGCATTCAGGCAGTTGCATGTGATTTGTATGAGGAGGGCATTCATGCAGCTGCTTCTAATTTGTACGAGTTGCATTCTAGCAGTGCATGTGATTTGTATGAGGAGAACATCCTACAGCAGATGCCCATCCAAAGACACTGGACCTGCATACATGACAAGGCATGTACTGACAGATGCAATGCTGCAAACGTGCAGTAACTCACGAGCTGACAGGACCCATGGCAGTGTGACCTACACAATCACAAATGAGTAAGAGCTTATGTGTGCTCGTGCGTCGGTGTTATGGGCTGCGCATTGTGTGTGCAATGTGTGAAATGTGTAAGCTGATCACTCACATGCTGAGGCCATACGGAGTGAGGCGGGCTGGGGTCTCTGCTAAAGAAGTGGTGAGTATGCCCACGGCATTGGCCAGCTCTTCATCTAAAGGCTGGCCCACGAGAGAGGTGACCTGTGCAATTTTGTGTGTACGTGTGTCAGTGTCAGTGTGTGCGTGTGTGTGTTTGTGAGTGTGTGTGTGTGTGTGTGTGAGTGTGTGTGTATGTGTGTGTGAGTGTGAGTGTGAGTGTGAAGTGAAAAGAACAACCTTCTGCGGATAGGTCGGAAGGAACAGGTCTCTAAGGGGAGCTAGCATGAGGGTAGGCAGCGTATCAAAAATAAACAAAGTAGGCCAAGCATAGGTATTATAATCAGGGCTGTGCAATGACGGTGTGACGGTATGGTCCAAAAATCGCAAAAAGGCCAAAGAATGGCTTTTTGACCCCAAAATGGCCATTTAGGCTCATTTCTACTCGTTTCAAAATGTTGCATGAGTATTATTATTTGTATAAACAAACGATTGATGTAATGATGAAAAGAAAAGGAAAGGAAAAAGAATAGCAAAAAGTTTGTGTCATGACCAGTATTCGAATCTTGGTCTCAACTTTTTACAGCCAAAAAGCACTTGACGGTGGGTTTACACAGTAATTACGGTGGACGGTCCCCTTGACCGTCTCGACGGTCGACACCGACATTTCTGAGGCACCGTCATTTTGACGCTGACGGTACGGACCGTCCACCGTACCGTAATTACGGTGCAAAATCGCTCTGACGGTGTCATTGCACAGCCCTGATTATAATGTGCTACCCACTCACCACAAAACAAGCACAATCACATCTGTTTATTACAAGATCTCTAGCTTTTGGTTACACATACATTTACCTGAACGTAAGCATACCGTATCAAAGCACCAACACACACTACACTGACCATGCCCTCCTTGTCCTCTGTCTTGGGTGTCCATCGCAGCATCTCTGGCTCTCGCGCACACAGCACCAGAGACAGCTGGTCAGGCTGGCAAGTGGTGAGGGTGAGGTGGGGGCGCCACAGCTGCGTGCATTGGGGGGCCTGACCCTCCTCAGGCTGCAAGAAATGTGTACGTTAGTGTGTTTGCGCGTGTCAGAAGTGAGAAAGAAAATGAATTGCTGTAACTGCAATCTCTGTCATTGGCTGCTGCTACGTTGCATCGGCCATCACTTGGTGGTCTTGAAACCTATTCAACCAAAGTGTTAACCGCTTCCTTGTCAGCTGCAGCCGGCAGGCATCTCAACCATTAGCTAGTCGCTCAATTCACACACTAAACCCTGTGCCCACATACCTCTGCCTGCTTCAGCTGCTCCTCCTTGTCTGCTGCTGACAGACGACTGGACCACCACCACACACGGCACATCTCTCGCATCAGCTGGTTGTTCCAACCAATGGCACGTTGCAGTGGCTTGGCCAGCGACACAAGCCTGAATGAGAGTATTTTAGTGCATGCCTGTGTGTCTATGTTCATGGTCAGTGCATGTGAAGGTTCGCCGAAGCAGGTAGCCGCAGCTTCGTTACCGACGCAAGCCTGTGTGCCAGTGCAATTGTACTTTAAAAGGACAGCGTTTTGCCTGGTTTTACACTTAAATTGCCAATTCCAGACCCAGCTTGCACACCGGAAGATCCGTCTTTTCCTGTGTACATCAGCACCGATTCAGGAGAGTTTATGTGCGCTTGAATGAGGTTTTAAAGCCCTGGCCAAGCTGATTTTTAAAAGCATCCATGAGGGCACGGAACAGTTCCGTGGCAGTGTGTCGAGGTAGCGCGCCACTTTGTCACCAGGCACATGCCGGACAGTGCTCATGGGTTCAAGCTCGTGAGGGGCAGTGGTGGAAGTATGCTGCAGGGGGCATTAGCTGGGGACATTTGCATGAGCACACAAACAAATATGAAGTAAAGGTTTTAGGATTAGGGTTTAGGGCCTAAGCCCTAGCCTAAGCCCTAAACCTTAACCCTATGCAAGGGTCCAACAGGCAGGCCCATGTGTGCGCTCGATGAGCAGGACAGCCCTCTCGTCCTCTTACCCACCTCTTGTCACGGGTCTCCTCGTTTGTGGGCAGCAGCATGATGGGCTCCACCATTCGCACATAGTGCTCTGATTCCTCCACCTTGAGCGGCGCTGCCCCCTCCTCCTCTGCTTGCACCTCCTCCTCTTCTTCCTCTGCATTGGCCTCCTTCTTCTGGGGGGCAACCTGTGCATGCAGTGCTTCGAATTTGAGGGCACGGCAACCATTGCATTACATGATATCTGCACCTCCTCCTTTTTTCTCTGCACTGGCATTGGCCTCCTTTTCTAGGCAAATGACCTGTGCACCACATGATATCAGCACCTTTCCTTTTTTTTCTGCACTGGCATTGGCCTCCTTTTCTAGGCAAATGACCTGTGCACCACATGATATCTGCACCTTTCCTTTTTTCTCTGCACTGGCATTGGCCTCCTTTTCTAGGCAAATGACCAGTGCATAGAGTCATCTGTGCATGTATGCGTAGTGGCACTGAACCACATTAGATCTGAGAGCACTGCTGGTCAAACATCACATTCATTTAAAGTGATTATACGTCAAGTCAAATGGGTGCCTGAAAGAATAGTGGTGCATGTGAAAGTCAAAATTTGTTCACTATCACATCCCTACCCTGAGGCACGTGTGGCTTGGTTGGGTGCCCACAGCCAGCTCCTCAGTGCGTCCACCCTCCCACATGACTTCCCAGTAGCAACGGGAGGGGTCCATGAGTAGCACAGATGGGCGGGAAGCGGTAGGGCCGTTCTTGGAGCCTGGGAGGTTGCGGAGTTTTGGAACTGAATCAATAATGAATTACATGAAAGAGCAGAGGCATGTACAGAAAAGCGAATTACACAGATTTCACGGGCATTAAGGCCCAAGAGCGTGATGTGTCGGGAAGGTGATGGCAAGAATAACACCTGAAAAGGGACTTAAACCCTCACACAAATCCATGCCCAAACACAGACGTGGGCACACACACACGCAACTCGCACCTGAGCCACCACCACTACCGGCATCCAGCACCGCTTGCACAGCCAAACGAGTGGGAGCTTGCAGCACACCCAGACGCACGGGGCCCTTGCTAACTCCTCCACTGCCCTCTGGGTCATTTTCACGCTCCGTGTTGTACTCTATGAGAGCCACGTGAAGGCCACGCTTGGCGGTGTATACGGTCAGAGCGTCCCCTGGAATCCAAGAATACAAAAGTAGAGCATGACGTTTGCTGATTAGATTGAGTGACAGCGCAACTTAAATGCTGTCCCGTTCATCATCGGATGGAAAAGACACAGCCTTGATGCTGGTCTGTCTGTGTCTGTTGAGAAGGCACATTTGCGCATGTCTGCAGCGTAGCAGTGGGTACACAATTTTGCTGTTTTGTACTGATCACATGAGCCACTCACCATGTAGCATTTAATTCTTCCAAGCGACTCCAAAATAGCCTTATATGAGCACATTATAAAAATCATACCTGGCACGATAGCATGAGAAAGCTCGTACAAGCGCAGCATGCTGCCACAGGACCGCCTCTCCCCTGAGCTCGTGACCACCATGCCGGCAGCAGACAGGAGAGACACTTCTTGTTGCATGAGACCTTGCATGGTGTCAGGGTCGAGCACATACCGCACCTGTGTGCAGTTGTGTGTATGTGTGTGTGTGTATGTGTGTGTGTGTGTGTGGTGGGGGTGGGTGGGGTGTGTGCGCGTGCTTGTTCCTATGCTGATGAAAAGTGCACCAGAGCTGGTTGCCAGCTTCAATACCAGGGAGTTGCAAGTATGTGCAGACACAAGCACTATAGGCTCGTTGAGAGGCACACAACGTGCTCACATATGTGCAACCCCACCCACCTCTCCAGGCTCTGCTTCTCCAGCCACACAGTGGGGCCCATCTGTCACAGGCAGCCGTGAGGCTCCGATGGCTGCCTGGCTGATGACGGTGGAGTACAGCAGGGGTGCACCAGAGGCGGCGTGCAGGTTGAGGAAGCACAGCTGGAACCTGTTGTTGGCACCTGCGACGAACAGAAATTGGTTTGTATGCATGCACGTGAGTGTGTAAGAAAGGGAGTTGGAATCAATGGAGTGCAGGGAGGAGCAGAAATTGGCATGCAGATTCAGAAAGAGGCTGTGGATATTTTGTGTCTCTAATCAGGCAGGACGCTTATACTAGGCTGGATAGATATATAAATGCAGTGAAGCACCATGTCATATGCTCAAGTTGTGTGCTTTTCCTGCCCAACTTCACAATTCATAGCACAAATGCTTAGCAATCGCAGGAAATGCGCACACGTACAAGTGGATACAATTAAGGCTCAATCACACACATATAGGTTGGCCAGAGCCATAAATATACGGTGTATATACGATATTTTTGGCAGGGAAATCACCAAATATATGGTCATATACAGTGTATATATACATAGTTCTGGCCACTTCTACACATATATATACACAACCCTACACGCACAACCCTACACACCTGTCTTGTACACGCCCACTGAGCCGTCTCGCCACTGCACTTCCCACATGTGTGGGCCTGCAGAGCGCACCAGCTCCCCCAGCATGGTCGCCTTCTCTGAGCCATCCAGCACCGCACCAGAGGTGTATGCTCGCTGCACTAGCATGCCAGGGGCTGCATTGGCATCTGTCACAGGCACCCCCTGGGCTTGGCGTGGCATCATGTAAGAGGGGCCACGACGTAGCACCTGTAAAGAAAGGGTGTGTGCGCATGTTTGATGTACACGTGCGACAGTGTATACTGGGCTTGGCGTGGCATCATGTAAGAGGGGCCACGACGGAGCACCTGTGTAGAAAAAGTGTGCGCATGTAAATGTGCATTTGCGACAGAGCATTCTGGGCTTGGCGTGGCATCAGGAAGGGAGCCTGATGAAGGTCTCTGGATTGTGTTAGAGTACGTGTGCTAATTAATGTAAAGAGCCTTGCCACACTCTGGAGGATAACAGTTGACGTGTGACTTACAAACTGGTAGACAACAAATGATAACTCACAAACCATATAGCACACATAACACATTTCACAAGTACACACACCTGTTTGTGGATGTCGCTGTTTGTGGCCGGCAGCAGCACAGCCTCGTCGTACCAGTAGCCCTCAGTGCTCCCCAGCTTGCGAATCATGAGCCCTCGCCACGTGCCTGGACCAGCATCTCTCACCACTATACCCACATCATCACGTGGCAGAGGGCCTAGAGGGGTTTGGGCCTTACGTGCCTCAAGCATGGCAGCCAGGGTGGTGCGCTCGTAAGCGGCCATGGGGCCTTGATCACAGCCAGGCTGCAAGGCCAGGGCACCCTGCATGTGGGAGAGTGTTGTATGTGTTTGTGCATGTGTATGTGTGTGTGTGTATGCAAAAATAGCGCACATTACTGATGCAATCCGCAGACAGATACAGTGCATGTAGCAAAAGAGGTTCTCTCTCTCATTTCACTTTAACACACACACACACACACACACAAACACACACACCAGGTTGAGTTTCACGAGAGCGCCCAGCATTCCAGCCCGAGCTGCCTGTGCAGCATTGCGGCAGAAGAGGGGACGGCCCAAGCGTCCTGCCGCTGCAGCAGCTGCGGCTGCTGCAGTCTCAGGTGCCTTGTTGAGCGAAGCCACAGCATTGGCAGCACCCTGTAATGTGCGAAGGTACATGATAAGGTCAATAGGGTACATGATAAGGTCAATAGACTATGCCTTGTTGAGCGAAGCCACAGCGTTGGCGGCACCCTGTAATGTGTGTAGGTCATGATAAGGTCATTAGACTCGCGATTGAGAATGCGAAGCTTGTTGCTTGGGACATAGCAGCGTTCCTGCCTACTAATTCCTGGTTTCAGTTTACACACCTAGAATGGCGTGATGTGTCATCTCATTTGGGTGAGCTGATCAGAGAGGGAACGTGTACGGATATGCATGATGCATGCAAGTGTGCATGAGAGTGTGCGTCGTGTTTGTGTATCAGGGAGTTTCTGCCAGCTTACCAGGTTTGCAGCCATGCTAGCTGCGCCACTTTTGGAGGGCGCGTTACGCTTGGTCACCTCGTTCAGTAATGCCACCCGGTTGTCACTGCTGTAGGCCATGTTGGCCTCATGTACCTGAACAGACAGCACGACAAGGCATACATGAGGTACTCAACGTGAGTCAGGGCTGGCCAGCACCGTGTATAGATACCGTGTCTGAATGCTCGTACGGTAGTTACCCTGCTAGGTATATCGGGTTTACACCGTATATTTGTGTGTATACATGTATGTTTGGCCAACCCTCAATTTGATCCATATTTGTCGGCATCCTGTGCGTATGATGACTCAGTCATGACTGCTGAGTGTGCATGAAAAATGGCAGTACGCACGACGCCTTGCTTGATTAACATGCTCCTCTGATCCAGCACTACTCTATTCAAAAGTGGCTTGCACGGACAGGTCGAAAACACACGCATACACCACACACCAGCAGCTCTGGCTCCTGCAGCTCCAGGCCCAGCTCGTGCTCTGTGGCGGCTCCGCTTGCCCACTTCACACGCCACACCACAGCACACTTGTCATTGGCCATGCGGACCTGTGAGCAAGCACGTCATGGTAGAGAGCAATTGATACTAACGGACCACGTCATGCTGTTTGTTGGCAGGCCTACGGAAAGGTGGCGCATGTGCAGAATGAAGCGTACAATCTTACGAAATAGGCATTCATAAGTAGCTCATTTAATTATCAGACACACACACACACAAACATAGCTCAACCACGTGACACACTCACCGGCGCTACTAGTGTGCCTGGTCCAGCAGATGCCACCCCTTGCAAGGACAGCATGCCCCCTGGGCCAGGCTCCACCACGACGCCTGCCTTTGCACAAAGTGCAGTGAGGGGCCAACCACCCAGCAGGCCGTGGCAGAGAGGGTATTGGCCCTGCACGAGCGTGTGGAAGTTGAACGAAATGAATGCTTGAAGCACCAACAAGTACAGCGCGACACAGCGCAGCACAGCACAGCACGGGGGCGAGGCTGTACAGGGAGAGTGGGCTGGACGACTGCAGGACTCAAAGCAACGGCACAAAAACAAACCTGTGCACAATGACCCTGTGCAGAGTTCAGAGTTCAGCACCAACACCCACCTGAGCGTCCGGGCTGTAGAGGGAAGGTGGGTTGCCACGGCTGCGGGACCACATGACGGTGAGGGCAGTCTGAGAGGCATCCAAGCAACCCACACCCAGGCTGCCTGGGACGGTGTCGTCAGTGCTGGGGCGGGCCCACAAAGGGGAGCGCACCACAGGCACACACAGCATATCCTGCAGATTTAACGTGCAACGCGTGCGTTGCGTGTGAACATGTTACGTATTGCATGTGTACATGATACGTACATGATCAGACGCCTGAGTATCGACGGCAATGGTGCTTGTATCAGTGCAACGTGTGATGGTGCTCAAATCCATCTATCAAACAGGTTTGGCAAGCTGTCCAAGGAAACAGGCATGCACGTACGCAACTCATGTGCAGCATACGTAACAAATCACGCACCTGCCCACACAGCAGCAGGTCGAAGTGCTTGTGTGCAAATGGTGCGCATGCCAGCTTGTGCAGTTGTAGGTGCACCAGCTCAAAGCAGCCTTTGGCCCCCGTGGCGTGGGTGCGTATGCTGCCATCTGGCCAGGATACCAGCCAGCAGAGGCTGTCAGAGTTCTGGGAGTATTAGTAGTGTTTGCGTAAGCTGAGGGTGTATACGCAGACTTTCACACGTGCGTTTGCTTAATGCTTGCACACACATATATATGACCGTGAGCAAGGCAAAGGGCTGCTTTCAGCTACAACTCTTATCAGCAGCTACAACTCTTATCAGCTACAACTCTTATCAGCAGCTGCCACTCTTATCAGCAGCAGCAGCTACAACTCTCCACAGCTACAACTCTTATCAGCAGCTGCCAAATGTGTCTATAGTTTGTAATGCCGTGCTTAAGCCTTGTCTGATCAAGAGGCGCATGCCTCTCCTGGCCAAAAGGACCTTGCTGATGGCTCGCAGCACATTCTCTTATTATTAAAAGAAGGGGTGCACATACCTCCACTGGCTGCACAAGCCTGCCGATGACTTGCTGCTGCACCGCTCGGCTGCGTGCATCCTCCTCAGGCTCAGGCCCGATGCCGTTGCTGGTATCAGAGGTCTCAGGGGGAGGTGTCCAGGCCCACATGGCAACCTGTGTGTGCATGTGTGTGTGTGTGTGTGTGTGTGTGTGTGTGTGTGACGGACAGTGCCTGTGGACAACCTGCACTTGAGCATGTACAACGTTAACCAGCACATAATCACTGCATGCCACTGTCAGTTTGTGCAGACCGGGCAGGAGCAGCATGATCAAGGGAGGATACCCAGGCTCGTGCTCACGTACACCACCACTTTTTCAACAGGCACACGACGGGATGCATTCACATACTTACTTCACACTCACTCGTATATGAATACATTGATACATAATTATTTTCACCTGCACAGGCTGGCCAGGGAAAGCTGATAGGGGGGTGACCGGGCAGCCCAGGGTAGGAGGGGGCAGCAGATCAGCACGCAGGTGGCCAAGGGCTTCTCCGGGTGCCACACGCCTGACCTGGCCCAGGGTCATCCAGCTGATGGAGTCATCAAGCAGGTCACGGACCTGTGTGCATGAGTGAGTGAGTGAGCTTGCAGTGTGTGTGAAGAAAGCGCGCACTCGCATATGGGTTAGTGCTTGCGTGCAGTGACGTTTAGCGTGTGCCATTCAGCTCACTGGAGGTCCAGGAGGCAGCGTGCTTGCATACCTGCAGACATCCACACAGAATGTGTGAGGCTCAGCAACCGAACTTCTGACCACGTTTACGCTATCCAAGTCAATACACGCGCAATTCACCTTGTATTGTTTGCCACTAGCACCCACACCAGGGCCAAGATCCTCCAAAATGACACCCAGCAACCTCTCCTCTCGCTGGGCGGCACGTACAGCATCTGCCTCGTACAGCACCAAGCTGCCCACCGTCAAGCGCAGCAGCAGCTCGAGGCGGCGGGACTGAAATGGCATGTGTTGTGCGTGTTTTTGTGGGTTTTTCAATTGGCTCAAATGCACGTGATAGGCTTAGTATTTATGGATACCAGGTGTGCAGTAGCAAAATTGCTAGAAGGATTGTTGTATGTGCTCCTGCATGGCTGCGTGGTGAATACTTGTTGTGTGTTGTATATGTTTCTTTTTTGTTGTGTAAGTGGGTGCGCCTGCTCATGCACAAACCTCGTATTCATAATACCTACTTAATCATTACACCTACATACAAACTTGACTCCTCAACACAAATCCATTCCTAGCACCCACGCACCAAGGCATGATGTCTCACATGCATGTCAGCCCAGCACTAAGCACACACCTGCACAGCCAGGGCCGTGTCCTGCACCACACGGATTGCGGTGAGCAGCGCACGGAAGCGCACAAGCTCTGGCCTTGACAGAGGGACGGTAGAAGAAATAGAGGCCAGCTCATGCCAGCGGTGCACATCCAAGCTGCTCAGCAGCTTTCGCTCAGCAGCCTGCGCAAATTTACAAAATTTCAGGACCTCGAATGGAACGGACTGATGGTGATGGTTTAGCATCTTCTACCACATAAAAGGGATAAGCCATTTGTGCAAGCACAACTCAGCTGCTTTCAAGAGTGCTCACTAGCACCCGCCTTTTGCATATGTGGTCAGATGTTGTGAGCTTAATTTTTAATCTGGGCAGGTTGGTTTTGACATTGAGGCATCTTTTTGTGTGCATCCTGGTGTCAGCCTCCTAGCTTGAATTATGGACAAACCTGAGGTTAGCAAAATCTAAATTCACTCCTCGTCTCAGGGCATCTGGCAGACGCAATTGCCACTGTCCTCCTACAAGCAAGATCATGCACACAGATACACACAGATACACACACGCACCTGGGGCAGCAGCTTTAACAGGCCATGAGATGCTAGCAGCTGGGACAAGGAAGGCAAGGACTCTCCCTCCGCCTTCTCTGCCTCCTCCCCTCCCTTGTCCTTCCTCTGGCTGCTACTGCTACATGGCCGTGTGCCTTTGGTAGAGGAATCGTGGCCACGCGAGCTAGCTGCAAGCTCGTGCAGCATGGGCAGGAACGAGGTGTCCACATCGGTGAGGATGAGGTCCTTCTCCGTGAGGTTGGCAAGCTCGGAGGGCTGCGTGGTGGTTGTTGTTGGCATGCATGGTGTGTGAGTTTGTGTTTATGTGTGCGAGTTTAAGTGCGCATGTGTGTAGATCTGTATGAGTCTACGTGCACATGTTTTTTTTTGTGTGCGCTCATGTGTAGAAATGGTTGTGTTTGATGCGTGTTTGTAGAAAACAGACCTGTCTGTGAGCTTCTAGTTTAAGGCATAACTCATTCATGCAAGAAATCAAGCACAAGATGCGGTATTTTGTGCTTTGGGCGCTACGCCAGCAGACAAAGACGGCAGTCCCATCCTCATAAGAGTGTGAACAAAGGTGAGACTGCACTGCTGGGATTTAAAGAGGCAGATACAGCAGGGCAAGATGTGTCAGACATCAAACTCACCTTTTGCACACCCAACACAGCACACAGCGGCACGGCAAGAGATACAGCATTGACCAAGGCTTGGTTTCCTCCAAGGCCTACAGTAAAAGAGTCAGACATGACCAGGTGGAAGGGAAGATGAATGAATCGGAAGAATCCTGCACCTAGTTCAGTTTCATATCATGGATAAAATGGATGAGCCATTTCGATAGATGAGCCAATCTAACGTACAGAACGAGCGGTCACCAATCTGCAATTGCGTGCCACGTTCATGATAGCATAGTGCTGCACAATTGCTGCAACAAAACAGTTTTGCTGAATAAAACTATGGGTGTAATCGTGCGTGACGTAGAACACCACTCTTCCAAGAGGCAAATATGGCAACAACCATCAAAGCCTGTGTACATACGAACACCAACACACCTGGCACGAGGTCTGTCAGCAGCTTGGCATTGGGTGCAGAAGGGCGTGCACATGAGTGCAGCAGTGCCGCTGCAGGCATGGTTTGTCTCAGGCAACGTAGGGCAGGCTTTGACATCTCTACAGTGCCGACATCGTCACTTGTCAGGGGTGCAATGCGGCCGTACTGGGGGGCATCCATGCCTCCCACGCCTGGCAGCAGCTTACCCACGAGGTGTGCCTGTGTGAGTGATCCACGAGGTGAGCCTGTGTGCCTGTGTGCCTGTGTGAGCTTACCCACAAGGTGTGCCTGTGTGCGTGAGTTTGTGTCTGTGCCTGTGAGTGTGTTCTGTGCATCAGTCAGTTGGGGAGGGGGACAGCATGGATGTGGATTTTAAGTGTGGGTACGTGTTTTTTAAAGTGGGGAGGGAGTTTGAGTGTAAGTGTGTGGTCTGCAGAGCACATGCAACCCGATGTGTCTGAAGTGGAAAATTCCATGCAGTCATAACCTCACAAGCGACCTGTCTGATACACGCCCATGCAGCTTTACATGCGACCCACCTGAGGGACAGGTGCACACATGTCTGGGGGCACGATCTCTCCCCTCAGGTCCTCAGCCTCCTGCTGGACCCGTCGCTGCAGCTGAGCGAGGGGGTCCATCCAGTAGATCTGCACAGTGTCAATTGTACACATACATGCACAGTGCACACATCACAATTGGTGTGTATGAGGAAGGACGTGAACGGCACGCTTGCTCAAGCCATTTTGCAAGTTTGCTCTGCAAGAATAACCGAAGGGGGGAAAAATTCGACTTTTGGGGGATTGAAAACGCTTCCCTACTTAGTAGTACTAGTGAGGGACGCAAACCCGTGAGGGACGCGTCCTCCGTCGGATTTTTGTAGGTTCGCTCTCTTGCCCATATCCCGCGAGGTCGCTTATTAAGCTTCAAACTACTGAAATGCACAACCTGTGTCCCTGTCCAGTAGACTAGTACTGCCTGTTTGCAGTTCAGATCTAGTACTGCTTAATCATAACTTGACCCCAGTTCTCACACAAATGCAGGGCTTGCCTGTCAAGGCAGCTCCCCAGGACTTTGATCTTCAAAGAGCAGGCTGCATATTCAGTCGCTCACACACACACACACACACACACACACACACAAGTTGGGTAACTACTGAGAGGCATTAGTGAGAGGTCTGAGAACCTGTTCACTGCTACCTCTCAGTAATTACCCAACTTACATCTGAGATCATAGTCTTCCTTTCTCACCAGGCATGTGTCCCTGTCCAGTAGAAGGCCCTCCTGTACCCCTCTGTAGCTGAAAGCATGCAGCGTCCACCCATTGCTTGCAGGTGCGCTGTCGCCAAATCCACCCCCAGAAGACTGCACAGGAAGCAAAGCATGGGAAAAAGAATGTTCGGCGCATACCTATATGTACCTCAATTGTCTGCCTCCCTGTATGTCTGTCTGTCTATGTCTACTCACGTCACAGCAGCTATGTACATCTGCATTTGATCGCACCAAATTTCAAAAACGCACATGTACGCATTTGAAAGCACCTTGGACAATCAACTCACCTTCAGCGTCCCCCCATTTGGAGAGCCTGCCATCGGTGCACGGAACGTGTTGGTGCTGTACGGCCGAGGTCCATTTTTGGTGTGAGAGACTGCAGAGGTATTGCGTGGCTGAGCTGACATGACGGGCCGCATGGCACCGCCCCGAGGCGCACGCTGCATGATAGGCATGCTGGTGCGCGTTGCTGTCTGCTGGCCTGACACCGGAGAGACAGAGCCTGTGAGTGGTGTTGTTGGTGTACAGAGAGAGTGAAACGTGTGGATGCAGCTAGTACTGAAGAATAAGCTCAAAACGTGCATGTGTGTGTGCCGTGCTGGCGAATTTAATACTGACTTACCTGAAAGGGAGGAGCGAGAAGGGCTGCGTGGACTTGCACTAGTCGGGGCTGCCCTGCCGCCAAGGGTTGGGAGGCTGCCTCTTAACCCACCTGGGTTACGTGTGTGTGGATTGTGTGTGTGTGTGTGTGTGTGGGTTGTGTGGTCTTTTAGCCTGCCTGAGGTTGTGTGTGTGTGTTGGGGAGGGTAAGGGGGGGGGGGGGTTGCATTTGTTTTGTGTGTGTTTGTGCGTGTGTGTTCCTGTGTGTGTATGTGTGTGTGCGTGCGTGTGTGTTCCTGTGCTTGTGCGTGTGTGTTTCTGTACGTGTGTGTGTGTGAGCGTGAGTGCGTGTGCGTGTGTGTATGTGTGCGTGTGTGTGCGTTTGTGTGTTCCTGTGCTTGTGCGTGTGTGTTCCTGTGCGTGTGCGTGCGTGCGCCTGCATGTGTGTTCCTGTGCGTGTGCGTGTGTGTGTGAGCGTGAATGCTTGTGCGTGTGTGCGCCTGCGTGTGTGTGTTCCTGTGTGTGTGGGTGTGTGAGCGTAAGTGCGTGCGTGCATGCGTGTGTGCGTGCGTTTGTGTTCCTGTGCATGTGTGCGTGTGTGTGTTTGTGTGTGTGAGCATGAGTGCGTGTGAATGCGTGCGGACCTGGCCATTTTGCAGCACGCACAGGGCTCGCACAGTTGCGTTGGACTTGCAGCCTGCATTTCACCCCTCGCTTACGACCCTCAGGAATGCGTGTGTGTGGTCTGTTTTGGCTGGTTTTGATGCCATTTCCTGAACTTTACACCCAGCTTGCACCCCAGGAGATCAAACCACCAGCACAAATTCATGAGTGTGCATATGGGCTTTGTCTGGATTTCAACGCTTAGATCCTATAGGTTACCACACCCTCAACGTAGAACCGTACTATCACAACAGGCACATGGCGGGTTGGGAGGCTGCCTCTTAGCCCGCCTGCGCTTTGCAGTCAGACACATCATTGCCGTTCTAAGTTAAAACAGCAGATCCAGGCGCACATTTCTAAAACAAGCAGATGTAGTGGTGTTGAAGGAAGTCCATTGCAAATCCATTGCAGTTAGTCATGAATGCCGTTGTATTGGCATCTTGCGTGGGGAGGAGTACACATCCATATCCGCGCACAAGGACCGATCACGTATAGACATGTCTCAGCCCCGTAGAACCGCATTTTTACAACAGGCACAAGGCGGACTGACTACAGAACACACCGGTCAGGCTGGAGTGGGTGCCTCGTGCAGTAGGGGCTGGGGATAACGTGGGCACGTACGGCTCTCGAGCAGCCTGGTGGCGCACGTACATGGGATGCGCACGACGAGAGCCTGAGGGCAGCGCCACCACCCCCTGGCCTGGCAAGCTTAGGTGGGGGAGTGAGGGAGACAAGGCCCCAGTTCCTCCTCTGGAGGGGGGAGGTTGGGGGTATGCATCTCGGGTAGCTGCAGGGCTGAACGGGGGGCTGGAGCTAGGCTTGGGGCTGGGGGCGCCCAGGCTACCATTTGTGTTTTGCAGCACGTTATCTGCTGATGCGTGCATGCCTTGGCCCACCTGTGAGTCAGTGGGGGAGGGCTGTTGTGTGCGTGTGCGTGTGTGGGGTGGGGTGGGGTCGTGTGCGTGGATGCTTATGTGACATGTATATGCTGTATGGGGTTGATGGGCCCTAGAGGTGCGTCATGTCAAACACCCATCTTCTGTTGTGAAAGGTTTTGTGCCTGCCTAAAATCTGGCAACATATACTACATACATTGACATATGGACATACACACTTAGAAGCTCCTTCTTACCTCATCATCCGACTCCCCTGCCTCATCGTCATTAATCTCCTCCTCATCCTCGTTATCATCATCGCTGTATAAGCTAGCTGCATGGCTCAAAGCTTTCTCAGAGGCCCTGCTGGCCATGGTGGCCTTTTCGTGCAATCCTACAGCCTCCTTCAGCCACTCCTGATTCTCACGCACATCCTCCATTGACACGTCATCACTATCCAAGATAAGCTTGCAAACCTCCAGATGTTGCTGGGTGGCAGCCAAGCTGAGGGCAGCACGCTTGAGGTCTGGGCCAGACACCCTGGCGACAAGATGTAAGGTAGGCAAAGATCGGATGAGAGGAAATGTGGCGTAGGCCTTCGCTTATTCCTTGCGCACGTGTCAAGTCAATGCAATCAGTTGTCGCCTATTTAACTCCTCGGTTCACGCGCTCTCCTCTACAAACACTTACTCTAGAAGCCTGGCACACACATCCGTGTGGCCAAAGTAAGCAGCGTGCTGGAGAGCGGACCACCCCTCCTTCGTGTCAACATCCTTTGCAGCACTTTCGTGCTTTAAGAGCTCTTCTACTGCCTTAGCATGCCCCCCAGCAGCTGCAGCCATGAGTGGATTCATGCCACTCCTGTTTTTGGCATTGACATCCAGGCCACGCCCCAGGAGGTAGCGCAATACGGGGAGGTATCCCACTTGTGCAGCAACCTGCAACGTCGAAAAAACGCAGATAAGAAGGAGGCAACCTTGCACGCTGCAAACTGTTCAGTTTATGCTCATCGATGCTGTCCTGCAATGTGAGGAAGTCGCCTTCGACATCGAAGTCACTTAGACAATCGCTTGCTTGGACACAGACAGAGACGAGTCATTCAGTGCAATTGTTGCTGCGAATGAAGTCATTATCAACATACAAGAATCCGCGACCAACCTGAAGTGCTGTCTGGCCTGTGCTGCTGTCTGGCCTGTTCAGCACGTCCGCAGAGCAGTCTCCACACAGCCGCTGTAGTGCATCCAAATCCTCCTGACGTATGACTAGAAAGACGTGGGATAAGGATGGCTCTGCTCTAACGCCGGGCATGCTTGGTCCTCACGCCCTTACCGATCCCTCATTTTAATTACTGAGTCGAGCTTTACAGTACTCTACATATGTTTTATAACAATTCTTCTTCGGCTTGATGATTTCAAAGCGGTACACAGTATAAATAATATGTCATAGTTTCATATAAATTTGAATTAGGTCTGAGTCCCCCCTGTGCACGTCTGGGCATTTGTACCGGTTTTTGAGTTGCTGTCTGACGGCCGCACAAACAGCTGTGCATCTAGCAGACTGCCTTGCTTCTAAGCTTCTAAGTTTCTTCTGTGTTATCCTCTTCTTCTTTACAGGTTATTTCCTGTGCTTTGCCAGATGATGTCCAAGATGAGCAATCTGTATTTTGTTCAGGTTTTTTTATCCCAGGTATGCTTTACGCTGCATATTTGCTTAATTGTTTGCAGGCAATAATAATTAAGCATCCCGCAGTTGCCAATACTTGTTACCAGTCCACATGGTTGGCGTGACATAAATATTTCTCAGAGGGGGTTACCTGGGCAAAAGCCAAAATATGCTCCTTTTTGCATGAAAAGTGCAACTACTCACACGTCACTTCATCAATTTGGACCCAACTTAGCTTCAAAATGATGCTGACTTTATAAGCTACCCTAGCATGTGCTCAAATTTAGACAAGTCGCCCTGCGTACAGAATGACAGGACTAAAAGCACACGTCGTGCACCTGTACCGTACGTAGGTGACCCTAGATGGGTGCTATCCAGGGGAGTGGCACATTAATTTGCATATCTCGCCAACCACTTAGTCTTTTTGCCTTATTTCTTTTGCAATTATCTTGATTTATTAGAAGGATTTCAAACCTCTACATAAACATTGGGTTTGGTGCGCTGGCTGGTCAGATGCAGATTATGGCTGCTCAAAGAGTAGGGTTCACGCCGCGGCCGATTAGGTATGGGTCCCGTAATTGGCAGGTTTCAAGCTCAGCTGCATTGGAAGCTCAGCTGCATATCAGAGCTGAGATTGCAACCTGCCAATTAGGGGAGCCATACCCTAGGAGCATGCATAAATTATACCCATTTTGGGCCTCAGATAACCCCCTCTGAATATTCCCCGTGGACCACCGGCAGTCTTGTACAGTATTACTGAAGGCAATTTCAAAGTTCCCGTTTTAATCCTTGCAACTTCCTCGTTGTTTGTTGTTTACACTCCTTTATCAATTTTGATCCTTTCTTTATTCCATCTCTTTCTCTTGTTTATCATAAACACTTCCCCTTTTGTTTGGTGTGGTTGCAGGCTTTTTTTCAAGCTTCCGCTTAGATACCCCTGAGGCATATATGGCCTTAATCATGCTGGCTGTGTCATCAGTACCAGCGGAGTCTTTTCTTTCTTCTTATATAGCCATGTAACCTTTTCTTACCTTGATCAATGCAATGCCTGGTGAAGATGAACATGTTCAGAACAAGGTGTAGCTAGGCGTGTCCTCAGCCCGTTGCTGTTGTACCCCTTACTGGCCCAGTTTCTCTAAACCTTGTTGTTGCATAGGCACCTAAGAAGTACACAGGCTTTCTTTCTTTCCCGTGCTTGACCTTCATGTGCACGTTTTGCCCTACTTGCCATCAACATGGTTGCCCCCCAAACTTTCTTCATTTCTTCCAGTCTGCCTCTCTTGCTTCCTTTCTAATTCGTAACTTTCGGTTCATTTTCATCCTCGTAGTAGGAAGTTTGCTAGCTCCTCTTGATCTATATAACCACGCCAAAATTTACTAGTAGACGAAGTGCATACTCTCCTATTTTGCCGTGAGCTGAATAAAAATTTCTCCTTTTACACTTTTTTTTTAAGACGTTTCATTCATCAGCAGCCCACTCCTTTTTACTGCAACAGGTTAACAATCGACTTGTTCATAATTTCTCAGCAAAAACGACTTTTTATCTTTCTCTGAGCTTATGGATTTATTTGCTTGTGGCCTGCTGAGACCAGTCAGCAGCCGATCAGCCAAACAACCTGGCTGAAGGTCACTCCCATTATAACCATCAATCAAAGCGGTAGCAACTTTTTCCACTTCTTTTTCCATTTCCCCATATACTAGCTGATTTATGAAGGCTCTGGTTGCAAACTTTCAGTTTTTTATGAGGTTTTGGCTGCAGGCTTTTTAAAAGTTTTCGCTCAGATGCCCTAGAGGCATATACAGTGATGTAACCTTATCTTACCTTTACGAAGGCTCGCAGCTGAACGCCGTTTCCCGTTTATAATCCGTATCATGAACATAATCTTTAACTTTAATACACCACGACACCGGGCTTAACGCAGTCAGGGTATGCCGCATTCCAAATGTATCAACGTCGTCTGCCGACAACAGGCCAATTTGATACATTTAACATTTGTTACTAAAACAAAGACGACTTTGATACATTTTACATTAATACAACAAGTTGTCTAACAACGCCATACACATACAATATGAAGAAGTGATGGCACCACTGTGACGGAAAGTAAGGAAATGGAACCAGACAGAAGGCTCTTCCACAAATAATCACAACAGTCAGGCCTTTTCTGCTTCCTGCTTGCTGCAAGTAAGCAAGAAGCGATATCATCTGCCACCATCTTCTATTGAAGAATGCTAAGTATGCTACGTAACACCTTGATGCAATATCCAGCCACAAGGAAACCACTACTGATAAACGGGGCAGACAACAGGGGAGCGAGCAACCTGAGAAGCTTGATAGCTAGGGGAAGGATAACAAGTTCTATATGTAGGTCGTCAGCTGGCTTCCTCTCCAAATTCTTGAGTAAAACGCTCGAAAACCTCCAAATCACTTTTGCCAACAGTGGGTCGTGCACGGAGCAGTACCTGTGTGCGTGTATGTGTGTGTATGCTTGCGTGCATGTGTGCGTGCGTGTGTGTGAGTTTGTGTCTTTGTGTGCGTATGTGTGTGTGTGCGTGTGTGTGCTTGCATGCGTGTGTGCGTGTGTGTATGAGTTTGTGTGTCTTTGTGTATGTGTGTGTGTGTGCTTCTGCATGTAGGTGTGTGTGTTTGTGTCGTGGACATAAACCTGTGTGAGTGCAAAAGTGGCTGAATGCTAGGTTTGACCCAGCCAGCACGGGACGCCCCAATGACACGCCTTTGCATTTACGCACCTTTGTTAGGCTTATGTGGCAAACAAGTTGCATAACTGAAATGGTAAACAATAACTCGGTCCCCACCAGGTAAAATCAATCGTCTTATGCCTGATCTCAAAGCCACGAACACCAATCTTTTTTGTCCCCCCCCCCCTTTCTACGGCACCATCAAACAGGACGCCCCGCAAGTGTCAACCTCACCTTATGGAAGTCACGCATGGTGATTGGCGGGGGTAGCACCTTGTCGGCCAAGTTGTTGTCTGCAAAATACTGCAGCGACATTTCCTGTGCTCCAGGGTCCGAGGGGGCACAAGGCAGGTACATACCATCTGCGTGCATGTTTGTATGTGTACGTGGGTAAATGTGCGTGTGTGTATTTGCAAGTGCTTCTTGTCAAGCCAAAAGTATCAAGCGCCAGACATGTGTGTTTGCAAAGACAAAGGTTTGCACTCAACTTATAAGCACACGCCTTGTTTGTAACAGACATCCTTTTATTAGGACACATGTCGAGCGTTAAGGAGCAGTACCATCCATGAAAAAAATGCCTGAGCGTATCCTCTTCACTATAGCGTGCGCATAGACAACTCACACGGACCAATGCAAGCGCACAAACAATGAGAAAACGCAACTATAAACGTGTTGGCATCGCATGGTGTACCCCTAGCGTGCAACCTCACCTCGATTCAGCTTGAAGTGTGTGGACTCTCTCAGCAAACGGATTGGCTGCATCAGCACATCCTTAACCAGTACACTGACATCACTGCCACTGAAGCCCTCTGTATGGTGGCCCAGCTCCTGAAAATCATCCTCTGCAGACAAGGAACAGCAACAGAATCCTAAACAGTGTTGTGCAAGTACGGTCAGACGGTACAGTACGATTAGGACGGTACAGACCGTATTTTCTTAAAATACGGCGTATTAGCGTATTTTGGTGACCATACTTTACCGTCTAGACGATAATTTACGGTACGGTGTACGGTACGGTGCCAAGCTGGCAGTGCCAGTGCAAAAATGGCCTCAGAATGGCCTCTCCGCCCCAAAACCTCCCATTTCTGCTCCCTGGTGTGCTCCTCCTATGCGCTGACGCCACACAATGCTTCCACGAACGACCCTGAGGCTGGGTTGGTTTTGCTGCATCAGCTCGGGGGAAGGGCCCAGCAGTGGCTTGCATGGAAACTCAAAGTCAGACGCAGTACTTGATTTCTGGTCAATAATTTGTGTCCTATTTATGAACAATTGTTACAAAAAGAAAAGAAATGTTATGGGCCGATATTGGAGCCAAACGGCCAAATTACGGTCAAAAAAGTACTGTACGGTGGCCGTCCTTGGTGGCACCGTCCCAAACATACCGTACTAGCACCGTCCTGTACGGTACAAATACAAACGGACCGTCTAGACGGTCAGAATCGCTCTAGTACGGCGTAGTTGCACAACACTGATCCTAAACGAGGCAAACAATGTGAAGACAACAATAAGAAGACAAAGTCAGGAGGGCATGGTGTGCAGGATTCCTTCAAGTGTGGATTTTTTTGCGCCATAGCTGCACACATGACACATGATGATGACAGACCCTTGCTGGTAGTGGTGCCCTTAGGGATGCACGTTGCTTGACGCATGCAAGGGACACATAAGGAAGGAAAATGCTTGCACAAGGTGTTGAAGAATATCTCTTCAGAAGCAATATTAGCTGGAGCGTCTGTAGTGTCTGAACGCGTAGGAGCATACACACTCATGTAAGGGCGAATTGCTTACCTGTCAAGGAGTGTGGAGTGTCTCCTAGATGGATCTTAAACATAAGAGCACGTGCGTTGTCTTCAGGCAGAGGAATGTAGATACGCTTGTCAAAGCGACGTCGGATTGCCTGCGTGGTGGGTGCAAGCGTGTTAAAGTGTGTGCTTGGGTTTTCAAGTACGTGTGTTTGGTGCTTAGTACGAGTATATATGCACGAAGCTTGTGTGTTTGACACGTTTGTGCGCGTGTGTATATTTGTGTGGCTGTGGTGTGATACCACGCATACACATGATATGCATGCGCACAGCAAGAACAGATTTGGGAAACCCGAGCAACAAGCCCAAGCTCTGCAACTCGTTGCATGCAGAAGCTACCATCAATCTGTAGCCTCTCCAGACTCAGTCTTTGGTACCAAGCTAACCCTGAGCTTCAGGCTTGCGAAAATGAAATCCTGACGCCATAAAATAAACACAAGGACATACAAACCCTAAAGGGGCGGTCACACGGGAATTTTTTCAGAGGGGGTTGACTGAGGAAATGCCTGAAAGTGTGCCCTTTTTGCACTCTGAATCCTGCCATTCACTGCACACTCAGCCAACTGACACCATCTTGGCTTTAAATGAAAGCTGATATTGTAAGCTGCACGAGGATGTGCTTATATCCATGTAAGTCACAGTGTGCGCAAATTGACGGGGGTCAAAGCTCACCTTGACTGCCCAAACCCTAATTTGGTGCCTTTCTATGGGAAAACAGCACATGTTGAGCCACATCACCACGCACTTCATCTTTTCACTTGATTTTTTTTGCAATCATATTTGTTTATTACAACAACTCCATACCACACAAAGTGTGTCATTTGGTGGAGTGGGTGATCTGCTGTGAAGATTTTGTGGTGAAAAGTGGGGTCTACGCCGCGGACAATCAGACACGGGCCCTGTAAGTTGCTAGGTTCAAGCTCAGGTGCAAATAAAAATTCAGAGCACGGCCGGCCTTTGGGTGCCAATCATAAACCTAGCAAACTTTGGGGCCCATGCTCAATTCACATTTTAAAAACACCCTTTTTTTTTGGCTCAGTCAGCCCCCTCTGGAATTTTTTACCACTTTTTTTATTTACCTTGATAAATTTTGTTTAGCAAAAGATGAAAATGTTCACACGGGAGAAACTAAAAAAATTTAAGTCGGGGCAACATTCCAAATGGTTGGAGAGTGTTCCAGGAAGGTGCCCCTGACTTGCAAACCCAAAGAAACTTGATAAAAATAAGATGTATCTAATATAGACATCAGGCCTACTTCAGCAGCTTGGCATGGGCTCCTAAAAGAAAAGGGGCAGAGATTAAGGGCTAGAGGAACTGGCTGATGATACTCAGGAGACAGAGGCTCCTGTGTCCAGCAGCAGAGGGCTGCGTATGTCAGAGAGGGTGGTGGGCCGCCAGGCTGGGGGGAGCCAGGCTGGCAATTCTTTGCAAGCCCTTGCGCTCACAGCAGGGGAGGCACAGCTAACGAATCAGTGCATAGTTAAAAAAATTGAATTGCGCCCTGTTTGGACTCAGAGTTTCATAGCACTTCATTATAAAAGGGGACAGGGCAAAAGCAGAATCTGGAATTGTATGGCTTAATTACCGTGCCATCCATCGTCACAACATTGCGGATATGTGGAGGTAGAGCAAGCCAAGAACCATTCTCAATTTGAGCCTTTAGAGAGCTGTGATTCCAAATGTGGGCTTCACCGACCTGCCCCGCCAGCACCAACATACGTGAACCTGCCACACGCATCAACACGTACAATTAAGATACCATATGCTTCTTGTAACAGAATTAAGTATCACCCCAATTGTAATGTATTCTCATGAAAGTCCTGTCCATTGTTGCTCTCTCTGGCAAATGGCACAGGCCTGTAACCTCGTTCATCACGCGCATGAGGTCATTCCCTTTCAAAAGCAAGCATTCTTGGCACAAATTCTTTGCACAAACTTGGAACAACTTCATGCATTATTTTGCAAACTGCAGCCTAACTAACATCGTATGTGTGTGCAAGGGTCTGATGGGGGGACCCGCCAGAGCCTGCACAGTCCAAAATTATAGCCAGTCTCTTTGCAACAGGAATGGCACTGCGCATGATTGTGTTTTGCTTAGATAGTGCAGCACAGTACCTATGCAATAGGGTATTGAAGGCTGGTTTATTTGCTCAAACGGAAGGCATTGCGGAATCGTTCCGCCTCATACTCAGGGTGTGTCTGCCCCTGCCGCGCCCAGTCCCCAGCACTTGCTTCTCCCAGAACCCATAGGAAGGGCTCCCTTTTGAGGAGGAGGAAGAAGAGAGGAGGGTATGAGGAGGGAGAGGGAATCATGTATCACATGTACTGCAGCATTCAGCCAGCATTCAGCCAGCACCCAGCCAGTGAATGCTCCATAACCTTGCCTTGCTGCCAAGCCTCACATGTCCCTGGGCATGGACCAGGCAAGGCAAGCCCCAAGCTGGGCTGCTGGCCCACCCCCCTTCGAATTTGAAGCAAGGTGACAGCTGGTAGGATGGTCGAGATGGCCCAATTGAAGAACTCTGATTGCTGCTGAGGCATCAGCTGGCATCGTGGACAGCCAAGCAACGAGTATCACAGCCCACGTCATCGGAGGGGCAGTGGAATGGTGTGCGAGCTGAAGAAAAACTACTGAAATAAATAAAAAACGATAAACATTCCCGTGTGACCGTGGCCTAAATAAAAAAGTCAGTTCAAGAATTCGCAGGAAGAGGGCAGAACAGGACCTGGCACAGGACCTGGCCAGTAAGAAATTAGTCAATAATCAACGCTAGCGAGAGTGCGCTGTGTTAGCACACAACGGATACACACAACACGTAAAGCTCGCTCAGCACGTAAAGCTCGCTCAGCACATAAAGCTCGCACAGCACGTAAAGCTCGCTCAGCACGTAAAGCTCGCACAGCACGTAAAGCTCGCTCACCTGGTCAAGGTTGTAAGGAAGGTTCGTTGCTGCCAGCACCAGCACGTGTGCATTGTTTGAGCCCACACCCTGAAAGAATGAAAGCATGGAGCGCTAAGGGGGGGGGCTCATTTGAAAGAATGCCGTACACACGCCTGACCATGATCAAAAGCAGTAGAGGGTTGTATACTAACTTCTAAACTTATTGTCAATGCAATGCACATCAAAAACAGAGGGTACTTAAGTGCCAGAGATCTCTCTCTCTCTTCTCTCTGTACCACGCTTATTCAATCTGACGTGGATGTCAATTTATACACAAATCGGTCAAATAAAAAATAAATCCAACAATAAACTTGGCATCATTGCAGAGGGTTAATGACCCATTGGAAGATAAGAGAGTAAATGACTCATTGGAGGACAGCTGCGATTGGGCCGTTCAGTATGACTGAAACCTGCAGGAGTGATACGGTGCCATGCCACAAGCACTCACAGCCTTCCTGTGAGCAAGGCTTGCCGTATTGGTGGCCTTGTCTTTCTCTGATGCTGCTGACCAGCAGGTACAACACCAATAAAGCAACGCGTCTCCCACACGAAGGCAGCTAACCACAAAAGAAGGACACGTCAGGGCCATTCAAGTATATAGGCAGGGCCATTCAAGTATACAGGCAGGCCATGCACCTGGATCTCCACCATGAGCTGCGTCTTGATGCGCCTGGCTGCCTCGCTCTCACTGTCACCCCGGGTACTACACAGGGAGTCGACCTGCAGGCCATGCAAGCGTGTGAGTGATGCACACGTGAAGCACGGAGCAAGTGGCCTGCTTGCGCACGTAGTTGCAGGCAAGGCACAGAGAAAGTAGCCTGCTTGCGCACTAAGTGGGCATCCTGCTTGAGCGGCAAGCACGCAAATCAACCTCCCCCATTGTTGATGCTTGGCAGACGCAGCATGCCAAGATACCAGTTGCAGGGACGTCGTATTGAGGCTTTCATGGAGCTGCAGTTGCTAAACACATGGAGGGTGCTTGCTTGCTGGCACCACTGCGCGTACTTTTTGTAAGATGTGGCCAAGACAGTAGTGCCATCACAAAACAGACAACCACCCGTCAATTTAAGGGGTGGTGGCGCGGAGTGTGCTCGCTCACAGGCCGCACACAGCAAACAGGTCAGAGATACAGCTCGACAACTGTGCGGCTTTCCATGATTGAAGCCTCTTACCTCATCAATGAAGATGATGGAGGGTGCTTGCTCCCTGGCCATGGCAAACAGCTGGCTCACCAGCTTCTCACTCTCTCCCAGCCATTTGCTGACCAAGTCTTGACTGGAGATGGCAAAAAAAGTGGACTCTGCCTCTGTAGCCACAGCCTAGCAAGAACAACAATAATAAGGAGCATGTGCGAGCATGTTGAGTGAAAGTGTGTGTGTATGTGTGTGTGTGTGTGCATGCATGTGGTCGTATGCGCACGGACACCCAAGTGAATGTGCGGACAGTTGTGTGTGTGTTGCGGATGTATAGTGTTCGTGGGAGAAGTAAGATGTTCAGCTGCAGCCTACAGAGGAAAAGGACAGCTTGTTCGTTTACAAGTCTAAATCTTCATGCATGGTTATGTGTGTACATCTTATGTTTGTGTGTCGCCTTCTCATGCATCTCACCTTGGCTAAGTATGACTTTCCTGTTCCTGGAGGGCCATACAGCAGAATGCCGCTCCAGGGCTTTCTCTTGCCTATAGGGTGCAAAGGATGTGGGGATGAGGGGGACCATAAATCGCAGATTTCTGGTAGGTTATACAGTATAGTATTGGCATCATGCAGTGCTCTGCAAGCCCAACAAGCACAACCTGTTTCAACAAGTTAGGGCCAGGTTCATGTGCTCAGTGCAAGTGTAGAGTGAGCCTTGTAAGTCGACCAGCGATAGGCACACTTTAACTGTTTGAGCGTATGAATGGTCAAAAGTGTACAAGCTAGTTATAGAGGCAACCAAGTTACAAAGGCGAACTTTTTGGGATCACAAGACGCACCAGTAAAGAATTGGGGGAACTTGACGGGCAGGATAACTGCTTCCTTGAGGGATTCCTTGGCACCCTCCAACCCAGCCACGTCATCCCACTGTACGTGCGTGTGTATGTGTGTGTGTGTTAGGGTTAGGGCCTTCGTGGATTAGGGCCTTCGTGGGTGCTAAAAAAGCATTTACAGCCAGGGCATTATGAGACAGGCAGCAAAAAACAGGACAGCTCAGGAAGAGAAGTAAAGCTCCGTGGTAAGCGCTTTGAGCACTGACTCATTGAAAAGGAGGCAAATTGAGCACTGCCTTCATACATTTCAGTACCCTACAAATCTCACTTATGGTGACCAACGTGAAACTGTGCAAAAACAAAGGTGAGATTGATGAGAGGAGCATGGCTAACCTTGACGTTTGGTTTCTCTGACAAGATGGCACTTGACAGCCCTGCCTTCATTTTATCCTTCTCCTTTTCATCCTGCACAATTCAGTGATGTAGAACCGAAGTAATAAGAAACGTAAAATGTGCGATGAGTGCCATGAAATGAAACATATGTGCGTATATAAGCGCGCAATTACTACGTGTGCCTGTATGAATACAGTGCTATTTTATGTAAATAATATGTTAATAAGAGGTTACATGCGTGTGTGTATGTGAGTGTATATGTGTGTTGTACTTGTGTATGCATGCTTGTGGGAGTGAATGTGAGTGTGTGTATTTGTGGGAGTGTGTATGCGTGTGTGTATATTTGTGTGTGTATTTGAGTGTGTGCATATGTAAAAAAGCGTACATGTATGTAAATGTATTTGTGGGAGTCTGTATGAGTGTGTGTATGTATCTGTATGTATGTACGCATGTGTGTATGTGTCTGTATGTATGTGAGTGTGTGCACAAGTGGAGTGCATGTGTATTTATGTGTGCGTGTGCGCAAATGTGCGTGTCTATATGTGATGTGTGTGTGCACGAATGTGCGTGTCTATATGTGTGTTTTATGCTTGTGCGTATGTGTATGAGTGTGTGCGTGTGTTGTGTGTGTGTGCGTGTTTGTATGTATACGTGTGTGTGTGCGTATGTGTGTGTGTGCGTGTGTGTGTGTGTGTGCGCACGCGAGTGCGTGTGTGTGTTGCAAGGAAGCGATTGTTCCGTAATTACAGGCCAGCTTCCCACAACAACCCGCTCTCCCAAACTCCCCTGGGAACGCACCTCCTCCTTTCCCCCTCCTGCTTGGCCTGATTTCCTGACTTTGGTGGCCGCAGCTGCGCCATGGTCCTGCCCGTTGCTTTCGTGGTCCTTGGTGCTTTTCAGATACTGTGCACGAGCCTCGTACTCAGTGAACTGCAGAGGAAGGCGTGCTTGTCTTGTTAGCTTTGAATTTTCCTCTTCCTTTACCGTGGTTAGGCAGAAAGCCTTGTCCTCCCCCAAACCCTTACCTTTTCTTTGAAGGCCTTGACTGCTTTTTCGTTCTTCTCGTACTTCAGGTATGCCTTGAAGTACTCCAGGGCCTTAATGTACAAGTCCACCGCACGATCAACCTCCCCGAGTCCATCTGCTTCCACAGCTTGCTTGGCAAGTTCTATTCCCTTGTTCTTAAAATCCACGTACATAGACATAATTATAATTTATGACTACCGGGACATGCCGTCGTATCAAAGGGGGTTTCAGCATTATAACTTTAAGACTTTTACTTGCAGCGGGCGCTGGCTTTGAAAAAAAACTATTTGCATTTGGCAATACCTACACAGGAAGTCGTAATATGATACCTATAAATATGGGTCCTCCACTCATCAGTTCAAAATACTAAAACACATACCGGCGAAGTTCAAGATATAAATATACATACCAGCGAATTTGAATCTGTGACAGATGGATACTGAATGAAGATGGGTGCTGCATTCTGCTATAGCCGCAGAAACCTCTAAGTGGGTAGTGTTCATCGTGCTGTGTCTTTTCACTTCAAACATGTGCACACAAACGCGCATCAGCCACCCATCCTCGCTCTCCAGGCTTACGATGCCTTTGTCAGACTAGCGAGCGGTAGGAGCCCCTCGTGAAGGCAGCAGCAGCCGGGCAGCATGCCACGAATGAGTGACGTTTGCAAGGTTGATACTGAGCAAAGAGCAAACGAAGCAGACCAACCCAGATTACAAGTCCAGAAGGCGCTCAATGACGGTTCACAAGAGCTGACGGCTTCAATCAAAGCACAGGTACACTGCGCGTGTGTGTGCGCGTGCGCGTGTACGTGAGCGTGTGTGTGTGTGTTTGTGTGTGTGTGTGTGTGTGTGTGTGTATGTGGGTGGGTGGGTGTAGCACCTGGTTAGTTTAAAGCACGCGCAGCATGGTGTCCAGAGCGGCCTGTACAGTCATAGTGGACGCATGTTACTATACCTTTTCGACCCTCAGGAATGTGTGCGTGTGCCGTCGATTATGTCTGGTTCTGCAACTGTGCTCGCAAAAATCGCCCTCTTGTTCCTTGATGCGCTTGCATGCAAAGACCTCTAAATTGTCCACTCCGGCTCCTCCCACTCGCCCAAAGGTCATGTATTGATTATCAGAACACACACACATCGACGGTTTTCAACCATTTGGCCTGTGTGTGTGTGTGTGTGTGTGTGTGGGTGGGTGGGGGGGTGAGGGGGGGGGGTTCTGTTTTGCCTGTTTTTACTTCTGAATCGTCAATTTTACACCCAGCCTGCACCCCCGCAGATCAGCCTTCTCTTGCCTGAATCAGCAGAAATTCAGGAGTGCCATTGTATGTGTAGCTTGAGTTTTAAAGATTTGCAGAATGCGCATCGTAAAGTTAGGGACGTGCACACGCAAGCACAAGCGTGGCCTCTGCTAACGTAGAACCGCACTTTTACAACAGGCACTTGGCGACCCCCTGCGTTTGCTTGCACCCATCACAGTGTTCTCCACAGTGCTGGACAAATGCCAAGAAGATTGTGCAGGCGAACACGGTCCACATGGTATCTGCCACTAGCAGCAACCAGAGTGCAGAGGGTGGCAAATCATGTGACCGCCTGCTCATATCAGGGCGTGTTCAATTGGCATAGCAGGTAGCTGCGGGTTTCTGACCGACGGAATCCATTTATTTTCTTCCTCCATGTGCCTGTTGAGGAAGTGGTGTTTTACGTCCTCATATTGCAGTTGACCCGGGGCCCTGCATGCCTAGTATTGGAATGAATAAAAATACCTACTACTGTCTTTTAAGGTGTTATCTGGAACGAGAAAGGGGAAGCCATTTGTGAGAGTACACAGGGCGCATGTAATCACGGAATTTTTAACCCTTGAACCCTTTTTTCTCCTTTATTTGAGGGTCTTTTCAGGCACTTAGAAATGCCTTATATGTGCCATCTTTCACCTGTTTCACCTGGGCATAAAATGCACGTGCTGCATGTGGGAGGGGGTGTTGGTGGAGCGTACTTTGCATCCAGCTTTGGCAGTGCATGTCATCAACCCACGTATGTCCTTTTGTCTAGGCTTCCAGTCCATTGACTTCCTTTAAAGTTTCAACATGATCGGGTGCGTCTGGCTGGTGAGAGCCCTTTTGTAAGCATGCATATTCAATTTAGCGCAAATTTTTAATTTTTGTTTGCCGCAAATGCACACAGGGAGGATTTGATGTGTGCAGTTGCAAGGGCGTGGGTGAGTTACATGGATCCGACGCTGCCGTTGCAGAGCCATCGGTCCAAAGCACTTCACGCCCTAGTGCAAGGGAAAGAGGCTTTCTGGCTGATGGATTTGCACGGCTGAATGAAGCACAAATTGCTCAGTCTGCTCTGAATTACGGAGGCTCAGGTATGTGATGCAATGCGGCGCACCCTTTGTCCATCGTCAGCTTGGAACGATTCGGTATTTCTTGACAAGCTTTTGAACGAACAAACTAATGTGCTCCATGCGTTTGCCATAACTTTGCTCGCCTTCCTCATGTCCAAGCCGCCTATAACCACAACAAAGCAAGCCATTCCCATCTGTGTGTAGAGATTCAGCTAGTTTGCACAAGTGTGTTACCAGCTTACTTCAGCAGATCAAACCACCATCCTCTTGCTCCACACAAATTCAGGAGTGCCAATCTGTGTGTGCTCTGAGTTTTAAAGTCCTGAGCATGTTGGTTTTCAAGCCAGGGACGTGCACACCATAGGGCGTGTTGGACATCTGGTAGTGGTAGTGGTGGTGGTGGCAGACAGAAGCGTTTTCCAGGCAGTGTGATCACAGCCGAGCTGGCCATTGCATGTGGTGGCCCAGGCGAGGGACAGGAGGTCAGCTCTGGTAAGTGCCCTGCATTTTTTGTGGTGCAAATGCTTTCTGTCACATCTCGCGCTTGAGAAGTCATACATGAGCCTGTTTAGCATTTGATGGCTTTTGTGTTTGCATTTGACATGTTTATTGCAGGCAGCACAACTGCACATTTCAAAAAACTATGAGGAACAAGTTGTTCTGACTTTGTGTTTGCATTTCTTTTGTTACGCAGTTGTAGGGGGAAGAGTGGTTGGGTAGAATGCCTAAGGGCGAGTACACAATTTTCACACGAACACTCACAGGCTGGAGTAAGCAAGCAGCTGGCGGCGGCGGCGGCGCCATGGACGTAGATGCTGAAGGTGGTGCAGCAGCAGCAGCAGCAGAAACAGCCGAGTGCAGAAATGGCTGCTTTGATGTGGAAATGCATGATGTGGAGCGAGAAGACTCCCTAGCCGGGATGGAAGTGAAATGGCCAAGAGGGGTGGCAGCAGTGGCAGCACAAAGTGCATCAAAAGCAACTGCACCAACATTGCTCCCCTTGGCCACTTTTACTGCAGCAGCTCAAGCCATTTTAGAGGTACGATCCAGGAGGTAACTTTAGCCTTCAGCTTTTTGCCTTTATTGCATGCTTCCTTACGAAGACTTTCCACTTCGATAACCTCTGAGAGCCTTTAAGGCATGAATCTTGCCTATTGGTGTTTTTGGGGTGTGTCTTGTAGGCAAGGCAAGATTAATCTTGCTAACACGTCCTTTGCATTACATGAACAGAAGGGGGAGCTTACTCCTCACTGATTAGAACAGTCTTCAGCACAAGTAAGCTGTGTCTGATCAGCAATGCATCACAGACTAAATGGTCCATGCTCAGCTCTAATTGCTAAACAATAGCCAGTTTGGAAAATGCAGGCAAAAATCACAAGCCTGCCCACTTTTCAAGTTATGAATCACACGCTAAGCATTAGACATAGAAAGATTCACACGCACATATTCACACATACATACACATACACAAACACGCACAAACACGCACAAACACGCACACACACACTAAAGCATAACACCTTTCATTCACTGTGCTCTTAACCACAGGTGGAGACGTACAAGCGCCACACGCACGCACGCGCACACACACACACACACACACATACACTCGCGCAGAGTTGCCAGTGCCCTCAATGGTCGTGACTGATGAGGATGCGCAGCGGGAGGCAGGAGCTGAGCCAGAGGCAGCAGCCGCAGGTGAGGTGAAATTTGGAAAGCTTGTCAGCGTTATTCTGCCCTACAAGATAATAGTGACAGCTCGTGCGTCCGCCCATGGGGCGTTATTACATGTTGCTCCCACCCTGACGGAATTAAATTATTCTTCTGAATTGGACCATGTTTGTTAGCTTGAGCAGTTAAGGTAGGTGTTCCTGTCCAGTTTCACCTGGTGTTTACACAACAGCCCCTCCAATCCCATCTTGCATGAGCATGAGCTCCAAGAAGATTGCAAGCCAAGAACAATGTAGCTGTTTCCAGTTTCAAGACAGAGGATTTGGACTGTCCAATTCCTCTGTCCCGAAACTGGGATTAAGATTAATGCCAAAGCTCCTTGACTCACCTCGTTCGCCTTCCTCAAGAAGCAGCCGCATGTTAGGTAGCAGGCCAGCACTTGTTAGGTAGCAGACCCCGCACACCCTCTCCTTCCTGTGTACAGCTGCCCTAGAGGCCTCCAAGCTGCTTGCTGCAGCCGGCCGCTTACAAGCGAGTGGGGCCATCCCTGTACACGATGACTACTTCATGCCAGGCGATGAGCGCAAGGAGGAGGGTGCAGCAGAGGAATTAGCAGGGGGTGTTGTTGATGCTGATGCAGTAGAGGGGAGCAGCAGCTGTGATGAGGAGGAATCGTTGCAAGGGGAAGGCAGCAGCGGTTCAGAGGAGGGCGGTCCGTAACTACTAGCTCTTCAGTCTCTGGTGCGTGCATTAAACTTAGTCACAAACATGTTACTTTTATTTAACTGCTAGTTGCCAAGTCTGTTGATGGTTAGCTTTGTTGCATTGTCCTTCGCCAACCATCAACCGATGCGCGAGTAGGCTTCATGGCCTGCTGGATCAGACTTTAACAAGGGAATGACGCACATGGGTGTTTGAGTCTTATTCCTCTGATCATTTCATGGCATTGGCTGTGTTATGAATCCCCCAAGCAGGCCCTCCTGGCCTGCATGGTCTGACCTCGCACGGGAAAATGACGCACATGGGTGTGTTTGAGCCTTAATTGTCTGATCATTTCATGGCATTGGCTGTGATATGAAACCCCCCAAGCAGGCCCTCCTGGCCTGCACGGTCTGACCTCTCACAAGGGAATGACGCACATGGGTGTGTTTGAGCCTTAATTGTCTGATCATTTCATGGCATTGGCTGTGATATGAAAACCCCCAAGCAGGCCCTCCTGGCCTGCACCGTCTGACCTCTCACGAGGGAATGACACACATGGGTGTGTTTGAGCCTTCTTACCCAGTATCTACTTGTCTTATTTATATAATTTGGCTGTGATATGAAACCCCCAAGCAGGCCCTCCTGGCCTGCACTGTCTGACCTCTCACGGGGGAATGACGCACATGGGTGTGTTTGAGCCTTAATTGTCTGATCATTTCATGGCATTGGCTGTGATATGAAACCCCCCAAGCAGGCCCTCCTGGCCTGCACGGTCTGACCTCTCACGAGGGAATGACATACATGGGTGTGTTTGAGCCTTCTTACCCAGTATCTACTTGTCTTATTTATATAATTTGGCTGTGATATGAAACCCCCAAGCAGGCCCTCCTGGCCTGCACGGTCTGACCTCTCACGAGGGATTGATGCACATGGGTGTGATTGAGCCGTTACTTGTCTGGTTATTTCACCTGAATTAATCTCATTGGCTGTGATATGAATTCACCGAGCAGGCCCTCCTGGCCTGCCCTGTCTGACCTCTCACGAGGGAATGACGCACATGGGTGTGTTTGAGCCTTATTTGTTTGATCATTTCATCGCATGGGCTGTGATATGAAATCCCCCGAGCAGGCCTTCCTGGCCTGCTCTATCAGACCTCTCACGAGGGAATGACGCACGTGGGTGTTTTTGAGCCTTCATGTTATCATAATTGTTTTTCTCCTGTCTTAAGCAACTGGCGGTTTTATCATTTTGGGTGCAAGCCCTGATCTCTGCATTGCTGCCTCTGCGTTGCGATGCAGACTCCGAAGCCAGGACTAGAAAAGAGGCACAACCTATCAGCAAGCAGCATCAAGCGAGCAAGCAAGCGAGCACAGAGACATAAATTGGTCTCGGCAAAACCAGGAAAAAAACGAGATGCAGACAATGATGATGATGCTGGTTACGGAGCTGACGGCCTCTCGTGGGAAGCCGTGCTGTGCTGCATGCAGGTGAGGTTTGAAGTTTAAGCTGTCGACCCTGTTTTGTAAGGTGTGGTACTGCTACCCATTGTCGTTGTCGTTCGGGCATGTGTGCGTTTCCCTGAGGGTGTGAGCTGCATGTCCACTTCCTTGTTACTGCCGCATGATCAAGCATGTCTGAAATTGTGTGCTTCAAGGCAGAGCCAAAAGGCCTCCCTCTCAACAATTGCATTGTAGGCAATTGTTTGCCTACAAAGAGAACATGAGCTGCATCTTTTAGCTCATCTTTTTGTACGAGAAGGGCTGTACATTTCTGCATCAATTTTTTTGCCAGGCTCCTTTAATCTCACCTTGATGTGCGCAAGGAGCAGTGATGCTCATGTCTCACTTGATGCATGCCCTTCATGTTGCGAAGTTGAGTGAGCGCTGATGTTAACTATTTTCCCTTTCGTCTGAGCAGCCATGTGTCACTGACGATCATAATACCTTGCGGAGCTCGCGCATCTGTATGCCTAAGACACGTGCACACTCTTTTCCCTGCCTTGATCTTGAGCATTGCTTTGTCATCCCCCCCTCTGCAGGGCAGTGGTGATGCGGAGGCAGCGCCCAGTGGCCCTGCCAAGCGGAAATTGGAAGCACCAAGTGCTGGCTGTGGTTAGCAAGAGCAGCAGCAGAGTGGGAAACGGAGTCGGAGAAACCGAGGAACAACAGGCAAAGCAAAACTGACCACTTTGGAATGAGATGGTAGAACCTAAGAACGCTTCCTTTTCGTATTTGGTTTAGTTTTTTTTATTTACCTCTATCAAATACCTCCATGTATTTTTACTTGTTACTATTTGCTGTCTTAGTTTGCGAGTTGATGCAGCGTATGTACAACATTGTAAGGAGTGACTTATTTAGTATCAGTCTTGTAGCACCTTCCAAATCTTGAGAAAAAAATAACGCTGTTTTTAACGTCGCATGCATCTGCCAGGACGAACAGACCGTAATTAAAGAGGTGGAGTCATTGTGTGTTTTGGGCACATAGGCACTAAACCCTAACCCTACACCCGGACAAGACATCTTATTAACGTACATTTTAAAGCAGGTGCGCCTGAGGCATCAATACTATGAATAAAACGCCTTTGCTCAACAAACATGGGTTCAATACGCGTACCATTTAGGCAGGCCAACAAGGAAACGAGAGCAGTCATGGAATGCCAAAACACCAACTACCAGGTTAAGCATGTATGCACAGCCCCTCAACATCACTAATGATGACCACCAGCACCTGAGCATCTCCACACGCAAACGCACAAGAAACACAACCACCTACAACCAAAAAGAGACGATTCTTATACAATAGAACAATACGTAGAACAACAGCAAGCGTCTGACCCAGAAAACGCACAGCACATGGCAACATATCCCGCACCGAGCTTCCCCAAACACAACATTCCCTCGTCACAACAGTGGCAGGGCCTCAAACTTCCCACGAGCAGAAACTCCGCCCTCATAACACTACGTCAGAAATTTCCTGGCTTCGTTGAAATGCGGTTGAAGCGGTTGAAACACGGCTGAAATTTTTTCAACCGCATTTCAACCGCTCGAGGTTGAAATCAATTGTGCAGTTGAAATCAACCGCTTCAACCGAACTTCAAACGCATTTTCACAAAACAATTTGCAACATAATTCAGAAATCTTGTTTGAAGAACCCATTACTTACAAATGAAGCCTGGTATAAAAATTCCAGGAAAAGCAATTGAAACACGGCTGAAACAATTTTAACCGCATTTCAACCGCACGCGGTTGAAATTATCCGTGCGGTTGAAACCAGCCACTTCGACCGCACTTCAACCGCAAAGTTTTGGAAAGGAATTGCAAAAATTAAATCCTTATGAGGAGTAAAATTCGACAAAATAGCAAAAGGTTGGGCCAATTTGAAGAAATATTAAGCAGTGCTACCTCGCATTAGCGTAAAAAAATATATTAAAGCTGGTTAAATTAAATTAAATTAAAGCTCTGAAATGCGAGGCTTGTGGGCACTTTGTCTATCACCTTTTCTCCGATATATCGGGGGAGTGCATCAACCCCATTTAGATAAATCAACTGTTATGTGATATGATTAGTACAATTAAATATTAATATATTTCGTGAATTTACAAATTTCTTGGAGCAAATCGCCTGAAGCCGCGTTCTCCTCTCCAGCCCACAACCTCCACTAGACGTTCGCCGCTTGCCACAATGTGGGGTAGATATCCCTGAGAAAACAAGGAGGGCGCGATAAGGAGTTCCAGTCAACTCCAGTAACCGCCCTGCAACTGCACGCCTACACACCCGCACAAACACTCTCTCTCTCTCTCTCACACACACACACACACACTTGCGCAAGCACATAAACAAACATACGTGCACGCACACACACATACACACACACACACACACACAACGCACATACACATGCGCGCATACAAATACACTCATACACGCACGCAGACAATACAAACGCAAGAACACACACATACGCACACAAACACAACAAACACACACACAAACACACACACAAGCACACACACATACGCACACACACACACATACGCACACACACAGTCACACACACACGCAATCACACACGTTATCACACACACAAACACACACAACATACATGCACACACACACATACACACACACACACATATACAACAACACTTGCGCACAGGCACACATACACACAAACACACACACACACACACACACACACACACACACACACACACACACACACACAAACACAAACACACACACAAACGCAAGCGCACACACACACACGTACCCCCCCTCTTTTCTTTTTGTTACTCTTAAAAGAAGACCTGAGTGCAATCCTGACCTCCTAAGCTCTAAAGGTTCCAATGGTCCAAAGTCACATACGAGCTCAGCAATTCAAATATATTATTTTCAAGGAAGGGGGTTGTTGAAGTGTGGTTGAAGCGGTTGAATTCAACCGCGCGGTTGAAAAAATTCAACCGACCCCTTCGGTTGATCGGCAAAATTTCAACCGCATTTCAACCGTGGTTGAAATCAACCGTTTCAACCGCACTTCAACCGAGGCCTGAAATGTCTGACGTACTTACAAAGGGTATCCAACCAAACAAAAAGGAACCACGACCCTATGAGCACATCACCAATACCACTGCCACACAATACAGCTATTACGCCTCTTTGACCCTGCACTCATTAATCTTTTGGCCACTCTCTCCCAAGACAAACAAGCGTGCAACGGCATACACAAGGTACCCTCCCTGGTACCAGAAAGAGACACGCAGCCAAACAGAAAGTCAGCAACATACGCCCCTGACTCAAATCCTAGATACTGTTGCATTTAACTCACTAGTATAATTCAGCCTACTGAAAAACGTACAAACAGTCAGCCAAACAAACGCACCACACGCTCACAAATCACTAGCCACAACCACCATGCAACACAAGCGTTCACACAAATTATCACTCCTTCCACACAGCAAATCAATATCACCAACCCAATAACTTACCAAGTACACAAGAACCCAACCTTTGAGGTTGCAGACCACCCACCACCATCATCACAGCGCAGACCCCAAAGGAAATGAAGATGTGAGTTCCTCGATATACCCAATAACCTTCCTAGCCTAAACCTGACCCCCCTGCGCACCACGCATATTCAACAAGAACTCTGGACATACAAGAAGTATAATGCCTTTTCAATGACACCCACAGAGGCCATCAACACACTACTATGATGAAATGGACATCCTACACATAGATAATTGGAGGTTCTTCACCTCCAAGAAAAAAGACAGAGCCAAAGCTAGCAAAGAACATAGAGTATGTACCGGTCAGCATATGTGTTGGATCATTTAGGCTGCGCGCAATACTGTGTGATGAGAGCAGGACTATACGCTTCTCAGCTGCCGTAGGCACCGATCGCCAGTTGCCAGGGAGGGGTACGATGTCGCAAGTGCCATTCTGCTGCATAAATAGCACGCTAATCCCCACTGAGCAGAGCCTTGACTACACCACGCCGCTAGAGGAGTATCTTGGCTTACAGACGCCATTATGCGCAGGGTGCTCGAGGTGAGAATGGACAAATGCGCGATTGCATTGCCAAAGACAGTGGTGCGCATGAGCGATCAAATGCAGATGGAATTTGTTGTCAAGTGTGTAGCTATCAAGCTGCGCAACACACACCCTCCAGTCTCCTCGCGTACGCTGCTCGCTACGCTCTGTGCAGGCCGGTACGACCAAATAGCGAGTAGGGTGCTGCCCGACGATGGCGCTAAGGAGTATGAGTGCATACAGGCTACCTGCGCTCTTGCTGTTGAGCTGGACATGGACATTTATCGCCTCGCGGATGTAGCACAGTTGATATGCCGGCGCGCAACGTCGCGTACAATGGGGCTAGCCATGCCGTACATAAGGGGGCTGCAACTGGCGCGCCATGAGCAGTGAACGAGCCACAGGAGACTATAAACAGCCTTGCGCTGTCACGCTGCACTCAACTCTTGGCGACACTTTGGACCACACACGTTTGTACACCCTAGTGCGCTCTGTACAAAACGCATTCGTGCGTAATGCACCAGCCGGTACTTGAATTCAGGGATGCGGTGTCCAAGGTACCTGTGACCATTCAGCAGTATGGTGCGCAAGCAGCACCTGGCGGGCACAATGTAGGCTCGCATGGCGGGGTGCCAATGGACCATTCCGAGCAGCTTGTCAGGTGGACGGATGACACTGTGCGGATGTTTATGAACAGCTTTACATCTAGACAGTATAGACTTCCCTCCTTGCCCGCAAACACCACTGCGCTAAGTGTGTGTGTGGCATGCCTTGCATGCAAAGACTACTCTTTCGGTAGCTCTGTATGCACGTCAGTGTCATTGCAACTGGTGTCCGCGGCGTGGGGGATACTAGATAACATAGTAAGCGCGTTTGAAAGAATACCCGCTGAGGTTGCATCCACAGTCCAAGGGCGGAGATCAAGAGAGGGGTACCTAGCGTGTACATAGTAAGCGCGTGGGCTGCGTGCACCAATGTACACGCCGCCGTCTATCCACTCCATTGTAGATGTACAGCGTAGGGCATAGGCTGCGCTGTGCGCATGGTACGCGCAGGCGCTGGTGCCATCCCTATCACAAACACTGGACACCCGCAAGACACTCCGCTACATCGGTGACAGTGTACTCAGGCGTCATTGTAAGCAACAGTTCTCTATCGATGCCTCCATTGTGGCACATGCGCGTGAACGCCGTATAAAACACTCTAAATCCCTCGTATACCGCCTCCACCGGGCCCGTCACTGAAAGAGCACCCCTAGAGCCCATACTTAGCGGACAGTGGTTAGTTTGCACGTGCCCCTGTGCCCCGTGTGCGCTAGACCGCTGCTGGCTGGTCGAGGTGCGCGACAGTGTTAGTTCAGACTGTCCGCCCACGCCACTGAAAAATCCATACCCGTGGGTAAGTGGCGTACCACCTCGCGGAATGTTGCATCCGACGCGCACATGACAGTGGCAATGCCGCCAGGCTTGTGCACAGTTGCATACAGGCGCGAGCTGCCCACGCCTAGCATGTCGCATGTCACGCCAATGGATGGATCGGCGTTGTGTAGGCGCTCGGCCACCGCTAGCGCAAGCCCTCGCATCAGCTGTACGCCTGCATTTTGGCATTGCACTTTAGCCTTGCGCACCACGCCTGCCGCCTGGCAGTCAGCGCGTAGTGCGTCAACTGTACGCTGCGCATGAGATGCTAGGACGTGGTATGCACGCGCTGGGCACAGCCTTGGGAGTGTCAGGCGTACAGTCTTATTTGTCACCTGCGGTTGGTCGAGCCGAAACACGACTATGTGGTCCCCTAGAGTGCAGAATGCAATCACTATGCGGTCGGTGTTGCACAGCCGTGCCGGCGTCGTCTCATCTACGCCCAACATCCTTCGCACGGTGTCCATCACGCTCGTGGCGGTGTCGGTCTCAAGTAGTGATGCCACAGCAGCAAGTGAATAACTGTCATCCCGTGCCCAAAGCTCCCTTAATGTGTACACTGGGAGCCCGCGCGGCTGTGTGCTCTGCATAGCTGGTGTGCCGTGCTCTTTGTGGCACTACGCTGTCAATGGAGAAGAAAATGTGAATGCTAACAATGCCGATAGTGTATATGCACACTAGGTTGAACGGCAGCACGCCGTTCACAGTAGCGTACACCCGCTAGTATCCTGCCACATTCGCACACAGCCAACTGTGCATACACGCGAACACACAGCGCCTAGCGATGCATCCTGTGCAGCCCACACAACAGCCTCCTCCATACGTGCATGCACACACCGGTGAGCCCAGTACACTGCCTGCGGATGCTACAGCCCTCAGCAATCGCGCGTGCTTGGCGTGCAGACAACTAGCGCGCGTATGGATGCGATGGATGCTGAGTTGCGCACTTTCCGCAGTGAAGCTATGCGAGAGATCACATGCGCACGGTATGATGTGAGAGCATTGAAGGAATCAATCGACACCCTAACACACCTGATGGAGGGCATGCGTGCCATGAGCATAAGTGCAGCGATGCCCCCATCCTCGGTCGCATCTGCAGGGCGGCGCGCGCCTATCGCGCCACAGCAGCGTTCTGAGGCGCGCTACAAGCTACGCGACTACAATGTCACCTCTGTTCATGAGCTGGTGGCCAACATCATAGCACGTCTCATGCAGTTCGCTGCGCATGAGGCACAATCGCTGAACGTGCGCAGGTGCATTGAGGCAACATTTGGGCTGAGGGAGTGTACGGCGCTTGTACAGGCGTGCTGCAAGCCACGACCGAGGGGGCACGCCGACACAGCAGACACAAGCATGGACACCTTCACACCGGCGCCCAGCGACGATGCTGTGCTACAGGTGGCGAGTATAATCGGCCCGTCGGATAGTGGCGCACTGTCCACGGCCACGCCGAAGCTGATAGGACGGAAGATGACAAACTCTGCACTGGGCGTAGTGTTCAACACTGTCACGGCTGTCATAGGATGCGCCACAATGCCGGGCGTGACAGCGCACCTTCCTATCAACGCTTCACATGAGCTACTATCACTATGCACACCCTACCTATATCCATGTACAGTGGCCGGTGGCGTAGAGTACAGAGTCAACTGCAATTGCACAGCCTTCGCTTAGCCGATTGCAAGCAAGGCACGCGTTGTCGGCACCAAGTTCACAAGCGTTGAGAATCAGAACAGCCTAATAAGCGTGCTGCAAGCAGACTTGCGGGCGCAGCCCGCGTGATGCTGTGGTGTGCACGAAGGCTTGCGGCGCGCTGCATGCAGTTTACGCCGTCGCAGCGTACATCCCCACAGCTTATACACCGTAGCAACACACACACAAACACACACACCCCAACGCCCCCAGTCGCGACACACTAGCCTCCAACGCACCTGGCCACAACGCGCATACAACAAACCTTGTCGCCACGGGTGCGGAGCGCACATCGCACACTTCACACCTACACACGGTACGCCCGCTGCGCACAAGAGTGCGTGCACCGTAGGCCCAACAGCGCAGGGTGCATACAGCGTCGAACACTACATTGCACACCAGGCTGTGTGCGCACGTGCATAGGTGCGTACTGTGGGATAATAGGGTGCACAGATGCGGCGCCACGTGGCGTGCATGTAGTTTATTGTTGTTTTTTTCTCCTTCTCCGAATGCATACATATACGTACACTTGCCCTACACTGTAGCATTTTGGGTTCATGCTAAGCTTGTTAAGTATCTCGCACAGAGCAGGGAATCCTCAATAGGCATTGTTGCATTTTTGTTAGATACGAGAGGCGTGGAGGGTGCCTCATAGTTGATCGGCTCCACTAAGTGAAAGTTGAGCACCTCTATGCCCAGTGTAGCCTCACCTGCGCCCTGCCTCTTGGCACGGAGGGCACACAAGAGCCTACCCCCAAGTGATGCATTCAGCTTGTCCATCATCCCCCTCACGTCAAAGGCAGCCTCATGCAAAGTATTACCCGGCGCTGGTATTGAGACCCTGAACCGTTCACTAATGTCAGTTGCCTTGTCAGCAGTGAATTGTGAGCCAGATGTCTTGCCAATGGCCTCGGAGATATCACGCCAGCCCTGTGGCACAACCTTAATGACACCATTGATGCGGTTCTCGCGTGTCAATTACAGACCTTTCGACAGAATCAACTGGCCACTGCCGGGCTGTGCAGGTGGTGCGCTAGGCTGCGCCGGTGCGCTGTTGTAAGGGCTACCCTGTACATTGCTATCCTGAGTAGGGTTCATGGCTTCTGCGATGCGGGTCAGCCTGTCTCGCTCCTAATTGTTGCGAAGTAGCTTGTGCTCTTCTGTGAGGGGCTCTCTAGCTAAGGTGTTATTACTAGCACGCCGCATTCTTGGCATTAACAGTACAAAGGTGTAGCTGTTGAACGCTTGGGAGTGTCAACGGCACGTTGTGTGCATGCGGAGCAGTGCACCTCTTAGCGTGCCCATACATTGGTGCTGCGAGCGAGCGAGCGAGCGAGGGAGGGTCCAAGTCTGTAGATGCGCAGTGGCGACGCGCTAGGTGTTTATTGTTCATTGCCCTTTTTTTTTTTTTTCATGCCTATGTAGTGACGCGGTGTGATTTGCCCAAGGTGTGCATATGCACGCATCGCTGCGGTGTGCGCAGTGTGCCCCGCTATCTCTGCCTGTCGTGTTGGGGGGGTGTGTATGGGAGGGTTTGCATAGAAGAGGGTTGCGGGGGAGGTAGTTGCTGGGGATAAATCGGCTGGAAAGAAGGCTGTTGGGGAGGGGGCTGCTGAAAGAGGGGTCGCTGGGGGTAGGGTTGCTGAGGGGAAAGCTGCATGGAGAACGACTGCGCAGGAGAGGGTTGTGCGGAGAAGGGCTGCTGGGAAGAGGGAGGCGATGCCAATGCAGAGGGCGATGGTGGACCAGCGCCAAACACGAAGCTTCAAGGGTGCTTAGGTGGACTCCAGTGTGAATATCGGGCCTGCAAGGGCCAGGCGCAGCCGGCCCTTTTGTCCACTGTGGCAGGGGTGAATGCCCCTGTGGCGCTGCTGCCGTTTGCCCACCTTGCTGCTGCTGCTGTGTATGTGCTGCTGCTGTGTATGTGCGCTGCTGCCGCGTGCCCACCTTGCTGCTGCTGTGTATTAGGCCACCTTGCTGTGTGAACGCTAGCGCTGCGCCGCCAGGTGGCGCCCCAGGGTACTGCAGTGTTGCGCCTGACACATGCGGTGTCTGAGGGGGCTGTGAAGTCTGCCCTAACGGCATCCCTCCGAATGTCAGCGTAGGGGTCGAGGGCGTGCGCTGTGACGGTAACGGAATGGGCGGCGATGTGGTGGTGGCCGCGCGCATGACAGTGTCCTCTGGGTTCTCCAATGACATTATGCCTTCCTCCGCTGTAAACGGCGCACTTGCGGGTGATACACTTGCGGGCGGTGTGTAGGCTGTGCTACTTGGCTGGCCAATGCTCTGCGCTGTACCTCTAAAACAAAAACAATACCACACTTAATATGCCCCCATGAATATTGAAAGATGGGCCCTACCCCTATTAAAATCAGTTGGACTAATGCCCAAATCCAGGAAAACTATTGCCTGGAGCCAAATTAAGTGCACAAGCTGTGAAATTTGCTCCTACCATCTAGGGCTTGCCATCCCATTAACCATGAAAAACCATGCTCTTAGCAACAAGACACGCCATCTACTCTGCTGCTGTCAGCACAGAGGAAAAAGCCATATCCATGCTTCTCCCTTCATGGAATAATGATTAGACCACAAATCCCTATGCATCACTCTGCCGCAAATACCCACACATGTGTAAATTCCTGGGCACCATCCCATCAAACTAACTCCAGTATGCAAAAGTGCACTTCTGGAACAACATGCAAACACCACTTTCTAAACACTCCTGGGAATTTCAGGTCATTGCCATATGTAACACCAAGGGCAAGGTCTGCCTCAACGCTCACAACAAAGACTGGCTAAAAGAAATTGCCAAAGAAATCCCTGAGGCAAAGTGGGAACTTCAAAACATACATTACCATCCCCTTCCAAACAGCTTCAGGTTTCGGACAACACTCAGGTTTCAACAAATTTTATAAGCTACCCAATGACCACCCTCAAGCCTCAGAAGGCCCAGATAAAACAGTACCCTGCTGATTAGCACTGACCTACCTCATAATTATTGTTATATCGACAAAGCACCCCAAAACAGCCTCAGCCAAAACCTTACCCGTTAGGTAAAAGATTGGCAGGATTGGACTTACACTGATGGCAGCCTCCAAAAGAATGAAGTAGGGCAATACACCGGATCAGGCGTATACCACCCTCACATAAATTTTCCCACTATGTAAACCCAAAAGGCATGGGTATAACCAACATCATCTCACGAGCAGAGCTAGCATCTGTAGCAACCGCAATCATTAACAGCTACTTTAACTTAGCCGCAGATAGCCTGACCAAAAACAGCTCGCACATCCAAAGCTCCACCACTATCACTTCCAGGGAGGTGTCCTCCAATCCATTGCCAAAGCAAAATCCAGCAAAAGAATGCTAAGAATATCGTATAATACAAAACCACCCAAGCCAGTCCAGTCACATACCTCAAGGATTGCTCTAGTACCTATCCATTTATCATGGTGCCTTGCAAGCACACATGCACCCCCTTCAAACTAGAAAATGTCTATACCGTAGCAATCTACCATGAACACCACTATACCCTTATCAAAAATGCACTGCCAATCTGCCAATGGAGTCACTAGCGACGTTTACCCAGCAAAATCCATGACCCTGTTAAGACTGAGTGCTCCTCCGAGACAGCTGTGTGTGAGCGATCTATCAACCACGGAACAAGCGCTTTGCAACGAGTTCCTTTTCGTGGTGGCGCTTCAAAAATACTCCTAACTCTGAGTAGAAACCATGGGTGTGAAGGTATCTTC
>Ga0307947_1000084_pt1 | contig 50843 bp, 63 predicted proteins | sample OrgLakmetagen232_FD_201840 | JGI IMG/M metagenome (GOLD analysis project Ga0307947, IMG submission 201840) | Saline water microbial communities from Organic Lake, Antarctica - #232 | ecosystem: Environmental > Aquatic > Non-marine Saline and Alkaline > Saline | place: Antarctica: Organic Lake...
ATAGAGGGGGAACAGGGCATCATGGGCATGGGGAGAAAGGGAGTGGAGGGGGCGGGGGGGCTCAGCACTTAGATATAAACCCTGGGGTGGGCAAGCCCAATAGAGAGGCCAGCCTAGAAACCACGCACGAGGGCGACGTGGATAGGATCGTCACGCACGACAACGCCGTGTTTGTGCTGAGCAAGCCTAGGTGTGTGTGTGTGTTTTTTCAGCTTAGGTAGAAATGTGGGTATGGACTGTGTGGCCAGCAAAGTTCATATGTTTTCCATCTCTGCACTTAAGCCAAGCATTCCCCTCTCATCCTTCCTCTAGACGCATTCCTGAAGTCTTGCCCCAACACACACACACACACACACACACACACACACACGCACGCACGCACGCACGCACGTACACACACGCAGTGAAAACCTGGCCTCGCTTACCATAGACTCCCAGCTCCTATCTGACATCACCATCCTCATCGCTGCGTCTGCGGTGAGCAGGGATTGTGTTGACAGCTGTGTGTATGTGTGTGTGTATGTGTGTGTGTGAGGGTGTGTGTGTGAGGGTGTGTGAGCATGTGCGTGCGTGTATGCAACATGGCAACCCTCATGAGTAGGGTCGACCAGAGCCACGTACGTACGTACTAGACAAACAAGCGTATGGTACTTGACAAGCACATGTATGGTAAACTACCATAGGTAATGATGTAATGATATATACATCTAGTAGGCTGTGTCCTGGCCATCAACACCCGCGGGCACCTTTCTGGGGGTGTGTTCACACTTCAGTGTTGAGTGAGAGAAAAGCGGAAAAGCGAACGGGTTTTAAAACCCCTCAATTTCCCTGGTGTGTTTCCAGGAGTGTGTCCTCCATCTGTCTGGCTGCATCTTGTGTGATTGTGGTAGGGGCAGATTGTCAGGGCTTTGAGCTGTGATGGAATTGGTGCTTCTTAGATCTGATTCATTTCCAGGAGTGTGCCCTCCATTGTCAAGCTGCAGCATCTGCAACCTGTCAAGCTGCAGTGTCTGCAATGACCTCATGCATGTCACCACAACGCATGTCTAGGGTTGGCAAGAACCGTATGTATAATATATATGACGTAAAAGACTTTATCTGGTTAATTCCCTGCCTCTGCCCAAAGTACGGTTTACACATAGGGTTGGCCAAAACCACATATATATACGGTGTGTATACGGTATTTTTGGCAGGAAATTCACCAAATATACGGTCATATACGGTGTATATATACGGTTCTGGCCAGCCTATGTATGATTCAATGGCAAGCTTTGTTTTTGCCCTGAGTTGTTGGGTGAGCTGGTGAGCCTTCACGGCGCTCCATCAGCGAATTTTGCCTGCCTAAGTGTAAATATTTACAGACCTTCACGGCATTCAATTAGCCTATCTATTTGCCTAAGTTTGTACAAACATTTGCAAGCCTTCACAACGCTCCACACAACGCTCCATCGGCCTTTTTTGCCTCCCTGACTCAAAGCAAACATTTGCAATTTGCAAGCCTTCACAACGCCCCACACAACGCTCCATCGGCCGTTTTTTGTCTGCCTGACTTAAAAGCAAACACTGCAAGCCTTAATGATGCTCCATCAGCCTATTTTGTCTGCCCGAATCAGTGCAATGTACACGCTTGGTTGTGAGGCCTGCTTTTGAGGACTACTGAGGCAACCCTTACAGTTACCTCTTGCCACCATGGACATTTTGAGGCTGGAGGTTCTTCATTCACTGTTGTGTGATTGCCCTTGCACAGACATGCACACAGACCTCCAGCCTGTCATGAGCCACTTCTTGTGTGTACCGCACGTGCTTTTGCTAAGAAGGCGTCGCCTGTCCTATCGACACGTAACAACCTGAGACAGATATGTGTATTGTAGGCACTGTAGTAGCGCGTATGGGAGTCATGTTATAACAAAAGTGCACGAGCATATGTAACAGTTGCTAGCGCATTCACACATGCACTTGTACATGCATACTCGCACGCACTCACTCATACATACTCACACGCACGCACACATACACACACAAACACACACACACACGTATGGCAGGTGTTTGGGACGCTGGCTGAGGCTGTGCATATGCCCACCATGAATGGTGTGCTCATTGCGGGTGCTCTGGTAGGGCCTGGGGGACTTCAGCTTGTGCAGGTGTGTGTGTGTGTGTACGTGAACGTGTGCGTGGCGTGCATGCATTATTGTGTGAGTGCCTGCGTGTGCGTGTGTGTGTGCGTGTGTGTGCAGGTTTGTGCATGAGTTTGTGCAGGCAAGGGAGAAGTTTTCTTGTTATGGTTGTTAAGAGAAATTGAAAAGGAGGTGAAAGAAACAGGGGGTTGGCGTACTCGCATTGGGCCAAACCTTGACAATGGGTGAGTCATGCACTTGCATACTATAAATCTCTTTTGGATGAATGGCGTGTTGATAGGAAAGCACGCTCAAATGCGCACGTCTACTCACGCACACACACACACACACACGCGCGCACACACACACACACACACACACACACACACACGCGCGCGTAACAGGAGCTGGTGCAAGTCGAGACGCTGGCACAGCTGGGGGCGCTGCTGCTGCTGTTTGGCCTGGGTATGGAGCTGTCTTTGGCAAAGCTGCGCTCTGTGTGGAACGTGGCAGTGCTGGGTGGGGCTTTGCAGGTGTGGTTTGCAGCCTGTTTTGCTCTCGTTGTCGTACTGTGTGGTTGTGTTTCGCTCTCGTTGTCGTACTGTGTGGTTGTGTTTCGCTCTCGTTGTTGTACTGTGTGGTTTGCAGTCTGTTTCGCTCTCGTTGTCGTACTTGTCATGTTTGACTGATAGGCCTGGGTCTGAAGCTGTCTGAAGCAAATGGTGCGTAAATTATTGTGGGTGCAGCGTGGTCATACAGCAGAAATAAGCATGGCAGGTATGTGTCGGATCAAAAGGAAAAAAGGAAAAACTATGTGGTGGCCCTGGGCTGTTTTGACAGGATTACTAGATGTGCTGGCCATCCATTTTTAAGAATTCAACATACGAGGACAAGAGTAGCCTCAACCCACCTGTTTTGCTTGCTCTTCGGCACATCCCACTGGCTGGTAGGCCTGGGTCTGGAGGTGTCTGCAGCATTTGTGCATTTTAGTGCAAAGTGTGGAATGTGATAATGAAGAGGGGGGAGTGCAGCGCTGCGGGTTTGTGTTCTAGTCCGGTTTCCTCGCATTATTAACGCTTGTTGATGGGCTAAAAGCAGAGTTGGGGTCGCAATGTTGTAGCTGGGGTGGGACAAGGCCTATGGGCGTGAAATGAGGAGTGTTGGGTGTGTGTGTTGTGTGTGTTGTGTGTTGTGTGTGTGTATGTGTGTGTGTGTGTGTGTGTGTGTGTGAAATGAGGTGTATTGGATGCGTGTTTGTATGTGTTTGTGTGAAATGAAGAGTATTGGATGTGTGTGTTATATACTACAGGGTGTGCTTGTCCAGGTTTTGTGGTCCCTGCAACAAGAACCGTTTGAGATGGCGCTGTGCTGCACGGCTACGTTCCATTATGTTGCACTGCTACGTTCCATTATGTTGCATGGCTACGTTCCATTATGTTGCACGGCTACGTTCCATTATGTTGCACGGCTACGTTCCATTATGTTGCATGGCTACGTTCCATTATGTTGCATGGCTACGTTCCATTATGTTGCATGGCTACGTTCCATTATGTTGCACGGCTACATTCCATTATGTTGCACGGCTATGTTCCATTATGTCGAGTCCTGTGCGTGAACTGGTTAGTGTTGCTGAGCACAGAGTAGGATGAATGGCTACTTTTGTGTCGGTGAGCACAGAGTAGGATGAGTGGCTATTTTTGTGTTGCTGAGCACAGAGTACGACGACTGACTATTTTTGTGTCGGTGAGCACAGAGTAGGATGAATGAATGGCTATCTTTGTATTGCTGAGCACAGAATACGATGACTGACTATTTTTGTGTCGGTGAGCACAGAGTAGGATGACTTGCTTTTCAGTTGATGACTGTCTGTTGATCTCTGTCTGTAGATCTCTGTCCATAGATATTGATAGCAGTTGGTGCCTGTCTGTAGATCTTGATAGCAGTAGGCCGGCAGCATGTTTATCCGACCACTTGTACAAGCTCCTTTGCAAACTCCTGAATGCTTTTGCCCCCCTCCTTTTTTGGTCCGCCCACATGCAAGTCTTCATCAGCCCTCAACATGTTCATCACCACTTTGAAATCATGGCATTCACTTAGTCCCGCATTTACCCCCCTTCTTTTTGGTCCGCCCACACGCAAATCTTCATCAGCCCTCGACACGTTCATCACCACTTGTGAATGAACATGTTGAAGCATGGAAGATCAATTCATGCTTCTGAAGTGGATGCAGATTGAAAACCTTTGCATCCACTTAGCTCCGCAAGTTTCCCTCCCTCCTTTACTTTATTCGCCCACATGCAGATTTTGATCAGCACGGCACTTGGCAGGTGTATCACCACTTTCTTCAAGTCCCTGGCACTCACTTAACCGCACATTCGTCCCCCATCCTTTACTTTATTTGCCCACGTGCAGATCTTGATCAGCACGGCACTCGGCATGTGTATCACCACTTTCAAGTCCCTGGCACTCGGCAGGTGTATCATGTATCACCACTTTCTTCAAGTCCCTGGCACTCACTCAACCGCACATTCGCCCCCCCTCCTTTTTGACTCGCCCACATGCAGATTTTCTGAAAGCAGGTCCTCAGCATGTCTGTCACCCTTTTCTTATTCCCCACAAGCCCTTGACCGTTCATTTGCACCCCTCCTTTTTTGGTCCGCCACATGCAGATCTTGATCAGCATGGCCCTTGGCATGTTCATGGCCAGCAGCATGTTCGACGCACCCCCTCAAACAGGAGCTTTTGTGGGGGGGCTACTGTCTATGAGCAGCACGTCCATCGTGGTCAAGTGCCTGGAAAGCTTGCGGTGCGTGTGCCTGGCTGTGTGCACGCATCCATGTCTGCACGCACATTTGCGTGGTTGCGTGCATGCATATATACACACACGCATAAGCATGTATACATGCATGTGTGTGCCTGGCTGTGTGTACACATCCATGTTTGAACGCTCACATGCTTTCAATGTGTGTGGCTGGCTGCGTGTACACACCCATGTCTGCACGCACGCATACACACACGCGCCTTCACACGTATACATGCACACACACACACACACAAGCACACACACACACAAACATACGTCTTCCTGTGGTGGGTCGCTATGGGATGCAGATCCACAGAATCCATGTTTGACCAGATCACTGTGGACGCACACACACACACACAAAATATGCACACAAATATTCGTCTTACTGTGGTGGGTTGCTGCAGGTCTGCAGGATCCATGTTTGGCCAGATCACTGTGGACACACACACACAAATATGCACACAAATATTCGTCTTACTGTGGTGGGTTGCTGCAGGTCTGCAGGATCCATGTTTGGCCAGATCACTGTGGACACACACACACACAAATATGCACACAAACATTCGTCTTACTGTGGTGGGTTGCTGCAGGTCTACAGGATCCATGTTTGGCCAGATCACCGTGGACACACACACACACACACACACACACAAATATGCACACAAACATTCGTCTTACTGTGGTGGGTTGCTGCAGGTCTACAGGATCCATGTTTGGTCAGATCACCGTGGGCACACACACACCCACACACACACACACACAAATATGCACACAAACATTCGTCTTACTGTGGTGGGTTGCTGCAGGTCTACAGGATCCATGTTTGGCCAGATCACCGTGGGCACGCTCATCACGCAAGACGTGTTTGTGGGCATATTCTTTGCAGTTGGGCCCCTGTTTGCCAAGTCTAGCATACAGCAGTCAGGTGCGCCTTGCGTGTGGTGTCATACGTGTGAAGTCTAGTCTTGTCTAGTCTAAAGTCTAGCATACAGCAGTCAGGTGTGCCTTGCGTGTGGTGTCATGAGTGTGAAATCTAGTCTAGTCTAAAGTCTAGCATACAGCAGTCAGGTGCGCCTTGCGTGTGGTGTCATGAGTGTGAAGTCTAGTCTAGTCTAACGTCTAGCATACAGCAGTTCGGTGCGCCTTGCGTGTGGTGTCATGAGTGTGAAATCTAGTCTTGTCTAGTCTAAAGTCTAGCATACAGCAGTCAGGTGCGCCTTGCGTGTGGTGTCATGAGTGTGAAGTCTAGTCTAGTCTAACGTCTGACTTTGTGCAGTCAGGTGTGCCTTGCGTGTGGTGTTTTGGCAGGTGTGTGTATAGGGTTTTGGCAGTTGTACGTGTTCATGCTTGTGAACACATCCCTTTCTGCACACGCATGTGTGTATGTATCTGTGTGAGTGTGTGTGCGTGTGTATGAGTTTGTGCGTGGGTGCATACATGTGTGTGTGTGTGTGCATGTGTCAGTCATGCCTGCACCTGCATCGACCTTGTATGTATTTGTGTGAGCGTGTGTGTGTATGACTTTGTGCAGTCAGGTGTGCCTTGCGTGTGGTGTTTTGGCAGGTGTGTGTATAGGGTTTTGGCAGTTGTACGTGTTCATGCTTGTGAACACATCCCTTTCTGCACACGCATGTGTGTATGTATCTGTGTGAGTGTGTGTGCGTGTGTATGAGTTTGTGCGTGGGTGCATACATGTGTGTGTGCATGTGTCAGTCATGCCTGCACCTGCATCGACCTTGTATGTATTTGTGTGAGCGTGTGTGTGTATGACTTTGTGCGTGGGCGCATACGTATGTGTGTATGCGTACGTGTCAGTCATGCCTGCACCTGCATCGACCTTGTATGTGTTTGTGTGAGCGTGTGTATGTATGAGTTTGTGCGTGGGCGCATACGTATGTGTGTGTGTGCGTATGTGTCAGTCATGCCTGCACCTGCATCGACCCTGTATGTATTTGTGTGAGCGTGTGTGTGTATGATTTTGTGCGTGGGCGCATACGTGTGTGTGTGTATATGTGTGTGTGTGTGTGTGTGTGTGTGTGTGTGTGTGTGTGTGTGTGTGCGCGCGTATGTGTCATGCCTGCACCTGCATTGACCCCTCACTTGTAACGCCATGACGCTAGCAAGGCTTGTAAGCAAAAGTTAACACGTTGTACAAGGCCTGGCATGCACACAAAAAGATGCCATGGCACACTCCCGCCATTTGAATGCATGCACGTGCTTGCCTCGCGTGCGCACCAACAGATGTCATCGCACACACACCTGCCTGTTAAATGCATGTGGTTGCTTGCCTGACCTCTCCTCCCCTCACATGCTCTCACACAAACACCATCGCCCCCCTCCTTTCTCCTGCTGCCTGCACTCGCAGATTCGAGCGACGCTGCAGAACAAAAGGTGAGAGGTCGCTGGAACCTCGTAGGCAAGGTTATTACTGGTTGTCCACGTGAATGGCCCACCCCCTTGCAAACTAATTACTGCCAATTAGTGCCAATAAGCCAAATTGTGCTCTATCTCCCCTATCCCTTCACCATATTGGGACTTGGAAGGCTATTGATTTCTCCAAACAATGTTGCAAACAACGAGCCGCAGGACCCCTGTATGTCTGGGGTCGAAATAATTCACCAAAATCCAACCAGGCCACCGATTGGCCCCATTTAAACTTTACCGTCTTGCGCTTTTTGTATTGCGAGGCCTATTTTTTGCGAGGTGCCCAAATAATTAAAATAACCAGGGATGGGTCATACGGACTTCAGAGACGTTCAATATACGGAAAAATACGTGTAAAATACGCAATACGCGTATAATACGATACTGTATTTTATGCAAATTTGGGGTGCCGGTTTTTAACCCAAAATGGACCCGATTCGACCCAAACTCACCCAAAACGTATCCAGTTATTTTCCAATATATAAAATGTAATTGGTTCAAATAAAAATGACATTGGAAGCTCGCTGGAAGGTCGTTCCTGGGCGGGAATTCGTCTGAAAAGGCAAAAAACGGCAAAATCGTCAAAAATCGGTTTAAATTGTAATTGTATAATACGGCCCGATTTGCCCAATATGGTAAAATACGTTAATTCCCATACGGCGTATTATATGAATACGGCTTCCCTTCCCTCTTCTGGGTGCCTGTGCTTTTGCTTCTTGTGCTGCTGCTGGAGGATGGCTGCCTGCTGCATGCAAGCACACCGTGTTCCAGGAGTTTGCACCTGAGACAGTAGCAGCAGCCTTCATGCTTCTCTCCTGGAGGAGCTGGAACCCACATGGAGGCTGTGCACGAGTCTGCCCAAAGTCCAAATGGGGCAGGTACTGCTGGTCAGCATCAGGTGCTTGCAAGCTGCTCAGGGCGATGTCAGCCTCAGAAGCTCTCAAGGCGGAACCACGTCTGCTTCTCAGGGTGCAACTCGGGCATAATGATGATGGATGTCCCTTAAAAAACTGGGGTCCTATGTGGAGCTCAGAATTGTCCCCGATGGAAAGTCGAACTTCAGGTCCGGAAAAACTTGGTTTTTTTCGGCCTGACAATTGTGAGGGCATCAATAATTGTTTATTTATTCGCAAAACAACCAAGCGCAATACGATATTATATTCTTTGTTTTGGTCCGCAACTCTGATGAGCAAACCGAGAGGAAACGCGGTATGAGCGGCCTGACAGAATTCGCTCCTCTCCTCTTCACCCTTTGGCAAGCACAGCGCTGTGTTAGGAATTTGCGATATTATTTCCCACTGCTGACAGCCTGTAAGGTTTCATTCCTTCCCTTCACACAAAGCCTAGAGATGGTAAGGGGGCCTGAGGGTCCGAGCAGAAGCACTGTGGGGTCACATGGAAACTACAACAGCACTTATTGAGCACGCAGCTTGCAGCGATATTAAAATTATATCAATAAAAACATTTTGGCAAATATAATGCCTAGAACGAGCCAGAATTATAGGGTTTAAATTTCAGGTGCAGGCGCGTTTTGTTTGGCAGGGAAATCACCAAATATACGGTCAAATACGGTATATACACGGTTCTGGCCAACCCTGCTCTTATTGCTACGCCTCTTGTGTCGCTACAAATTATCCCTATTATGCCTCTTATGATCAGGCTCTTTCTGTCACTGTGTATGTGTTTACATAAATGAACATATACCGTACTGATGCATAACGAATGCGAGATTTGGAAAGCCCACTAATACAGCCCCAATGCAAGCTTTATATTAATTAACACAACGCGAGCCTACGCAAGGGCCTTTTAGCCCTCTGAGCTGCATGTGCTTGCGCGTCTGCAGTCCTCCCTGCTGCTGATGCCTGTGGTCAGCCTAGGCCTACCAGGTGGCCTCTTCTTTCCTGCTGCTGCTGCTGCCTGTACTGCCCTGTCCCCTCATGCTCTGCATGCACGCCTTGCCTGCTTGCTGCTCTTCTGCCGCCTTCTGACTTGCTGTCTGGTTGCTAGGCTTGAAGAAGTCTGCAACCCTAAGCTGTATATTCCCCTTGGGTGCAGCTTGGGAGGCCCTCCCGTTCTGCCCCCGTTCATGCATTCAATAAAATGACGTATCCTCAAACATGCTTCAACGAATCCAAAAACAATTGCGCCCCCTGTACCACCCTCACACATTCATGACGTACCCTCAAACATGCTTCAACAAATCCAAATACTATTGCGCCCTCTGTACCACCCTCACACATTCATGACGTAGCCCATCACCTGCCCCTAAACACACTTTAAAATCCAACGACAAGAACCCCGCCCCCTGTAACACCCTCACACACTCACGGCGCACCCCATAATCTGCCCCTCAACACACTTCAAACAAACTCAGTTAACAAGAACTTTCGTCTGTACCACCCTCTCACACTCACGACATACCCCTGAACACTCCTCCAACAAAAAACTCACGACATACCCTGAACAATCATGACATACCCTGAACACTCCTCCAACAAAAAACTCACGACATACCCTGAACACTCACGACATACCCTGAACACTCCTCCAACAAAAAACTCACGACATACCCTGAACACTCACGACATACCCTGAACACTCCTCCAACAAAAAACTCACGACATACCCTGAACACTCACGACATACCCCTGAACACTCCTCCAACAAAAAACTCTGCCTCCTGTGCACGTGCAGGGAATCGCTGTACTGCTGGTGCTGAAGGTATTCATGAAGCTGGCAGTCATTGTGGTGCTGTGCTCCCTGTTCTCTACAATCATACTGCGGCCCTTGCTCCGCACGCTTAGGAGGTGCGTGTGTGTATGCATGTTGCAGTGTGTGTGCTTGTGTGCGTGTTGTGCGTGTGCATGTGTGTGCGTGTGGTTGTGCTGTGTGCATGTGTCTGTGTGTTAGTGAGTGTGTGCGTGTTTCTTGTAATTGTGTGTGTCCTGCATGCTCATGTGTGTGTATAAGAGCTTGTGGATTCTTTAGTTCACAGACTGCTGGAAACGTGCTGTGGTTCCAATCATTCTAACGACTTCATCCAATCATTTTAACGACCTTATCCAAGAATGCGATGCAATATTTATGTGTGTCATCTTTGCCTCCTCCTTTCTCTGACCTCTAACCAGAGACAGTTGAAAGTCATTTGATTTAACCTGAAATGTGAAAACCTTCTATTTGGCAAAGCTTTCAGAGACACACACACACACACACACACACACACACACACACACACACACACACACACACACACACACACACACACACACGTACGCACTTCAACACCTTCCAGGGCCGCCAGCCCGGACTTAGTGCAGCTTTTGTTGGTGGGCTTCTGCTTTAGTATGGCATGGCTCTTGGATTGCTGGGGCCTTTCTTCAGAGCTAGGGGCCATTTTGGCAGGGGTGTGCATAAGCATAGCAGCTGCAGGTATGTGTGTGTATTTGTGGGTGTGTGAGAGAGGCAGTGTGTGCGTGCGCGTGTGTATTCTTTTCTGCTTGAAACTGCAAACGTTAAACATGCGTAACAGCACGCTCACAAGTACACAGGCACACACACATACACACACAAAGAGCACAGACGTGCTCTCAAACTACAGGGCACAGAGGTAGTGCAGGCAGTGCAGGCTCCTGCTGAGGTGCACACACACACACACACACATACACACACGCACACACACATACACATACACACACACACACTTGTTTACACAAGCACACACAAGCGCTAACAGAAGCTAGACACACATGTATACTTGTACACTCATGCATACACACACATAAACGCACTTACACACATACACACAAATACGCACACACACATACGCATACCCCCCACCCCACCCCACCCACACACCCACACAAACACCCACACACACATACATGCTTTTAACAGGGCACGGGGGCAGTGCAGGCGGCATTGGCTCCTCAGCTGAGGTGCACCATTTACATGACAGCATCAACAGCCTCACCAGCATCATGGCCACCCTGTTCCTGTCCTCTATCGGCCTGCTGCTAGCTCCAACGTAAGGAAACGCTTGCATGTGTGCGCGTGTTTTTTCTTGTTTGTGTGTGTGTGTGTTTGTGTGTGTGTGTGTGTGCCAAAGAGTGGTTATAACTGCTTGCGTAAACATTCAGGCATGTTTGCGTGTGCATACGTGCCACATCTCACATGGACGACGGCACATCTCACATTCAAAACAACATACTTAGGATATCGCAAGAGGCAGATGCCCGCCATAGAACATTTGGCTGCAGCAAGAATCTGCTGCTGCTCTTGCTGCTGCTGTTGCTGCTGCTGCTCTTCCTGCTGCTGCTGCAACGCTAACGCAATTTTGTATGTATTAACTGTCAGGAAGATCGCCAACATCCTCACGAGTTGTGAAAAGCTGAGGCTCGTGGCACAAAAAAGTCCAGGCTCTTTGTGTGCGACGTTTCTCGTGCTTGCACGCGCATCTACGCACACACAACACACACACAACACGCACAAGACACACAGACACACACACATGCACAAGATACAATGACACACACACATGCACACAACAACAACACACACATACTCTACACTACACTCAGGTTCTTGTGGCAGCATATACACGTCCTAGGTACTGGCATGCTTCTGCTGGTGGTCGTCAAGAGCACGCTCATCGCACTGGTCGTGCGTGCGTATGGGCCAAGCTGGAGGACTGCGTGGGCAGTGGGGGTGAGTGAGTGCAGTGTGGTGCGGTTGTGTGTGTGTGTAGCGTTGCTGTCATGTATTGGAGAAATGCGCTCACCGCCATAATCGTGCGTGCGTGCGTATGGGCCAAGCTGGAGGACTGCGTGGGCAGTGGGGGTGAGTGAGTGCAGTGTGGTGCGGTTGTGTGTGTGTGTGTGTGCGTGTGTGTGTGTGTGTGTGTGCGTGTGTGTGTGTGCAGCGTTGCTGTCATGTTGTGGAAAAACATGCCCATTGCCCTGGTTATGTGTCGGTATGGACAGCATGGGCAGTGGGGGTGAGTGAGCGCAGTGTGGTGTGCGTAGCGTTGCTACCGAGTTGTGGAGAAACACGCTCATCGCACTGGTCGTGCACGCGTGCGTATGGGACAAACTGGAGGACTGCACGGGCAGTGGGAGTGAGCTTTTTAAATGCTCAACCATTTTCGAAATAGAATGCTGGTAATTTGCTAGTAAGCAATTTCCAAGCAGTGGAAACAATGCAGGTTTCCGGGCAGTGCTTTGTCATGGCGTTCACTTAAGTCCCTTTGGATATGTACTCGGATGTTAGTAATAATGATGTATTCAGGTCAAGCCGCTTGTGCCTGAGCAATGCGACTGTGTTTTACGTGTTTGAAATTTGTTCTACAGGTACTAAATGCCACATGCATAGGGTTGGCTGGAACCATATATATATGAATGTATACGGTGTATACACGGTATTTTTGGCAGGGAAATATCCAAATGTACAGTCATATACGTTGTATACATACGATTCTGGCCAACCCTACACATGCATCTGTTTGTGCACACGTGTATTGCATGCATCTGTTTGCGCACACGTGTATTGCATGCATCTATTTGCGCACATGTGTATTTCAAACCGGCAACTGAGCTGAAACGAATTGACCGTTTCCATGGGACTCTTTGCGTTCTCTTTGTGCTTGCGTATCACATACAGTAACATGCTCTGAATTGCCTTCAAACCAGCCATTTGGTTGACAAAGGCTAGGGTTAGCTAAAACCATACACTTATATACAGTGTACTTACAGTAATTTCAGCAGGGAAAGTACCATGCGTACGGTCATACACAGTGTGGATGTACAATTCTGGCCAACCCTACAAACGGCAAATCCTATGTAGTTGTACATTCTCTCTGTGCTTGCATACCTTGTGCAGTGACCTGCTCTCACTCTTGTGTTGTCTGGTACCACTGCAGGTGAGCATGGGGCACGTGGGCGAGTTTGCCTTCATCCTGCTATCAATGGCGGCACAGCTCAAGATCGTGACCTCACAGGTGTGTGTGTGCGTGTTTGTGTGCGTGCGTGTGTGCGTGTGTGTGTGTGTGTGTAACAGAAGTGCCTGTGTCACGTTGTGTCACTTTTCGGTCATGAGTCACTCGACACACCAGCACATACGCGCACGCACGCACACACACACAAACACACACACATACACACACACACGCACACACACACACTCACACACACACAAACACACACACAGGAGGTTTGTTTAAAAAAATGCATCTGCACACTCTTGAGCTAGTGAGCTAGTGTTTGTATAGAATGTCAGAGTGCAGGTGTTTTGGGCCTGCAGCTCCACTTGCAAGACATGGCCAACCTTTAACTTGCGATTGAAGGGAAACAGAAGGAAGGAAAAGGGTGAGATGGGTGTGATTTCTTGAGAAATCACGCCCATCACGCCCAAGGCACTCCTGCAGTGCCTAGCACAGTGTCAAAGGCAAACACACACAACTCGGAGTGCCTGCAGGAAAAAGTAGAAGAAATTACGCCCATCTCACACCCAAGTCACTCCTGCAGTGCCTAGCACAGTGTCAAAGGCAAACACACACAACACGGAGTGCCTGCACGAATTAAAATTTATATATTCAAAATAAGGTCAAAATCGAAGGTTAACTCCAACAATAAGAAAGAGCAAACCCCATTATAAAAGAGTAGACTCCAACTGATTGCTTCCCATAAGACCACGTGTGTAATTCCTGCTAGCGCTGAAGGCTGGGCAAGCTGTTAATGCTCAAACCTTGACCTAGCCTCCTCACGGCTACGCCTGCTGCAGAGACTGACACGAAATTGGTGTGGCATGTCTGCGTGCTTGTGCAGCGCAAACCCCTGCCGATTGTGCAAATCCATGTGTATGTGTCCTTTCTCCTTTCCTTTCCTTTCCTTCCCTAAATCCTTTTTTATCCTTTCAAAAGGCACACACACACACACACACACACTCCACCAAAATTGTGGAGGCCCCCGCACACAACTACGCAACTGGAAAGGAGGTTGGCTAAACTTCCTTTTATTTGCTTTATTTAGCTCGCCATGCACTGACGCATGCTCAGGCCTGACCACAGCAGCACACACACACACACACGCAGCATGTGACCACGTACTTGCAGATATTTCTGCTGCTTTGGATTTGCTTTGCACGCCGCACGCATACACAGCATGTGACCACATATTTACAAATATATCTGCTGTCTTGGATTTCCTTTCCACACGGCATGTGACCACATACTTGCTGACATCTCTGCTGTTTTGGATTCGCTTTGCTTGCCGCATGCACACACGGCATGTGACCACTTATTTGCAGACATTTCATAAAACGCTGCACAACCCCCCAAGGCCTTTAGCCCTATTCAGCAAGAGGGGGGGGCGGGGGACCTCCAAAAACTTAATTCTCAGCAACCCCGAACAATCCCCGTAGGGTGAATATAAATGTATCCTACAGCTTACTGCAGTGACCTCGTGAAAAGCGATATTAATGTGGGTTGATGTAAAATTAGGTACAGTAATCACATGATGTAAATGGTATTGTGGGCCGGGCGAACTTGCAAAATTGCGGCCAAATGCAGTGCATATCTACACAGTCCTGGCCAGTCCTACACCCCCCCCTCAAAACACACATACACGTACTCCGTGTCGTCTCCCAAATCCCTGAATACACCCCCCCTTTCAACACACACATACACATTCTCGCGTCGTCTCCAAAATCCCTGAATAATACACCCCTATCCCCACCCATCCACCCTCCCCCATCCCGTACACGGCTGCAGGTGTATGCCTTGCTGCTAGGGGTAACTTCTCTGTCCCTGTTGACGGCCCCCTTGCTCATTTTTGCGAGCCATGCCCTCCTGCTCACCCCCTCGTCCCTGCAAGCCCACAGCCACTCGTCCCCACAGCACTCCCCTGCGCTCTCCCCAAAAGGCAAGCACGGACAGGCGCTCCCACACATCAAGCACACACGCATGCACGCACACACACACTCGCACATGCACACACGCGCGCACACACAAAACACACTTGCATCCTGTTGCTCCCCTCCCTAGGGAACAGCAAGTGGTTGCACGGAATGGAAGTGTGTCCTAGGGAATAGCAAGTGGTTGCATGGAGGTTGCACACACGCATGCACGCACACACACATGCACACGCACATGCACACACGCGCACACACACAAACACACTTGCATCCTGTTGCTCCCCTCCCTAGGGAACAGCAAGTGGTTGCACGGAGTGGAAGTGTGTCCTGGGGAATAGTAAATGGTTGCACGGAGGTTGCTCACATGCATGCACGCACACACGCGCACACACACACGCACACACACATACAAACACACTTGCATCCTGTTGCTCCCCTCCCTAGGGAACAGCAAGTGGTTGCACGGAGTGGAAGTGTGTCCTAGGGAATAGCAAGTGGTTGCACGGAGGTGGAATTCTCTAGAAGAGCACATTAAGTAGTAGCCTTTCCACAAGCCTTTCCGCCGTCATTAGTTCGGCCAAAGCAATAGGCAAACAGAGGGTTGTTGCAGCATATTACACAAAAAAGAGCAGCAGTTTTTTCGCTGCAACGCGCATCTTTGTACTAACTTCCACGCTCAGACACAGGAATGTGCGAAACCTAAAAGCATGTGCAGGTAAGCTTATGTGTCCAACACATAGATGATTCAGGAAGCTACAAAGGGTGCAGGAAAGGAACCAAACAGCACGGAGTGCTTGTCTTCCTGCTCCCAACTTGTTATAATACCACACATCACACGTGTGACACGCAAAATACATACACGCACATACACACACATCACACGTGTGACACACATCACGCGTGTGACACACACAATACATACTTAGAATTGACATGTGATAAATCACAATCTCTCCTGCCCCGTAGGTCTACGAGCTGCTGACAGGGATCATTGCACTGTCGCTACTGAGCACGCCAATGGTGAGTGTCGTTGAGGGAGGTACATGTGTGTGTGTGTGTGTGTGTGTTTGTGTGTGTGTGTGTGTGATGAAAGGCATGCAAGCATCAATGCTCAGTCTGAACAACGGTGGTGGTGGCCTGAGCAATGGTGAGTGTCGTTGGGGGAGAAATGTGAGCAATGGGTGGCATGCAAGCATCATTGCTTAGTCTGAACAACGGTGGTGGTGGTATGAGCTATGGTGAGTGGCGTTAAGGGAGATACATGTGTGTGCAATGAAAGGCATGCAAGCATCAATGCTCAGTCTGAACAACAGTGGTGGTGGCCTGAGAAATGGTGAGTGTCGTTGGGGGAGAAATGTGAGCAATGGGTGGCATGCAAGCATCATTGCTCAGTCTGAACAACGGTGGTGGTGGTCTGAGCAATGGTGAGTGTCATTGAGGGAGATACATGTGTGAGCAATGGGTGGCATGCAAGCATCAATGCTCTGTCTGAACAACGGTGGTGGTGGCCTGAGCAATGGTAAGTGTGTATGGTAAGTAACACGTAAGGTTCGTATGATTATGTATTATTTAAATGTTGCAGTTATCTGACGAAACAACAGATGGCGTTGAGGAGCTGCAGAAACATCCTGAGAAGCTCCTCAGGGTGGTCCTGAGTGTCATTGAGGGAGATATGTGTGTAATGGCACATGGCATGCAAGCATCAATGCTCTGTCTGAACAGCAGTCAGAGAGGGAGATAATGTGTGCGATGTCGTGCAAGCAAAGGTAATCAGTCTGCAGCAAGCAAGCAATGGTACTCAGTCTGGAGGCAGTCAATGCATGCCGGCAGAAGCACCTGTGCGTACTTGAAAGCACCTCACCAATTGTGTGTGCACGCGCTCGTGTGAACGCATGGCGCTTGTCTGTGCAGATGTCAAATAAGCAAATAATGTTTCGTTGCTGAGAATCTCTGAGTGTGAAACCTGTTCGCTAGAGATCAGCAATGCGAGGGTTGGTGTATGGCATGACAGCGGATGATGTAACAAACAGCACACTGCTTTTGTGCATCTTTAAGCTGCCACGGTGCTCGTGATGTGCTCATGACCAATTATGAAGCCACGTGCAACGAGGTTACTCACGCACTTGAACACACGCACACACGCACACACACACGCACTTTAACATCTGCATACACGCACCCACACTCATAAGCCCACGCACATACTCGTACACACATACACGCAACAACATACACACATGCGCACACGCACACACATTGTGCAGGTCATATTCTTCTCCAACCGGGCGCTCCGACCTCAAAACTCTGTGGTCCAGAGCAAGCATAGCGACCACCACCACAAGCTCGAAGACTCGGAGAACCTCTACAACCTACAGCGCCTTTCTCCTTGAACCTGCGAGCCCCACTTCTGAGCTCCCCCTTTTTCCACTTGGTCGACAAGTGATGCCACAGCTTCACGCTGCTGTTGCTTACGATGTTCCTACTGGGAACATGCAGACATTGCCAACTTGTTGCGCGTCCATCGGAATGTGTTCCTTGTGAGAGAGGGGGGGGGGGGCAGGCCTGCTGCTTGCTTTCTGCATCACGGTAAATGCCAGACTTAGCCAATGTGAATAGGCTTGTGTAAATTTAGCAGACTGTGCCGGTGTCTGCGCACATTGCCAATGTGCGTGTGAGATCAGCAGGCTGTGCAGGTCTTTTCTGTGTACGTTGTGCTTGGCTGTGGGCAGGATTGGATTCCTTGCCATTTCCAGGAGGCTGCATTGTTGCTGATTGTCAGATGGCTCCCCTTGTCAGACGACCAGGTAATCATTTGTCAAATGGTTGCCTTATAAGGGTGTAAGGTTGCTCAGATGATTTTAGGGTTCTTTTTGCCACGAGTCAGGTGGCTGCCTGGCATTGCAAACTGAAGCATGTTGTACCATCAGCGTGGGTTGTCGCGGAGGCTTGTTGTGGGTATTGTGTGGAGTGTCTTGCAAACGTCCGGGTGCACAGGCATCATTAACAGGGAAGAACTTGGCAGCTTGGCTTTTCAAGCATGTTTGTGCACAGACCATCCTGTGTCGGAAAGTGGGTCAGACATAAATACAAGGTCATGACGAATGAGAAATGAGTATGATAGGCTCTCTGTGGGGATGAATCCTACTGTGCTTAGCTGTTGCAGTATTAATCGTTAGCTGTCAAAGCAATGAACTGAATGTTTCAACGAACAGATCGTAGTGAAAAAAGCGGGGCTGCTGGCTGGTTTGGCTCACAATACCATGGCTCTACCTATAATTGAACTGCTAAACAAGCATCATGTCTTCAGGGGACATGCTGATGGCTGAGGACCTGTGTCCCATTGTGTGTACATTTGATATGAACAAGAAGTTTTTGCAGTGTTCTTTTGTGTGGCTGGTTTTTTGTCCTTTCCTGCTGTTTTGTCCTTTTGCCAATCAACCAAAGGTACTACAGGGTCTGGAAAAAGTTCATGGTTTTTGTTTGAACTGGGCTCAGCCAGCAACAACATAAGCATAGAATGTGAAGCAGGAAGGGAAATTGGCCTGGCCTTAGACAGTACAAGTTATAGTCGAGAGTTCGATCGAATCTCTTGGCCACGTTGGCTGGCGCAGGATAGGGTCAACATTTCACAAAACAGCAACTAGAGGTGGAAAAAATAAAAAAAATAATGTACAAGAGTGTTCTCCGGGAAAATACGGGAAAAAGAATGTCATAGAGCAACCAACACTGGGAGGATATCTTGGCCAGAATTCACACCGACATATTCAGTTTGCAAGACTTACCTACGCTGGCATTCAGTAGCTACTGAGGGCTCTATTTATACATACATTTATACAACATCGATTTGGCCCAGATAGTACACTTTAAGAAGCATGGAGTACACACAGAGCTTCCACCCAGCCTTTCCTAGCCCATGAACCACAAGTGCATGCACACTTGGTGCAATCCTTCCATCAGACTCTGCTCCCCACGGACAATGACATTCGATACGCAATACAGACCTTCCACCAAGCACAGCTCGCTCCCCATGTAGGCTCGCTCCCCACGCAGGTTTGCTTAGCCATAAACAGGGCTGCTTGAGCACAACCCCTCCACCAAGCACTGCTCGCTCCCCAAGTAAGATTACTCAGTCATGATCAGGGCTGCTCAGAACAACCCCTGTTATAGCCGCCTTCATTGTAAGTCTGCTCAGCCACGATCAGTGCCACTTAATACAACCCCTCCACCAAGCACTGCTTGCTCCCACGCAGGTTTGCTCAGCCATGTCCAGGGCTGCTCAGTACAGCCCCTCCACCAAGCACTGCTCGCCGACTGAATAAATCTGCTCAGCAACAATGGGCTCCAATGGTACGGAACTGGGGCTCGCAGAATTGGAAGCTGCTTGCATGCCACCGTACAGCTCCTCCACCCTACACAAAAAGAAAATGAATATTAGATCAATCAGTAACACACCCCTGATCCCAGGACTACAGAAGGCACCCATGCCTCCAACCATACAACGACTTATACCTAGCTATAAACTCATCTGCTTCCATGACTCTTCAGCCAAGAGATTCCCCTGTTAACATTCCGTGCATGCAATACATTAGACATACACAGATGTTGTGGTTCCAGCCCAGCCTGTAGCTGTATGCAGCGATACATCTTGGAATAAACATTTCGTAACCAAGGTACGACCTCACTCATTCAGGCCCCCCCTTAACTTTTTGCAGAGGAGGAGTATACAGTACCCGATACCAAAACAGCAGCTTTCCCTCGTTTATTGAGGAAGCAGTTTTTGCTACCTGCGATTCTTTTTTTCATTCCGTTTCAAGCAGTAAGTTCCCAGAGAAGGGAACTGCAACCCTTCTGATTTATATCAATTATATTTTGTTGTTCTTTAGGAATGGGGGGAGTGGCCTGCGTAGTTCTTTATTTTTTTTTTATTCTGAGAAGGGGCACTGAGGCCCAAAACAGGGTTTGTTCCTAAAACATTCCTTAGATGCGTACACCGTGACTGGCTCTTGTCAATTTCAGTACTGACATATACTACAGCGTACAGCGTACACTGTTTTTTTTGCGTACACGTACAATGTATTTTCGTAGGGTTGGCCAGAACCGTATATCTGCACCGTATATGACCGTATGTATGGTGATTTCCCTGCTAAAAATACCATATGTACACCGTATATACCTATAAATGTATGGTTCTGGGCAACCTTACACTTTTTCTTCTTTTTGTTCTTGACATTTCCCACAGCAGCAGAGCAGAAGAAAGTGCCCAGTGCTGCGGCATAAACCCTGCTTTTTCTACCATCGCCCACTGCACCAGATTTATAACCTTGGAGCCTTTTTATTAAACAAATTTCAGTGCAAAAGGCATGGGGTGAGATGACCAAGTGTTGGGTGAGATACAAAGACTGAATGCATGCTAAGTCTAGGGTTGGCCAGAACTATACGTATACCGTATACGGTGTATGTACGGTGTAGTTGGCAGGAAAATCACCAAATATACGGTCATGTACGTCCTGATATGCACGGTCATGTACTCCCCAATATATACGGAACTGAACAACCCTAGCCACGTCCCATGGAAAGCAATTGACCAGGGCATTGGTGCCCTAGTGTGCATTTAATCTAGGTAACCTCTATGCAGGGCGAGCTAGCTAAATGGAAGCACACATCCTGGCAGCTTATATACACATTTATACCTGCATTTATACAAATATATGATATATGTATTATATAATATGTACGCCAGTCCCTACATACTTTACAATATGATACATTTATGTCATTATATGCGCGTGCAATGCATAAAAAGGAACATTGCAGGACTTTTGGCCGAGGTGTCCCCCCCCCTTCTGGAAGTTCCATACTCTGGAAGTTCTATACACACTTGTTATAAGTCATTCATTAATAATTGTAATCAGATCAAAAACTTTGCAACTCCTGTTCGCAACTCCCGCTTATTTACGTTTCTTGTCTGCCCTAAGATTGCATTCAGTGATAACTGTCATTGATCGAGCCTCTCCAAAACATGGCCACACTCACCACTGTGGGCTTGAGTTACCTCTCAATGATGATTGTCATAGAACCTCTCCAAAACATGGCCACACTCACCACTGTGGGCTTGAATCACCCCTTTTGTCGTTCAGAATCTTCAAGATGCGCGCGGCAGTTTCCTCAACACCCCTGAATTGCAAAAGCGCAACAGGTACTGTGGTATTTAGGCACGGTAAAAAACAAGGCACGTAGCAAGCTGACCTTGTTACTCAAATCATATAAAAGAGGCATGTGCTGACAAGCAAGCAACGCTTTTGGACAGATACCGTGACAAAATCTGCCATTTACTTGATGCTGAGATGGTTTTGCAGGCTTGCACACAGGCATGCGTGCACACGCACACATACACACACACACGCGCACGCATACAAACAAACACATGAGCATACAAACACAAAATGCGTCTGAGCGGGATTTAAATAAATTCTAACATACATTTAAAAAATACGGCGTGTTGTCACTGAGCGTGATTCTGGAAAGAAGATGAAAAGGAAAAAACGCCAATTTTCTGGAATTATAATTTCGCCTCAACCATGCACTTGCACGGTGTTGCAAACGAATCAGCGTGGTTCATGAACCACAAAACGTGGAACCACGCTGTTAAAACGCGTTGTTGAAGTGACTCAGTCGCTTACCTGAACGTCACATCAAGGACCGGCCACTCAGGGTTGGCTGCATAGAGCTCCCGTGCATACTTAAGCTCCTGCTGAATCTCCTGCAGTGCCAGCATACGTGTGAGATGAAAAACCAGGTACGTGTGAGATGAGATCAAGGAGTTGATTTCATCTGCTGCGCACTCAAGAACAGGAGGGACAGAGGAAGAAGTGTGTGTGCTTTGGCATGAGGATTTTGAAAGAGCTTGTGTGCACACTCAAGTGTGTGTGTGTGTGTGTGTGTGTGTGTGTGTGTGTGTGTGCGCGCGCACTCAAGAACAGAAGGGACAGAAGAAGAAGTGAGTGTGTGTGTGAGTGTATGTGTGTGCTTTGGCATGACGCTGCAGAGTACAGGTCTCTGATGTATACATAAAAGGCATGCACCCACTATTACAAGGACCCACACACCTGCCAATTATGCACACACAAACACAAACACAAACACAAACACACACAAGCACACATACACACACACAAACAAACACACACCTACCTACCCACACCCCCATACCCGTGAGACACAACTACACATACACCCCCACAACACACCTGCATGCCTGCGTAGTTGAGGGGGACCGAGAAGTCCTTAGCACCCATCATGCCAATCCTATTCCTCCTTATGGACAGCAGCACGTTGGGGTCGATGGTGAGGCCCACGATGCGTGCTTGGTCAATTTCTTTGAGCTCCTTGGGCAGGGGAATGCCAGGCACGAGGGGGAGGTTGGCCACCTGCGGAAATGTCGCCTCATTAATGTCAGCTTTCGCGATGCTTGCTTGCTTACTTACTCATTCTGTGAGAGGACTTACCAGCCGATTCACTTATCGACTTGTTTTTTTGTGTGGTGAACATATCCAGCAACAAGTCACAGGCAGAGGTTATAGATGAAGTCGGTGTGGGTAACAAGCGTGTGTGTTACATTAGGTCGCTTGGTCACTTTTCACACACACACACACACACACACACGCACACGCACACACACATACACACACATACACACAGATGCGTAAGCACAAGCACACAGATTGACTATGCAAGCCAATCACTATATGAGGAACACTATAGGTTGCTTGGTCACTATTTGGAACCTCACGCGTAAGCACAAGCACACAGTGCGGCTATGCAAGTAAATTTTTTTTAACATGACATGTGGATACGGATGGTGACACACAGACACACACTTAAGCACAAGCAGAAACACCCAGTTTAATTGTGCAGGCCAATCATTGCCTTTTTAAAGCGACCTGTGTGTGTACGGATGGCGCAACACACACCTCGATCCCCTTTTTCCACTTGATCTTGCCAAACAGACAAAACAACGCGGTTCACCAATGGCCTCTTTGATGCTAAACGCATCCTGTTGGGTTTGCACGTCAGACCGCGTGCATGCGATTTTTCACTTAACAGAAGAGGTGAATAAAATAGAAGCACGCCCTTACTGGGCGAGCGATGGCCCTGGTTTCATGATACCAGCTACGACTAGGATCACACACAGGTCACACATGCACACATTCACACACAGGTCACACATTCACACATGCACACACGATGCAAATACACACGGATAATAACATACACCAACGTCACAGTTTGTGTACCTTGTAGCCTCGCTGCCCCAAATAAATGCACACACGATGCAAATACACACGGATAATAACATACACCAACGTCACAGTTTTGTGTACCTTGTAGCCTCGCTGCCCCAAATAAATGCACACACGATGCAAATACACACGGATAATAACATACACCAATGTCACAGTTTGTGTACCTCGTAGCCTCGCTGCCCTAAGTAAATGCACACACGATGCAAATACACACGGATAATAACATACACCAACGTCACAGTTTGTGTACCTTGTAGCCTCGCTGCCCTAAGTAAATGCACAGCGGTGTCTTGCCGCTGCGGCTGATGCCCACGATCATCAGATCTGCAAGGGCGTGTAAGAAGAGTGAAAGAGTAGCAGTAGATTAACATTGTTGATGGGTTAATGAGCACCCGTGATGGTAATGAGCATTTGTGATTGCAACAGCACTTTTTATGAAGAGCATTTGTGATGATGAGCATTTGTGATGATCAGCATTTGTGATGATCAGCATTTGTGATGATCAGCATTTGTGATGCCCAGCATTCATTATGATGAGCTTTCATGGTTGCAACAGCATTTACGTGAATCCAAAGACATCATGAATACATCAGCAATAAAGTAACAGTGTTATTTTAGGATGCATCCCCAACGTACCTGCATTCTTCCATTCCTTTGGATGGCTGCCGTCATCCATTTTGCGCGTGTACCTGAGCATATGTGTGTATTTTGTATGTGTGAGTGTACCTGGGTGTGGATGCTTGTGTTTGAATTTATGTGTGTATGTGTGCGTGTGTGTGTAAGTATATGTGTGGGTGTGTGGGTGTGTGCAATGCAGAAAGCTTGCACCTGCCATGCTCTACTCTCCAATTGGTTTTGTGTCTATTTGTAGGGTTGGCCAGAACCATACATACACGGTGTATACACGGTATATTTGTCAGGGAATTCACTGAATGTACGGCCAAATACGGTGCATACATACGGCTCTGGCCAACCCTGTCTATTTGAAGTGATCTAGATCATTCGTCCTTGCATGCCGGTGATGCCTGATTCACCCAAAGGACATAGAAGTACGAAGACAAGGGATGTCTGTTTGATTTGTTGAGCACTTGAGAAAACCCCTGTTCAACTGACAAGAAGGGCGGAGGGGGGTGTTGGCGCGCATTGTCGTGGAAAGTGAATGATTTGTGTGTGGAGCGCATAGGAATAGCCAGTATCATATAATGCAGCGTACAGTTCTGCACATGGAGGTTTACCTTTTAAAATGAATGCAAGCGTGTAAATGGTCCTGACCAGCACTAGCAGTGCGCGTAGTATTGCACGTTATGGCTCATAAGTTGTGAGTATGGAGGACAGCCAGCAGCATCTTACTCGACAGCCTCGATCATTTTGAAGTAGTCACCACTCAATTGGCGAGAGGGGCGAAGGGGGGCGTTGGCGTGCTGGATCATGGGGATGCCTGAGCGTGAGGACTCCAAGTGCTCTTCCATGTGATCCTACGTGCGCGGTTTGTATGACGTGTGCGCACGTGCATGTACATGTCCATGTGATCAGGGGGATGCCTGAGCGTGAGGACTCCAAGTGCTCTTTCATGTGCGTGGTTGTGGATGTGCGCATGTGCATGTGCATGGCCATGTCCATGTGATCCTACGTGCGTGGTTGTGGATGTGCGCATGTGCATGTGCATGTCCATGTGATCCTACGTGCGTGGTTGTGTGCATGTACATGTGCATGTGCATGTGTCCTGCGTGTGCTTGCCATACACAAAGAGAGGCAGTGCGTGATTTTCTACTACAGGTTTCTTTGTATCCTGAAAGCACCTTCAAAATAGAAATGTGCACCCACAGCTTACACACACACACGCAAACACTATGGTTCACACACACATACACACGCTCACCAGTAAATTGCTCCACAAGTCCACATTGCGCACACCATACAACTTGCAGGCCGTCTGGACTGCCTTCAAAACCTTGGGAGCTACCTGCAGTGTGTGTATGTGCGTGCGTGCATGCGTGTATGTGCATGCGTGCATGCGTGTATGTGCGTGCGTGCATGCGTGTATGTGCGTGCGTGCTGCTCCTTTTTTTGTATTCTTAGGCATGTATCTCTGCCAATATGTAAGTACATGTGTGTGTGCGTGTGTTTGTGTGCGTATATGTGTGTGCGTGTGTGTATGTGTGTGCGTGTGCGTGTGTATGTGAGTGTGTGCATCGACATTTGGACATCCGCAGGCTGCTTTTGCTACTTCATCTCACAGCTGCGCTCACCTGCGTGCTGTTTCTGCTACCTAATAGGCAAGCCTGCTTTCCAAATACTTCTGAGTCCCTTTTTCTAAGCCTAAGTCTCATTGCCATTCATCATACTTACACGTAAGCACAGGTTTTATACATGTTCTGTGAAAGCCAACGTTTACGTGCACACACACATATACCATATACACACAAGCACACACACACAACACACACACACAACACACATGCCTGCACACAAGCCCACACACACCCAATCCCGGCCACGATAACCGCACCAAGGTATACACCAACAGAGCGTCCTGCTTGGCTGCCTGCTCCACCATTTGAAATAACGCACCAAGGTGTACACCAACAGAGCGTCCTGCTTGGCTGCCTGCTCCACCATTTGAAATGCCTTGTGCTCATCCTCCAAAAACCGCGTCACTACGATGCTTGCAGGCGCACTGGTGTCAAAGCACGCCTCAAACTGGCTGAGAGCTGTGCGTATGAAACAGACATCATCATGCATAGTTATGGGGTTTATGCTTGCAGGCGCACTGGTGTCAAAGCACGCCTCAAACTGGCTGAGCGCTGCGCGTATGAAACAGACACCATCATGCGTAATTAACCCGGGGTTAACAGCCACACCACGGGGTGACAGCCACACCACACCACAGCCATTATTACACCACACCACAGCCACACCACGGGGTTAACAGCCACCATCATGCGTAATTATGGGGTTTGCCCAAACCATGCATACATACGTATGTATGGTGTATACCCGGTATTGTTGGTAGGGGGTTTACCAATGGGTACTTACCATGCATATGTTCATATACGGTGAAACTATACGTTTCTGGACAACCCTAGTAATTATTACGTGGGTGGTTGCTGGGGAGGGTGCTAGAGACAAAGGAAAAGCCTTTGCTGGGAAGGAGCCGGAGAAGAGGGGCAAAGCCTACAAGCAAAGCGACGTGGAGAAGCCAAGCCGTGTGTGTCTGCGACTCTGATACATCAGTGCGATGGTGTTGGAACAGTTACAAGCTGTGTGCATCTGTGACTACGAATTACCGTACCTTACCGTATTCACCCTGGAACTCAGAATTCACAAATATAAAAAGTAACCCCGGGTAACCCTGAACCCTTTCAATAATTATTTTAGCCATTCCCGCACCAATCCCGGTGGACATTTAGCCCAGCCAGTGTGTGTGCATTTGTGCGTATATATGCGTGCATCCGTTGTGCGCGTGCATCTTGCATGTGTATTGATGCTCTCCTCACTGCTGCTGCTGCAGCTGTTGCTCCTGCCGCTGTGTGCTTTGCTTGTGCTTGCACGTGCGGATGGTGCAGCTTGGGCATGGGCCTGGGTGCGTGACCTCTCTGCATGAGCTACCCCACCTGCGCATTTGTCAACTGCTGAGATGCCTTGTGTTCGTATGTGCAACCACTGCAGCTTGCTCATCCTCAACCTCCACACCAGCAACCCAAACCCCAATCTTCAATGGCTTGGTCGGCATTCGCTTAGCCGGTTTGATGCTTACTTTCTGCTGGTACACCCCTTGGGGCGCAACAGGTGCTGCTGACGGGGCTGGGGCTGGGGTTGGGGCGGGGCCTGGGAGGGGAGCGAGGGGGGCGAGGGGAGGCCCCGGGGAGCCGCTCATCACCAATCAGTTACCCGCCAAACTTAATTTTCGGCAATCCCAACAACCCCGGAGCCTCAAATTATATATAATAAACAGTGCCGGCATCAGTCCGGAAGACAAAAAACGTAATCTAAACGGGGTGATATAGGAAAGTTACGGTACCGGTAATGGGTGTTGAAACAGTTTCGAGCCAGCTGAGTGGTGCACATGACGGCATTCATAGTGGGCACGGCACTTCCAAGGCTGGCGGCCGCCTGCTGCCGTCCGGCAATACAAATGTGGTTTTGCCGTGAGGACAAGAAGTGCGTATGAATATTCCAAGGATGGCGGCCGCCTGCTGCCGTCCGGCAATACAAATGTGGTCTTGCCGTGAGGACAGAAAGTGCGTATGAATATTCCAAGGATCGTGGCCGCCTGCTGCCGCCCGGCAATACAAATGTAGTCTTGCTGTGAGGACAAGAAGCGCGTATGCATAGGGTTAATCAGAACCATACATACTGTATATGACCGTACGTATGGCATTCCCTGTGCCAAAATACTGAATACACACCACCATATACATGCACATCGTATGGTTTTGTTAGGGTCAGGGTTAGGCCTTTCGTTAGGGAGTGGGTCCGGGTTAGGCCTTCCCAGTCAGCCCTATTTATGAAGCACAACAGTAATCACACAGAGGACACATTCATCCTCAAAGCAACCACCCTACATGCTTCGCCAGTCCACGCTGCACTTTGTTGGCATGATTTGAAGAAAGTGTGTGCGAAGCACCAAATCAATCACGCAGGACACATTCACGCTCATAGCAATCACCCTACATGCTTTGCCAGTCCATGCTGCACTTTGTTGGCACAATCATTTATAACAAGTACGCGTGAAGTACCGGATGATCACGCAGGATAGACATGCACGCTCATAGCAATCACCCTAAATGCATCGCCAGTCCATGCTGCACTTTGTTGGCACAGTCATTTATAACAAGTACGCGTGAAGTACCGGATGATCATGCAGGATATACATGCACGCTCATAGCAATCACCCTACATGCATCGCCAGTCCATGCTGCACTTTGTTGGCACAATCATTTATAACAAGTTCGCGTGAAGTACCGGATGATCACAAAGGATACATGCACGCTCATAGCAATCATCCTACATGCTTCACCAACTCCACACATTTTGGGGCATGACCATTCACAGCAAGTACATGAGAGGCACCAAACTGAGTAATATGTTGAACTAGATGATTGATTTTATCCTACATGCTTTGCCAACTCCAAACATTTTGGGGCATGACCATTCACAGCAAGTACACGAGAGGCATCAAACTGACTAACATGTTGAACTAATTGATTGATTTTTGCAGACAGAAACGCACACCCTCAAACCAGCATGCTTGCAAACTGTCAGCCCTCCCTCCAGGCATGATCAACAGCAAGCGTCCGTGCGCAAGGCACGCACCAAAGTTGCTCAAACATGCAAACCCCGCAGTTTCAAGTTCATCCCACCTGCTTTGACAGTCCGGGCTGCGCTCTCTCCTGCACACAGGCAGGTAGGAACACAGAAGTTAGTCACTCAGGCGGGTAGGAACACAGAAGTAAGTCACACAGGCGGGTAGGAACACAGAAGTTAGTCACACAGGCGGGTAGGAACACAGAAGTTAGTCACTCAGGCGGGTAGGAAAACATAAGTTAGTCACACAGGCGGGTAGGAACACAGAAGTTAGTCACACAGGCGGGTAGGAAAATATAAGTCATTCACACAGGCGGGTAGGAACACAGAAGTTATTCACACAGGCGGGTAGGAATATAGAAGCTAGTCACACAGGCGGGTAGGAACACAGAAGTTAGTCACTCAGGCGGGTAGGAACACAGAAATTAGTCACTCAGGCGGGTAGGAACACAGAAGTTAGTCACTCAGGCGGGTAGGAACACAGAAGTTAGTCACTCAGGCGGGTAGGAACACAGAAGTTAGTCACTCAGGCGGGTAGGAACACATAAGTTAGTCACACAGGCGGGTAGGAATATACAAGTTAGTCACAACCAAGTCGAGGAGAGCTTGCCCCCAATTTGAGACCTGCATGCTTACGTCTGCCCCCTTGCAGAACAACAGTGCACCCTGTACGTGGCAAGTCAAAGGGGTGGGTACGCAAGGCGTGAGCGCCAGATGCTTGATCGGCAAAAGCAAGCAAAATCTTAATTTTTTTACAGTGGGATCAGGTGGGATGCACAAAGGAATTACAGATCTTTGCACAGACAGGTCACGATAACAAGCACAGGAGACCCGAAAGATAGACTGTCTCCGAAGAGGAGCCAGGAGTGAGGAAGTGCTGATCTGAGCCCGCAGCCCTGAAGAGTCTGGCCAGACCATGGACCACTATGAGTCTGGCCTGACCATGGCCTAGCTAGGCGACTAGCTATGAGTCTGGCCTGACCATGGACCACTAGGCGACTAGCTATGAGTCTGGCCAGACCATGGACCACTATCTGGGCAGCTGCCTTAAAATTATAGGTTGGCCAGAACCGTGTATGCACACCGTATATGACCGTATGTATGGTGACTTCCCTGCTATTATACCATGTATACACCGTTAATACATGTACGGTATAATATCATATATACACCGTTAATACATGTACGGTATAATACCATATATACACCGTTAATACGTGTATATGTACGGTCTGCCCCTTGATACCGGTACAAGGGGCTACACAGGTATTTAAGCATAAATATATTTTTATGCACTTATAATACACACCCACCATACGTGAATAATGCCACCGCCCCTACTTAACGTTTTCTGGGGGTGGCGGCAATCAAATTTAGGGGGGGGGAATGAGTACATGTAGGTATATATGAAATTTAAAATACTGGTATCTGCTGCTGGCTACTACTTGCACTGTAGGGTGTGTATGTATAAATATATGGCAGGGGGCTTCCTAACTTACGGTCATATACGCATACGGTTCTGGATAATTATGAGCATGTACCTAAGCAAAGTATGCAGCTCCTGACACAGCCTGACCAACGGAAGCAACGTCGCATAATTAACCACGCAGAAATCACCTGACTGTCTTTGCAGTCGGACAGGATCACGACGGGCTTTGGTATGCCGCACGGCGCCTCATCCTCACACACAACCAACTAGCGTAGCACACAAGCTCTCTCTTATTTGACAGTACAGTTGGATGACTTCACGGGCTTGTGTTTTGAATGCCGCGCGGCTGCTCATCCTCACATACAACCAACTAGCATGGCGCACAGGTTCCCCGGCTTGCCTGTGCAGTCGGACAGGATCATGATTGGCTTTGGAATGACACACGGCTGATCATCACCACCGCCCTTCTCCCCTCTATTACATCTTCTGCCGTCTATCCTGAAAACTTGACCATCCCCTCCGTACTCGAGCTCATCGAAGCTGCCATTTACTGCACTGCAGGTGTGTGTATGTATGTGTGTGTTTGTGTATGTGTGTGTACGATTGTTTGTATGTGTGTAGCGCGTATCTGTTTGTGTGTGTATTTTGTGTGGTTTGTGTGTGTATTTGACTGTGTAATTAGGTGTGTGCTTGGTCCTGCTTGGCTCATTATCACTTAAGCGATGCCAATACTTACAATCTTATGCTGAAAGTGCGTAGGCTTTGATGGAGATGCATGCCATAAACACAAAACATAGGCCGTGGTGTGATGGCATGTTCCTTTCCATTCCCAAGGCTCCTTTATTTGGGGATTTTGCCCAAGTCCATCTTCCAAACAATCCAGAAGCTCCCTGCCCAATTTTTAGCACATACCTAAATCCCAAGGAGCCCTCGCCTTGCAACCCCTCGTTGCTTGCCTGTGGCGCTCCATAAAGAGATGAGGATTGTTTGGCTTGCAACTCCGCCTCTGTGGGTGGCTTCACCTACAAATGTGTGTGAGAGTGTGTGAGTACGTGTATTTGTGTGTGTTTGTGTGTGTATATGTGAGCATGAGTGTGTTTATGTGTATGTGTGTATGTGTGTGTGTGTGTGTGTGTGAGTATGTGTGTATGTGTGTGTGTGTGTGTGTTTGTGTGTGCGTTTGTGTGTATGTGTGTTTGTGTGTATGTGTGTTTGTGTGTATGTGTGTATGTGTGTATGTGTGTTTGTGTGTGCGTATGTGTGTGTGTGTGTGTGTGTTTGTGTGTGCGTGTGTGCACGCGCGCGTGTATATTTTTGTGTACGTGTGTGTATGTATGTATGTATATGTGTGCGTGAGTGTGTGTGTGTGTGTGTGTGTGTGTGTGTGCACGTGCTATGCGTGCGTAAACATCTTTAAACAACTTACCCTCCGTACACCTGACGCTGATGCCATTGCCATGCTGCTTTTGCTCCTTTTGCTCCTCATTTGACGCCGAGGCGGAGGAGGAGGTGGAATTTCAGCTTGTGACTTGCTTGGAGGGTTGGCTTCCGGGCCTGGCTGTGAAGCATTGCATCTGCACAAAACTGTTGGGGCTCTGAAAGTGTGGCAAGCTGGGCTTTTAAGGCAGGGCAGGCACCGCTGAGACAAAGGAATTGGAATGCAGAAAAAGGACAGGTTCATTTTGTTCAAATTCTTTATGGTGCTTCTCAATACTAACGTCATGCTCTAGGGAGAAGAATTTGACCGAAAACTGAAAACCGATTTTGGATTACGGTGCTTCCAATAAACGGTGATTAATGTCTGTGATTAATCAGAATTAATTCCTCGAATGACCTAATCACGTTTGAATTATTACGATATGCTCGGTTGGAATATTCAAAAAAAGGTTGCGCCTCACACAGCCAAAACCAGCCCCAGGGGCGGGAAGAGCCTTGAGGGGGTCTACACTGCGTTTGAACGTGATTGATCAATATATTGTAATGCTTAGGCCCCGGTCACACGGGACTTGGTTAAGTCATTTGGTTAACTCTTTGGTAACCAAATAGTCAACCACGAGTCGGTCACACGGGACTTGGTTAGGTTAAGCCTTACCATTGGTTAGGTTTCGTAACTAGGGGGGGGGCGTTCACAAATTTGGTTAACTTTTTCGATGTTCCAGTTTCGGGCCCCCCCTGGACCTTTGTGCGTCTTGAGTCCAGGTTCAGCATTATAGGCAAACATTTTTAATACAATCGTTGAAATATAATAGTTATGGGCAAGCGACAAAAAGCAAGTACTAGCCAGCATGCAAGCGCGCCCCATGCACCACCCTCCCTCTCACAGCTGGCGGACGTTGCAGGGCAGCTAAGCTCAGCCCGCCGTGAACCACGTGCTGCAGCTACAGCTGCCAAAGACAGAATGGGGTCCCTTGAGGAGGAGGAGGAGGGCCTGGATGATTCTAGTTCAGTCGTACCAACCTCAAAAAGCAAAAGCAGCGGTACGTGCACACACACACACGCACATACACACACACAAACACACACACACACGCTTGCCTTTTCAGGGTCAGAAGAGGAGGATGGGAGTGAGAGTGAGGATAGTGAAGTGCAGGCAGAGGAGGCAGAGGAGGCCAAGGGCAAGAAAGGGAAGGGAAGCAAGCCTGTCGAGATGGTACTAGCGACTCAGTATGACCATAATGAGAGCGATGACATTGGTGCTGACCAAATCATGTACATGCAACTCCATGCTGGGGGTCCCTCACGCTTGTATTTTGCAGTGTGCAGAGCTGGCGAAGCTTGTATACATGCTTGTATACATGCAAGCACCATGCACCAGCCGCAAGCCCCACCAGCATGCTCTCAGCCAAATCATGGGATTGAAGGGCTGTCAGAATGCCAATGAACATGAGGGCACTATCTGCAGGGGGTGAGCTGCCTGGAGGACTGAAGCAAAAACAGGTCATGAAGGCCATAAACATCGCGCACATCGCTCGCTCATTCATTTTAGAAATATATATGTATTTTAAACACAGTGAATTAGAAGGAATTAGCGGAAAAGGAAAAAAAATAATGGTTGTCGTGTGACCGCTCCTTGGTTAAGTCATTTGGTCAAGTTCTTTGGTTAGCCTATTTTTGGGTCGTAACTTTTCGTCGGACTGACGGATTAAAAAGTTAAAGGGTGTTTTGGAATCCTGAATCGTCTTCACAAAAAATAAATTTCGAGGGGTAACCAAATGACCTGACCAAATGACTTAACCAAACCCGTGTGACCGGGGCCTTATACCATTTTCCAGCTTCACATTTGCAGCCTCTGTCTCAGACTGACTGCAGCGATTGTCTCATCCACTTTTCCTCCATAGCTCAAAAACCCACATACACATACATACGTGCACGTACACCCACCCACCCACACCCATGCATGCACACAAACACACATACACGTATTCACCCACCCACCCCCAGCCCCAGCCCCAGCCCCACCCCCACACTTTCACCCACACACCTTGAAATCTAGCTCCGACTGTAGCAGCACAGAAGCCGGCGGCTTGGCAAGCAGCGCATGCGCAGAGCGCAGCATCTGCAGCTGGTGGGCGGCATCAGGCTTCCAAGAGCGCGTGCTCTCACTCCCTCTACTGATGTCATCGTAGCTGTCACCACTGCTCCAACCAATACTTGCGGCACCAGAGTTACCACTATTTCCGCCCCTGCTGCTGCTGCTGCTGTAGATAGGAAGGCCTTCACTGCTCCTACTCCTGCTGCCACTGCTACTACTAGGGTGGAATGTTGCGGCTCTTGTGCAAGGAAGGCTGCTGCTGCTGCTACTGCGGTTGCTGTTGGTAAACCTATCTGAGCTCTCAGCAAGTTCATTCCTGCGTGTGCTGCCCTGCACTGCAGTAGGCTGCAACCCCATGTGAGGGGTTGGCATACTGTATGTGGGTTGGGGAGGCAGGGCCACCTGGAAGTCTAGCCACGCGTGAGTGCCCACAGTAGGTTGGTTGTTACCCACTGTGGGTTGGTTGGTACCCACTGTCGGTTTGTTGTTATCCACTGTTGGTTGGTTGTTACACAAAGGAGGTTGGTTGTTACCCACCGCAGGTTGGTTGTCAAGTGCTGGTGGTGGTGGTGGTGGTGGTGGCGCCAACATGTTGGGTTCAATGCTGCCCACACCACCAACGCGGCTAGGTCTCTGCGGCGGCCTTGTTGGTGATGGTAATGGTGGTGGGGCCAGCACTCTGGATTTGCTGCTGCTCAGATTACCAAGAGGGCTAGATCGTGGTGTTGACGCTGGTTGAGGTGGTGGTCGCATGGGTGCTACTGGTGCTGCTCTAGTCGCACCGCCCACATCACCAGGAGGACACGGCACCTGCTGCTGTGTGAATGCCTGCTGCTGTGTGGGGGAAGAGCTCAAAGGTGTGCGCTGCACGGGAAGAGGCGGCCCTCCCAGCATGAGGTGAAACAGCAGGGCAGGGGGGGGGCGGTACTGCAGCTTTGCCAGGCCGCGCAGCAGCATGGAAGCGTGCTCGGGGGCGAAGCCTGTGCTGTGTGCGCCGCGTGCGCTGCCGGGGGTAGCAGCTGCAGGCTGCCCTGCTTTCCGTGCGCGCTGCTGCTGCCCTTCGCCTTCAAGGATGTGGCAGCAGCAGGTCGTGGCGTGCTGCAGGAGCTGCGGGGAAGGGCCTTGATGCTGTTGGGCGGGGGGTGTAGGGGTGGGCTGCTGTGTGGGCTGCTGTGTGTGTGGCGGTGCGGAGGTTTGGACTTTGCGGCGGCGCCGTGCGGAGGTGAGGTTGGGGTTATCTTGGGAGTGGAGCAAATACGGTGCGTATTGCTGCTGCTGCTGCTGCTGCTGCTGCTGCTGCTGCTGGTGCTGTGGTTGCTGGTGCTGTGGATGTTGTAGCTGCTGCTGCTGCTGCTGCTGCTGTGGTTGCTGGTGCTGTGGTTGCTGGTGCTGTGGATGTTGTAGCTGCTGCTGCTGCTGCTGCTGCTGCTGGTGGTGGTGCTGTGGCTGCTGGTGCTGTGGTTGCTGGTGCTGTGGATGTTGTAGCTGCTGTTGCTGCTGTGGCTGTGGCGGCCTGTCACTTTGCTGAGTGTGAGCGAATGTGTGTGATGACTGATATAGGCCAGGTCGTGGTGCTGGATGAGAGAAGGGGGGTTGCCATGAAGGGGTGACCACCTGTTGGGTACGCATACATGTGTGTGTGTGTGTGTGTGTGTGTGTGTGTGTGTGTGTGCATGTGTGCTTGTATTAAACGCATGTGCTCAAGTGTGCCTGTGTTTGTGTGTGTGTGTATGTGTGTGTGTTTGTTTGTGTGTGTGCCTGCATGTGCTTGTGTGTGTATGTGTGCGTGCTCCTGTGTGAGATTGATCTACCTCATTTTCTCGGGTCGGCCCTCCTACTTCAATGGTTGAGGTCGGTGGCTTAAGAGGGGGAGCAAGGATCTGTGCAGTTTGGGCTGGTGGGGTCGATAAACGTGGGGGAGATAGGACAAGGTGGGCTTGGCCATTGGGCGGCTGCTTCTCTAGTCGTGAAGTGGTGGTGTTGCTGTTCTGCTGGCTGTTGGGGGGGCTGGACATATGGTGGGACGGGAGGAGTGGCGGTTGATGTGCACTGGAGCTCTGCAAGGCGTGCGGTTGTGGTTGTACTTGCTGCTGCTGCTGTTGCTGTTGCTGTTGATGTTGCTGCTGCTGTTGCTGCTGCTGTTGCTGTTGCTGTTGCTGTTGCTGTCGCTGCTGCTGTTGCTGCTGCCGTTGCTGCTGCCGTTGCTGCTGCTGTTGTTGCAGCATTGGTCTGCGATGGGTAGCTCGCGGCTGAGCCAAGCCTGCTACGCCCCACACGCACAGTGCCAGCTCAGCAGCTGTCATGCGCACAAGCAGAGGGCGTGAGGGAGGGGTTTTGTTGGCGCTTCTGTCGCCGCTGCCCCTGCTGCTGCTGCTACTACCACTGCTGTCACTTTGTGAGGTAGTGTACGTGTTGCTGCTATAGGGTAGTGTGTATGGGAGCGGGTGGGCTGACGAGAGGGGGTGTGGCAGTTGTTGCTGCCGTTGCTGCTGCAGCTCTTGCTGCATTTGCTGTTGTGGTTGTTGCTGTGGGTGCGGCTGGCTGTGCTGCACTTGTATTTGCCGGTGCTGCTGTTGCTGCTGTTGCTGCTGTTGTGCTTGCGTCCGCCAGTGCTGCTGTTGCTGCTGTTGCTCCTGTAGGACAGTGGGAAGCAGGGCTGCCTCTAACGCTGTCCACCAGGAGGTGGGAGGGCAAGGCAGGTGTGAAGTTTGGCGTGAAGGGGGAGAGCGAAAAGGCTGGTGTGAAGTTGGGTGTGGAGCTGGATGTGAAGAGGAGGGGCTTGAAGTAGATGGGCATAAAGGTTGATGTGTTGGAGAAGATGACTGGTGGGAGGTGCTGGTGCTTTCTCTTATCCTCTGCTTGCTTGAAGCACCTCTTTTTTTCTGGAGCCCGCTGAATGAGGCACGGGTCTTGGACACAAGAAGGTACGCTCGAACCTTTGAGGGGAGGGCACTCTGTTTGGGCACGATGCCTGCAAGAGGTTACCAAAAGGGAATACGAGCTGAAATGTGCACAATATACCAAGGGACTACGAGCTGGAATGTGCTCAATATACCAAGGGAGTACGAGCTGAAATGTGCTCAATATATTAAGGGAACACGAGCTGGTATGTGCTCAATATACCAAGGGAATACGAGCTGAAATGTGCTCAATTTATGTAGTGATTAAAAATGTAGAAGACCTAGACGGTTTAGAAGTTGGGCACAAAAAATCGAGGGTGCACCCAATTATCTGTTTGGAAACCACAATGCTTAAAGTTCAAACGATGCATTGAGGGTGCATCTACTTTTGCAACACAGTCCTTGCAAAGAAGTGCCGTGCTGGAAAAGGGAAAGCCAGCATTTCTGACCCTCCTCTTTCCAGCGTTGCACGTCGTTTATATATCGCTGTTACATGTCTGCAAGATTTGCGTCTCACACAAAAGATCCCCATTACATCTTCACCAGCCTCAATTGCTCAACACATTCTTTACATTGAACGCATGCGGACACACACACACACACACCTACTGGTACTGCACCAACTTCCAGCATTGCCCATGACAAGTGCACCAGTGCACGACCACTGTTATGCACCACTGTGCTCACCACTGTGCTCACCACTGTGCCACTGTGCCACTGTGCGCTCACCACTGTGCTCACCACTATGCTCGCCACTGTGCAGACTGCGCTCACCACTGTGCCACTGTGCCACTGTGCGCTCACCACTGTGCTCACCACTGTGCCACTATGCGCTCACCACTGTGCTCACCACTGTGCTCACCACTGTGCAGACTGCGCTCACCACTGTGCCACTGTGCGCTCACCACTATGCTCACCACTGTGCAGACTGCGCTCACCACTGTGCCACTGTGCCACTGTGCGCTCACCACTATGCTCGCCACTGTGCAGACTGCGCTCACCACTGTGCCACTGTGCCACTGTGCGCTCACCACTGTGCTCACCACTATGCTCACCACTGTGCAGACTGCGCTCACCACTGTGCCACTGTGCCACTGTGCGCTCACCACTATGCTCACCACTGTGCAGACTGCGCTCACCACTGTGCCACTGTGCCACTGTGCGCTCACCACTATGCTCACCACTATGCTCGCCACTGTGCAGACTGCGCTCACCACTGTGCCACTGTGCACTCACCACTATGCTCGCCACTGTGCAGACTGCGCTCACCACTGTGCTCACCACTGTGCCACTGTGCGCTCACCACTATGCTCACCACTGTGCAGACTGCGCTCACCACTGTGCCACTGTGCCACTGTGTGCTCACCACTGTGCTCACCACTGTGCTCACCACTGTGCAGACTGCACAGCCACTGTTATGCACCACTGTGCTCATCATCCAGCAAAGATTGTAAGCAGAAAGCAGCTGCTCTCTGCTAACGCTAAGACCAACTCAGCATCGCCACGCCCTATGACAGCTACAACAGACAGCAGGAGACTGCTGAACCATCATGCTTCACATCAACCACAAAGGACACACACATGCACACACACACGCACACGCACACACACACGCACACACACAACTCCGCATACAAACCTGCTCTCTGCTGACGTAACGGCTGCCGCAGCTTTGCCATGCCCCACAGCAACTGCACCAGCTGAGACGTGCTCATTTTCCCCAACACAGGCTGGCTGTGGTGGTACAGCCAACCCAGCAAGTCCCCCAGCAGGCTTGATGGCTGCTGCCCGACCGTGCTGCTGCTGCTCCCGCTGCTTCTGTCTGAGCCAGCACTTCCAACCACGCTGATGCTTGCACTTGCAGCAGTGCGTGGGCCAGCATTTGCTCCTGCACCTCCACCCAAAGCAGCCCTCCTGCTGCTGCTGCTGCTACTTGCGACTCGGCTGACACTAGTGCTAGCGAGCTTGCCACACCTGCTGCTGCTTATGTGCAGGCCTTTGCTCGCGCCTCTTGGATGTCTACTGCTGCTTGTGCCCAAGCCCTTCAATCTGTTGATGGTGTTCGTGCCGTTGCTGCTTTTGAAGCTGCTGCTGCTGCTGCTGCTGCTGCTGCTGACGCTTCTACTTTTGCCTACACTCCGGATGTGGCATATTTCTGGAGCAGGACCTGACAGGTGGCGACAGCCAATGACAGCTACCGCCCAGGCGACACTAGCTAGGTGATGAGGGGCAAGAAGATGAGGTAGCTGGGAAGGGAGCGTCACAGCTGTTCCTGGTACCGGTGCTGCTGTAGGTGGCAGTGCCTCTGCCGGCGCTTGTAGGCTGCCAGACTGTGCTGCTCCTGCCCTTACTGCTGCTCCTGCTCCTGCTCCTTCTCCTGCTGCTGCTGCTGCTGCTGCTTCTGCTGGTGGATGTGGATTTGGTGCCCTTCCTCCTGATCCTCTTAACTTTCCTGCTCCTGCTGCTACTGCTGCTGCTGCTGGTGGAGGTGGATTCGGTGCCCTTCCTCTTGCTGCTGCTGCTGCTGCTGCTGCTGCTGCTGGTGGAGGTGGATTCGGCAACCTTCCTCTTGCTCCTCTTAACTTTCCTGCTCCTGCTGCTGCTGCTGCTGGCCCTGACCTTGGCGCTGCTGGAGTGCGAGCAGTGGGCGTGTCAAGCAGCAATGCCACCAGCAGTGCTGGGGCCTGGCCTATCACACAGCTACCTCCAGCAGCCTGTGTAAGTGGTTGTGTTTGTCTGAGAGTGATGCTTAAAATATCACGTGAGGGTGTGTAGTGTAAGTGTTAATGTGAAAGTATGTGCGTGCGTGTGCTTGCGTGTTTGGTTGTGTGGTTGTGCTTGTCTTATAATTGTGTGCGTAAAACATTACGTGAGGGTGGTTGCGTTAATGTGAAAGCACGTGCGTGCATTGTGCATGTGCGTACATTTGTGCAAGGAGTCTTGCAATGAAAGGAGGCCGCAGTTATAGGCATGGTGGACTTTAGACACGTTAACCTCTGCTCTAAAGCAGACAGAATGCATGAAACATATAACCTGGATATTTCAATCCTCCTGGCACACTGTTAAGTTAACAGTACTAACATACCCTTGAGAACTTAAACAAGCCAAACAAGTAGAACTCGCCCTTCCACAAACCGTGTAAGTTGTGTTGGCGATGACTCACAAAAGTACACTCCCTACTCCCTACCTGCACACCACGTGCCAGGCACAGCAGCACCCGCCCAGCCACAAAGCCTTGTAAGTTGTGTCGGCAATGACTCTCATAACTACACTCCCTACCTGCACACCACGTGCCAGACACAGCAGCACACGCCCGACCACAAAGCCATGTAAGTTGTGGCGGCAATGACTCTCATAACTACACTCCCTACCTGCACACCACGTGCCAGGCACAGCAGCACACGCCCGACCACAAAGCCTAGTAAGTTGTGTCGGCAATGACTCTCATAACTACACTCCCTACCTGCACACCACGTGCCAGGCACAGCAGCACCCGCCCGACCACAAAGCCTTGTAAGTTGTGTCGGCAATGACTCACAAAAGTACACTCCCTACTCCCTACCTGCACACCACATGCCAGGCACAGCAGCACACGCCCGACCACAAAGCCACGTAAGTTGTGTCGGCAATGACTCTCATAATTACACTCCCTACCTGCACACCACATGCCAGGCACAGTAGCACCCGCCCTGCCACAAAGACTTGTAAGTTGTGTCGGTAATGACTCTCATAACTATACTCCCTACCTGCACACCACGTGCCAGGCACAGCAGCACCCGCCCAGCTACAAAGCCATGTAAGTTGTGTCGGCAATGACACAAAAGTACACTCCCTACCTGCACACCACGTGCCAGGCACAGCAGCACCCGCCCAGCTACAAAGCCATGCTGCAGGCCCCTGTAATTTCCACAGCTCACACGGCCCTCCGTCCACCTAAAGGAAGTGAAGCACAGCGAAAATGTCACGGATGACATAAGTAGAGGACCCTTTCCAGTATCTGCACTTCACACCGCCTGCGACCCACCAGCAGCAAAAAGACATCTTGACAAATTCATGGGTTCAACCAGGAGGGTACAAAAAAAAAACATGACAGTGACGTGTAAAATTTGGGCCTCCGGCCCAAAATGCCCCTTCCTGACCCCCCACACTAATGAAAAGGGTGTCAATCTTCTCAGAATTCAAGCAGCTATCTGGTTAAACTTATGTCTCTGTACAAAGTAGACCCGCCCGGAACAAGCACACTCAACACCCCCCAACACAGCCCCCTGCCCAAATACTGCTAGCGAGGGAGCAAAGTGACAGCAATAGATAAATAGGGTAGAATATTTATATATACCTACAGATTTATATACCTGCAGATATGTATACCTACAGATATGGCAGGCTCTGTGGCAGAATCACATCGCACAGCTTTTGGGTGGGCTATTTGTGTTTTTTATTTTTTAAATGAAAGGTGTCGGATGATGAAGCTGGTCCGGGATCCATGATGCATGGCTTTCAGTTTGATGTGCGAAGCATCTGTTGATGCATGTCAAGAAATTTGTTTTTGAAGGCAATCAGCTCATGATGGGCATTTAATAGGGCTGCCAGAACCATATACGGTGTACATACAATAATTTAGCAGGGAAATCACCAAATATACGGTCATATACGGTGTATATACACGGTTCTGGCCAACCCTAGTGTTTAAACATGCGTATTTTGAGCAAAACGTGAGATGGGAAAGCAGGCTCACACATGTATAGATGTAAGTTTGCTGAAGGATAGGTAGGGCACAAGGGCTGATACTTATGGAATGTCCAGGCTTAATTTGATGCACAGATAGGCAAACCAACACGAACGTAATTGTATGGCAGAATGCGCATGTCTGGTCATCTGTCTTCAACACTAGGGGCAACATACCCAGAATGTGTTTGGAGAGAGGGGGGCAGTTTAGGCATTGGGCTGAAAAATGGCCATTTCAATAACAACCACTTGTTCTCAGCATCAGTTCCTTACGAACCCTAACATTTGTTGAAACCAACCTTCCTACATGTATTTCCAGTCACGTACACACACTGGCAACTAGCGGCTACTTAGTTTAAGGAAAACCAACCTAAACAGCCTTGGAGGATTAAGTGCCAGCAGCCGACTGCAATGTTACTACTATCCACTTCTTTCACACATGCCTGGTCACCGCCCTTCACCTGCCTGGCTATATTTACTTAATGGAATGAACACATGCAGTCCTGGTGTTTTGTTAGTGTACCCACTAGCGCGGTATTGATGAAGTGCATGTAAGCAAAGAGTGAAACGAACCTTGCACTGCACGTGTTTTCCTTGCTCAGTTTACACACACCATTCATACACACACACACACATACACGCGCACACACACAGACACACACAAACACAAGACAGAGATGGCTTGAATTCGTACCTGCACAGCAGCTGGCACACTTGACGAACCGCATGCCGTCGCTTCAAAGCTTCCTCCTTCCAAAATGATCCCTCCCATCCTTTCTGCCTACTAGAGCCAGCAGCACGATGTGCCCCTGTATGTGTGAATAATATAGTATGTGTCTATGTTTATTGCATGCCTGCATGCGTGTGTGTGTATGTATGTGTGTGTGTCATGTGCATGCGCATCATATGCTAACGTACGTACACAATAGAGTGGGGTACGGAGCGTGACGTGATGCATATAAATTGGAAAGCAGCGTGTTTCAACCCATTGGCACAGAAGACTGGGTACCATGCGTTTGCCAGCTGGGAATGAAAGGCCGTCGCAAGCCAAAACGCAGGCTCAGGCACAATAAAGCACCTGCCCCTTCCCACACACCCGCGCTCTCATCCCCACCCCCACCCCCACCCACGCCCACACCCCCACCCATACACACACGCACCTCTGTGTGAAGCAGGGTGCCTGTTCAGGGGAGGCCTGGCTGCTGATATGCCAGAGGCGTGGCTGCCTGATGCGTAGGAGGGAAAGCCCCCCTCGTCAGCACCAGGGTCCTCCGCCCGAAGAAGCTCCTGCAGCTTGGCTGCTACGGCCACAATAAAAGCATTCGGAGGCGAGCCGTGTTTTAATTCTTGTTGCTTTGGGGCTGGCTTGCGCCAGGCGGTCAGGCGCTGGTGGTGGTGGTGATGGTGGTGATGCTGGTGGGGCTCCTGCTGCTGCAAGTGCAGGGGCTGCCGCTGCTGTTCCTGCAGTCGCTGCTGCTGCTGCTGCTGCTGCTGGTCACGAGAAGCAACAGGTGCAGCATCCTGTTCGCGTTCCAGGCACATGGCACGGACTTGCAAGCACACGCTCCGTAACCGCAGGATGGAGTCAGCACCTTGCACAGCAGCGAGGGGGAGTGACCAGCTCAGCTTTGCCTGTGCAGGCTCAGGCTCAGGGTTGCTGCGCTGCTGCTGCTGCTGCTGCTGCAGTGGCGGGCGCTGGGGGGCCTGTGCTCGCCTGCTACTCTTCCTGCTGGTTCGATTGTGTTTAGGTGTGCTGCTGCTGCTGGTGGTGGCGGTGGTGGTTGCGGTGGTACTGCCATTGGATGTAGGTGGCTTGGGCTGGACATGGTATGTTGGCCGGCCTAGTACCTCTGTTTCTGGTTGTACTGGACGTTTATTTGGAGGAACTGGCTCTGGCTGACACCCTTCCGGTCTGCCTGCTGCTGTGTTCAGAACGGGTGGGGGGGGCGCCAATGGCAGACGAGGTACAGCTTGCGTGTGAACGACATGTGCATTGGCCTGCAAGTGCATGGTTTTGTGTGTGTGTGTGCATGGATGGAGGTTAGTATCAGTGCACCCAAAGTGTATACCTGTGCACAGCGCATAAAGCTAGCACTGGGCCTCCGCTACCGGTAACGAAATATTTTGACCATTTAATTGTTCAATTTATCATATATTTTATCATATATATAATAGGGAACAAAATGCCAGTTTTACAACAGCCAGTGAGTGCTGTCCAGCCAAATGCCAGGCCCTTACATCTAGGCAGGTCTAGGAGGCCCGCAGTGCACTGCAGAGCAAAGAAGGGCGCAACAGGGCAAGTTTCTCTGGAGAATTCTCTGTCAAGCGGATGGTAGTATCCTCTGGCGCAAATTGAACACAATACAACTGACCGTTTTGCAATGCAGGTTCAAATGGGATGGTAAGTGTGTCTGTTGGGAAAGGCGGAAGAATAGTTCTGGGGATATTTCACAATACCCACGCTTGCGGACACGCATTTGCGCATGCTTGCACGCACGCACACACACACACACACACACACACATACACACACACGCGCACACACACACACACACTCACTCACACACACACACTCACTCACACACACACATACACACACACACACACACAAACACACACACACACAAACACACACACACACGCACACACATACACATACACACTCACTAACACACACACACACACACACACACACACAAACACACTCACGCAACACACATGCGCAGACGCACACACAACATACACACACACGCACATGCATACACACATGCAAATGCAAGTTTTTTTTTGAAGCCGTGCAAGGTGCAGCAAATGGTGGCTCCTATCAATTCATTGAGTATGGTTACATTTCTAGGGAGCAACCTGCGTTGGGTCAGAGACGACCGATATGCTGGTATTGTGGAGAGCATGCCTGAGGTGTGTGTGCGTGTGTGTGGGGGGGCAGATTCGTATAAGCCGCCATGCATACTTCATAAAGCGCACATTTCAAAGAGCAAGGATGCTGCATGCATTGCACCATACACAAACAGTGCAGTGCAAGAACAGAGGAACTGGCAAACCCATAAGCGTGTATTCAGAAATCCGTCTCGGCCCTGATTTCCTCCCTCCTGAACCCTATTTTATTGTTCAAGTGTTGAGGTTAGAGAGATTACACATTGCACAGCGACCGTCATGAAAGGGGCATTGTTTGGTTACTGTTGAAGATAGCGTTCCCACCGCCTGCCTTGTTCTTTCCTTTCCTGTGCATTATCTCTTTGGGGCAAGCTTACCACCATTTCTTGCATTGTTGCAAATGTCTTTAGCCCGAGTTGCAGATGCTATCAATAACGTGTGCATGTCCTGTTGCTGGGATGTCTCCACACAATTCAAATGCAGGAGATGACGAAAATCACACCAAAGAGTGGGACTCCTTACACGGTACGTATGAACCCTACTACTACATGGCTGAGCTGACTGGGTTAATTTTCAGCGGGTGAGCTGTAACTTATGAGTTTTGACGGGTGAGGTCTCCATTTAAGAAGCGCTTTACAAGTTGTAGCAGCGGGCTCATTATCTGGGTGGTGTGGCAAATTGTGCGTGTGGGTGGTGTGCGTTGCAGCAGCGGGCTACTTTTCTGGTGCTCCAATTGCCTGTCCTGTGGCTTTGATGGAAACCAGAAGCCTCTTGAGAAGGCGTAGGCTGCATGAATAAAGGGCGTGCTCCCTGAAATGCTGGGATTTGCCTGTGTTTGCATGTTACTGCGCCTTGTTCCAGTGCTGATTCGCTTAATTCTAGCAAAACACAAATTTACATACATACACGCACACACACATACATGCACACTCATTTAACTCACATACCACACATGACGAACACATACACACCTACCTCCCGTACATGCCCTAGGTGGGACCAGAGGAGCACACCGAGCTCAACCGACAGGCACATACATAAACACACATATAAAGTAACACATTTATATTTACACACATACATACCTCCCTCCCGCATGTGACCCTAGATCTGGCCAATGGTGCACACCGAGCTGAATTCCATTGGCCTCAAGGGCGTGTCCCCTGAAAAAGCCTCCCAGATGCAGAAGAAGGGCTGGACCATCGTTGACACGCGCATTGAAGGGGACTTTGATGCTGATCATGCCGAGGGGGCCGTTAACTTGCCGCTGTACCGATTTGTGCAGGTGTGCAAGTTTCAATGCGCTGCTGCTGCTGTGTGTGTACTGTGCTGTGTGCTGTGCTGTGTGTGCTGTGCTGTGAGTGTGGGTGTGGTGCAGGTGCCTGTAAGTCAAATATTGCCATGAGAGCTGCACACAGATTCTATTTGCAGCTGTGCACCAGCAAGTAGCTTTTGTGATTAAGAGCCACACAGATCTGGGGCTGGTGCGAGAACACCTTTCAGCACGAAGGTGCCCAATACCTGCTTGGCCTGACTGCTTGGCTATTTTCAACTGTTTTCATACAAGCAGCTCAAAGTGCGATGCCAGCCTGTTTATGACAGACACCCAAAAGAGAGCTGTCCGATGCACCCCGACCCTGCAGGGGACAGAGTTTTGGGATCAAGTGAAAAAGATTGCCATGGCAGGGTTTGCAATGAAAGCAACAGGTGCGTGTTATGTAGCTTAAGACGTCTTACATGGTTTTGAATAACAATGTCGACTCTGATTAACTAAAATTTTATGAATGCCACATCCTTTGATGTGCTTGGAGAGGGCTGAACTTATTTAAAGATATAGTAACCTCCTCCGATTCCTCTATTATCACTGCTCTTTTTTTGTTTTATTAGGTATTACTACATGATCCCTTTTTTATTACTGCTTGTTCCTGCGTAGCCTATGGGTCTCCTTCTACCTCTTTTTCCTCTCATGTGCCATTTCAATATTGATGCCTGTGCACAAGATGAAAAGTAAAGAGTTGTGAAAAGTGCAACTGTTTATGCTGTGTAGTGCAGTCAAGTGCTGAGTGCTGAACTGAGTTACTAGTGCTGAGTGCTGTGTTGAAAACAATGTAGAAATGTATGGTACTCGGTACAAATGGATTCTTCCTGCTTATTCTTGCGGGGTGGCTTCACTGCCTGCGTGGTTTGCTCCCTCTCTGAGTCAAAAGTAAATCATTACAAACAAATTGTATGACAGGGAGCGAGAGCAGTCTTAAATTCCCTGGTGCAAATCCACACAAACCGATGGTGCAACTCCCCACAAAATAATGGTCCTTTACCGCAATGTTCATTCACGGAACGTGGTGCAGGTTGTAGGGTTGGCCAGAACCATACATACATACATATATATATAATACGGTGTATGTATATGTTATTTTTGGCAGGGATTTGATTGAATATACGGTCATACACGGCGTATATATACGGTTCTGGCCGACCCTAGGTATAGGTTGTAGGGGTTGGCAGGAATGCATGTTCATACACGATGTATGATCATACTCTTTATGACTTCCTGCCAAAAATACTCATGTTTAAGGGTGGGTCATGACCTCGCCGAGACTCGCCGAGTGTGAGGCTCGACGAGCCTCTTTCTCGGTGTGGAAGTCACTCGTCGGCCAGCAAGGGTGTCCACTTCTTGGGCGGGATTCAGCCCCATCTCCCCAGAAGTTTCCAAAAATGCCCAAATCCGATTTTTCGTGGCTGATTCGGCTGACAGGCCCATCTTTCTAACCAAGTATCATCAATAATCAATCATATATTCATTTATTATGATATAACACCAGGAAGAGTTAAAAAGGGGTGTGCAAGGGGGGGGTCTAGACGAAAACTGAAATTTCCTGGCTCACACGCCCATATTTTCCACCCGGTTTCAACGTTAATATTCATAAATCTATATAAGCAAACAACAGAAAATTTTTCGGCTCAATCCGTGCAGATTTGAGGAAGTGATTTTCGAACCGTAATGCACCAACTAGAGCCTCCCAGCGTGTGCCGAGCCTCGTTGAGGCTGCCGAGCCTCGCTGGCAAAATCAGACACCCTATTTACTCACCCTTACTCATATTTATGGCCCTTGCCAACCCTGTACTATTTGTGTTGTGTGTGGCGACACGCAGAACGAGACCCAGACTACGTAAAGACAGCGATTAGCAAGTTAAAGAAGGGACAAAAAATCATCCTTACGTGCGCAATCGGTGGGTGAAAAAATTTCGTTACATGCGCAAGCGGTGGGTGAAAGGCTGATCACCCTGAGGTGTTCAGCTCAGACTTAAAAAGCATTCATCATCGCAACAGATTATGGCAAGGCTGGCGGCAGCAAAGCAGGTATTGCCTAAACAATTTAAAAGCGCCCACTTCCTATGACACACACACACACGCGCGCGTGCTCTTTTCTTGAGCTGCGTAGCATGCAAGTGTTGTAGGGCGCGCCTCTGGATTCTTTTGCTTAGTACAAACATGCTATTTTCTGTCTTTTGATGCATGCTCTCCTGAACTAGCTTTTATTGTAGGGCGCACACATACACACTCTCTCTCTCTCTCTCTCTCTCTCTCTCTCTCAGCGCAAACACACACTGTTTGCTGCCTTGTGGTCACACACACACACACACACCTTGCAGGGGGTAGCCTTGACACAAAGTTGCGCTTGAGACCTGATAAGGTGCGGAGAGCAGACATTCCAGCTCCCACATCCCAGTATCAGCGATCATGAGTGATTGTGCCAGGAGTAGACAAGGGGGTTCGTCTGCGTTTCCTTGTTCAAGGCTTGATTCATCCTCATTTGCATGTAATCAAGGTTGGCCAGAACCATATATTTATAACATATGCATGTATAAAAGTACGGTGTAAATACGTTATTTTGGCAGGGAAATCACCAAATGAACGGTCACATGCAGTGTATATATGCGGATCTGGTCAATCCTACATATAGGTCACTATATTGTGAACAGATTTATTTGAAGTAGTGAGTTGACTAGCGGCAAAAGCACTGGTGCATTAAATATCGTGTGGAATTGTGCTGCAGTGCTCCCGTTGCTACGTCTTGTTGTTAAACAGCAGCAATGCCATTTTTAGCTCACGGCTCAACACGATGTTTGTTATGGTTAGTGTGGGTATGTTTAAATGTCGTGTAGAATGAGGATACACTATATGTGTTGCACTGGGTGCTGCTCAAGCCTTTTTTGATAGGGGCAGCACACAGGAAAGGGGAGATTAAATGGTACCGGTTTACATTTTCTAGCTTTGAATGATACGTATAGCCCTACGTGGTATGCATCAGCTGTGCATGCTCCCTTCTATAACTTGCAGTACAAAGACGGCATTAACGATCTGGACAGGAGCTTTGGGCGGGAATCACGTTCTCTGAAGGCAGCTTACGAGCTTTACAAGGTCCGTTGATTGATTAAAAGCAATCAGTAAAGGTACTGCTCTAAGGATAAAGGTAGCCTACGATCTATACAAGGTCCGTTGATTGATTGAAGCAATCAGTGAAGATACTGCTCTAAGGATAAAAAGGTAGCCTACGAGCTGTTGATTGATTGAAGCAATCAGTCAAGGTACTGCTCTAAGAATAAGAAAGGCAGAATATGAGATGTTATATGTACTTGTTCTGTAGGAAATCATTAGACAACCCCTGCAAAAGAACATTCCGCATCAAATTAAAGAGTGGCTTCAGATTGCTACCCTCACAATTCTCATAGGTTCCTTCTATAATGTGGACAATAAACATGGCACCCAAAGAACTTATTTTCCACATCCTCATGCCAAGATGTGGGATTTGTTTTTTTGCTTGAGCAGCTTCATTCCTTGTGCCTACCATTTTTTTGTTATGTACCAGAGTTTTAAACACACACACATACACACACATACACACACACACTCACACACACACATACACACACACATACACACACACACACACTCACACATACACACACACACATACACACACACTCACACACACACACAGAGATGCACACACTCTCACAATCACGCTTTCTTTACGCAACAGGGCACAGAGGGTTGGGGGGGCTGGAACAGCTCAAACATGGTTTTCATGGAGGGAGGATTCCAGCAATGGAGGTGAGTGGTCTTGGTGCAAGGCGGATGGAATAGCACTCAGGAGAGACAGTGGGGACGAAGGAGTGTGAAATCTGTTGTTGCTTGATGGTAAAAGATGCTAGCGCTGTTTGATCAAAGGTCTTTTTGTACTTAATGAGCATTATGTTGCGGTCCTTTAGAACTCTCTGTGCTCAGACCAAACCTTTTTCTGCCAGTTCTTAAGCCATACTTAAATCTCCTTTTCTAATCCAAACTAGACCTTTTTTCCCGTCTCTTTCTCTTGCTTCTCATAGACGCTTCCCCTTTTGTTTAGATAGGTGTGGTTACAGGCTTTTTTCCAAGTTTCCACTCAGACTCCTGAGGCATATATAGCGATGTAACCTGACCTTACCTTGTATTGCGGTCAGCCTGTGCTTCCATGCCATTTGCTGGACACTGCATCCTTGCTATGGTGTTCTGTCAAGGTCAGTATTTCTGACCCATACTTTTTCCCGACAAAATACTGCAGGTACCAAGGTTTTCCAACAGAGAGTACCGAGTAAACGGAGTACAAACGGTGCAGCGGCAATTTGTTTGGCCCTGGAGGAGTAATTGGGTTGCGTTGAAAGAAATAACGGGAAATGTATGGCCGTTGTAGTTACTAAAGGGCAAAGCATGTACTGAATCTAGTCGTTGCAGCTGCTGAAGGGTTGGCGAAGCATGAACTAAATCTGCCTGGAAATGTGCTGCAAAGGTTACAGAAAGTGGCAGCGATTAATTTTTCGTGGCATCAGAGGAGGTCCATCAAGCAACGTTCTGAGAATTTTTTTGTTTTATGCAGCATTGTTCTGTGTATTATTAACTGATTTGCTTTAAAATAGGCAAGCTGAGGGACCTTTGCAGCAAGCCAAATAATAATTTTCGTAGGAATTTTGAGCAAATGGCATTTAAAAGTTGAAGAACCCATTAAAAATAGTGGCGCTGCGCTTGGGGAACCCTAGGTCGTGCAAGTCATCACCAGCAAGTCTTGTGGAAAGGCATGGCAGGTGTATGCTAACTTCCACAGCTATACAGACCTGATGGGTGATACAAGATGTCTGTTGGAACCTCCTGAAACCTGCCATTCTCAATTCCGGACAGTGCTTGCACCGCCGAGCACACGTCAGCACAACAACAAGTGGCCGGATTGCAATTTTGCTCCAGCGATGTTGTATTTAACTTCCTGCTCATCGCGAAAATGCAACAACCCTGACCCTGCTTGGGAAACGGACTTACATTTCGTGGCATCACCAAATGCTTTGGGCATTTCAGAGTGGCGAGGACTTTCGAAGAGCCTCGCCCGTCTGCAGTGGATATGGCTGTGCCGTGTAGCAAGAATCACCCTCCACCTGAGGTCCTTTTCAGGCGGGGCGAGCAGTCTGGGTGGAAT
>Ga0307947_1000085_pt1:0-2500 | contig 50813 bp, 48 predicted proteins | sample OrgLakmetagen232_FD_201840 | JGI IMG/M metagenome (GOLD analysis project Ga0307947, IMG submission 201840) | Saline water microbial communities from Organic Lake, Antarctica - #232 | ecosystem: Environmental > Aquatic > Non-marine Saline and Alkaline > Saline | place: Antarctica: Organic...
ATAATGTTCTGGAGGCTGGGGGGACAATTCGGTGGTGGTTGGGGGGTGGTTGGTGCAAGCCCAGGGTACCCCCCAAAATAGCAAAAATACGTTTGCGTATAATACGCGTATGTCGTATTAATGGCGTATTAATCCGTATGGGACGTCTCAAAAGTCCGTATGACCCATCCCTGCTTTTTTTATTACAAGCTACCTTTTGGTATTCACCGTACAATCTATCTTTTGTGAGTGCACTGTACAACCTACCTTATATATCCACCAAACAAGCTACCTTTTGGTGCAGGGGGAGCTTTGGAAATTTCCCTCATTACTTTGAACCAGGTCACTTTAGGCGTGTGTATGACATAGAAGCACTGTCAAAGTCAAGAGTGCAAACCACACACGCAAGAACACACAAACACACACGCACACGCACACACGTACTCAGGTGGGGGTGGAGGAGCAACAGCGGGTGGAGGAGGGGGAGGAGCCGCTGGGGGAGGCAAGCCTGGAGCCAAGGCATCAAATGCAGGTGATTGAATCGAAGTACAGGTCACACGAATTGATGTGTAGTTGACTGAATTGAAGTGCAGGTCACACCAATTGATGTGCAGTTGACTGAGTCAAAGTGCAGGTCACACGAATTGATGTGAAGTTGACTGAATTGAAGTGCAGGTCACACGAATTGATGTGAAGTTGACTGGATTGAAGTGCAGGTCACACGAATTGATGTGCAGTTGACTGAGTTAAAGTGCAGGTGATTAAATCAGAGAACAGGTGAACAAATCAAAGTGCAGGCGAACTGATGGAGTGTGGTCAAAGTGCAGGTGACACGAATTGATGTTTGGTGATTGAGTCAAAATGCAGGTCAATGAATTGATGTGTAGGTGACTGAATCAAAGCGCATTGAAGGGTCACTTTTGATTTGCCAGCATGCTTGCGTGGTCAGCATGTACACATGAATGCACACACGCACATACACACACATACACACATGCACACACACATGCACTCACACACACATGCACACACACATGCATACACACACACGTACACACACATGCACACACACACACACGTACACACGTACACACACACTAGGTGCACCACAAGGGGGTCAAGGAGGCGGCGACGGTGGAGAGGCATTCATCAGCCGTCTAACCTCGGGCATGTCCTTCGATTTCTCCGCCCGTGATGAGCGGGTATACATCGTGGGCACAGAGGACGGGTGGGTGCACCGCTGCTCTACCAGCTACAATGAACAGGTGTGTGCACGTGTTTGTGTGTGCACGTGTGCGTGTGCACGTGTGTGTGTGTGTGTGTGTGCACGTGTGTGTGCACTTGCGTGTGTGTTTGCACGTGTGTGTGCACGTGTGTGTGTTTGCACGTGTGTGTGTTTGCACGTGTGTGTGCATGTGTGTGTGCACGTGTGTGTGTGTGTGAGATTGTGTGTGTGCAGGCACACTACGATTGCATGTGTGTGGCGCTGTAGCTGACGAGCGCTGTTGTTTATATGAAAGCTTGTGTGCGCATATTTGTGTGCGTGCTTTGTCAGTGGTGAGTGCACGTGCGTTTTATGCAGTTGTATGAGGTGCATCTGTTATGATGTTATGATGTGCAACCGCATGTTGCTATTGAACCAAACTCTGGTATAACACGAGCGTTACCTGTGCTACCTTCTTATAATATACTACAAGCCAATGGCCAGTGCTGCTTTGCGCTCATTCCAATGCACACATTCACTCATGAGAAGTCAGTCAGCTACCTTCTACACCCTTGCACGCAATTATGAAGCACATCTGGACAGGCTGAGGCACGTAATGCATGCATAACTGCACGCACACACACACACGCACATACGTGACCTCACACACACACACACGCACACACACACAAACACACACACACGCACACACACAAGCAATCTCACGTACACCTTGTAGTACTTGGAGAGCTACGCTGCCCACATGGGTCCAGTGTACTCCCTACAGTGGAGTCCCTTCCGCAAAGACATGTTTGTTTCGTGCAGGTAGGTTGGGATTGGGCATTTTTGTGTGTGTGCGTGTGTGTGTGTGTGCGTGTGTGCGTGTGTGTGTGTGCGTGTGTGTGTGTGCGTGCGTGCGTCTGTGTGTGTGCGTGCGTTCGTGCGTGCGTTTGTGTGTGCATGCTTGTAATGTAAGATCGTACTCTGGTCTGTGCATTGGTGTGTGTTGCCAAAATTGCATTGGTGTGCGTGACCAAAAGTGCAGACTGGTGCATGTAAGAGGACGCGCATTAGTGTGTGTTACCAAAAACGCGTGGGTGAGTGTTACGTGCGTGTGGCGCGCATTGGTGTGCATTACCAAAAGTGTAGACTGGTGCATGTAAGTGTGTTTGTTGTGATCAGTTGCAGCCTCAACTGCATCGCGGTAATATTACAGTGCGAGCACTGTAAACGTTGCAGTGTGCAGTGTGTGTATTGTAATGTGTGCAGTGTGAGCACTGTATGCAGTTTGAGCACTGTGTGCAGTGTGCAGTGTGA
>Ga0307947_1000085_pt1:7500-35000 | contig 50813 bp, 48 predicted proteins | sample OrgLakmetagen232_FD_201840 | JGI IMG/M metagenome (GOLD analysis project Ga0307947, IMG submission 201840) | Saline water microbial communities from Organic Lake, Antarctica - #232 | ecosystem: Environmental > Aquatic > Non-marine Saline and Alkaline > Saline | place: Antarctica...
AGAAGGAGGGCCACGTCCTTGTATGTATACACTGGAAAGAAGAAGGGATTAGCAGCTTGAAAAGAAAGGGGGTTACAAGGGGGTTACAAGGATGGCCTACAGCCCGAAGCTCTGGCTGATGGCAAAATTGTATTGCACAATAAAAAGAAGAAGGGATTAGCAGCTTGGAAAAAGAAAAGGGCCACGTCTTTATTCGTGCACACTGGAAAGAAGAAGGGATAAGCAGCTTGGGAAAAGAATAAGGGCTACGTCCTTGTGTGCACACTGGAAAAAAGAAGGAATTAGCAGCTTGGAAAAAGAAGAAGTGCTACGTCCTTGTATGTGCACACTACAAACAAGAAGGGATAAGCAGCTTGGGAAAATAAGAAGGGCTAAGTCCTTGTGTGCACACTGGAAAGAAGAAGGGATTAGCAGCTTGGGAAAAGAATCAGGGACACGTCCTTGTATGTGCACACTGGAAAGAAGAAGGGATTAGCAGCTTGGGAAAAGAAAAAGGGACACATCCTTGTATGTGCACACTGGAAAGAAGATTCAAAGGGATTAGCAGCTTGGAAAAAGAATAAGGGCCACGTCCTTGTACGTGCACACCGGAAAGAAGAAGGGGATAAAATTGGAACGATACAGAGAAGAAGGGAATAGCAGCTTGGACCTAAACCCTTAGTATCGAGTACCGTAAAACTCCTTTACCAGCAGACAAAATGTTTGGCCCAGTCAAAGAGGTTCTCCACACACAAAAAACAACGCAGGCAGTGAATGCCATTCCCCACACTAATTAAGGAAAGGAGCCACTTTGGTACCGAGTACCGTAAAGCTCCTCCACCGCGAAAAGGAATGGAAAAACCAATGGGGATCAAGAGGGTTGCAGGCTTGGCCTGAAACCGGCTCCTGATGAGAGCTGATAACAGTACTGGAAAAGGCACGTCTGGTATGGACAACTTTAGCAGCAAAGTTCACAAAGTGCACATGGAGCTTGGAGGCAAGCATCTTAACTCTGAGAATCAAGACCCAGTTCCTTGAAAGGCTTCAGAGTGTGAGAGTTGTAGATAGTGCCACCCACACCCAAAAGGATGATGTGGAGAGTATCGGAGGCTCCTTGGAGAATGTTGTAGATATCTTTGCGCTGTTCCTTTGCGGTGTTCAGCTGGATCTGAGGTCTGGTGTCCTCACAATACTTGATCTCGACGAGGTGGATGACACGCTGAGTTTTGCTGAAGTCTTCAGGTCGGCGCTGTCTGGGGTTGGTGGCTCTACTGGTGCCAGGATTGTTAGATTTGCCAATCATCTTAAACTCATGCCTTCTTTTGGAGGCGCATCTTCTGCCAGTTGGTTATTTTGTTAATGCCGTTGTCAAAATCAAACATCTGGTTTATAACTTTGAATGCCCCCACCTTGTTTGCAAGGTTTTTTGCAATCTCTCTCTTGTATTGCCGGAGCACATCTGTGGAGTGTTGGAAAAAAGAACAACTCCGCACAGTAAAAAATCGCTCCTCACATAAATTAAGGAAAAGGAAGCACTTTGGCACCGAATGCCATAAAATTCCTCCACCAAAAAATCAAGAACAAAATCAATGGGGATCAGGAGGGTTGCAGCCTTGACCTGAAACCGTCTCTTGATGAGAGATGCTAATAATGCTGAACAGGGCACATCTGTATGAAGAAGTTGGGCAGCGTGATTGACAGAATGAAAAGGAAGCTTGGAAGCAAACTTCTTAACTCCTTGAGATCAAGACCCCGCTCCTTAAGAGGCTCCAGCGTGTGGTAATTGTAGTTAGTGCCACCCACTCCCAAAAGGATGGGGTGGAGGGTAACGGGTGCTCCTTGGAGGATGGAGCAGAGGCCTTTGTGTTGTTCCTGCGCGGCACTTAGCTGGTTTTGCGGTCTAGTGTTCTCACAGTACTTGCGGTCTAGTGTTCTCACAGTAATGTCACGTTGTAGAATGCTGAGATCTTTGGGTCGGTGCTGTCTGGGGAAGGTGGATCTGCTAGTGGCTGGCGGTGCTGCTGAGGTACTCCCAGACCCCCTCAGTTGCCCCCTGCCACTTCGAAGAACCCACCTCCCTACATTAGTTTGTTGTTTGCGTTTTTGCAGCGATGGAAGTAACCAGCACAAAATCTGCTAGTGGCTGGAGGTGCTGCTGAGATACTCCCAGACCCCCTCAGCTGCCCCCTGCCACTTCTAAGAACCCACCTCCCTACATTAGTTTGTTGTTTGTGTTTTTGCAGCGATGGAAGTAACCAGCACAAAATCTGCTAGTGGCTGGCGGTGCTGCTGAGGTACTCCCAGACCCCCTCAGTTGCCCCCTGCCACTTCTAAGAACCCACCCTCCTTCATTGCTTGTCTGTTGCTTTTTAGTTCTCGCGGGGATGGAAGCAACCAAAACAGCATCCGCACGGTTTGAGGTAAACCTCATTGTTTCTGGGAAGCGGGGTAGAAAGAGCCACTTTGGTATAATCCTAGTTTCAGCTGTATCGAAAATCTGGAGATTTTCAATGGCCAGCCATTCGCTGCTACCTATATCCATGCAGACAAATAAGCAGGGTCATAGGGAGCCTGTCTTGTGAATGGCTTTGAATATCGTACTACATGTTAAATTGTGTCTCTCAGTAATCATATTTCTTATTTGCGTGTATTTGCATCCAGAAAGGATATGCAAGGCACTGTCTATACTAGTAAGGGCAGAGAGGGCAAGTTGGGTTTCTTGAGTGCTTACACCATACCGCATGCTTTTGGTAATACAGGGTTCCTATTCTGTACTTCATAATGATGCACTTGGTTTTAACAGGGACATAGGATGCTGTTAGGTAAGGGTTGCTCCATTGGCAGTGCCACTTTTGATTAGGGTCTGGTAGTATTCATGGTAGTTTGCTATGTTATTGGCATTTTCTAGTTTGTGGAGGGAATGCATGTGTGCTTGCAAGGTGTCATGGTAATGTGATAGGTACTGGAGCCTTAATGTAGGTGACTGAGTTGTGTTTGGGTGGTTTTGTATAATTCGGGGTTCTTTATATTCTTTTGCAAGCCAGTAGATGTTGTAGAAGGGATTTCCCTCAAGGCCAGCTTTGATGCAAATATCCGCAACGTCAAAGTAGGCTGTGATTGATTTTCTAATTAGAGTGTCAGCATAGTCATTGCCTAAAAAACCTATGTGGGATTTGACTTTGTGGAAATTAATGGGCGATGGTGACTGGTGGAGTGCTTTGGCAATAGATTGGAGGGTGTCTCCCTGGATGTGGTGGCGGTGGAGGTTTGGGTGTGAGAGCTGCTTTTTAATTTGGTGCATTGGGATTAGACTATCTGTGGCTATATGGGAGTAGCCGTGATTTATTGCGGCTGCCAAAGCTGTTAGCTCTGCACGTGAGATGGTACTGGTTATACCTACGCCTCTTAGGTTCACATGATAGGATACGTTTAAGCAAGGGTGGTATACACCTGATCCTGTGTCTTGCCCTTCTTTGTGTTTTTTAGTGACTGCCATCAGTGTAGGTCCAGTCCCTCCTTTTGTACTTTATGGATCAGGTTTGGGCTGAAGCTGTGTTGGGATCAGAGCTCTGAGGTGGGTCCAGGGTACTGTTTCAATCTTGAAGGCTTTGTGGGGTTTGATGAAGGTGGTCACTGGGTAGTTTTTTTACGTTAGTAAGGCCAGGAGATATTTTGATCTAAGTGCAGAGGATAGGGGGCGTTATGAATGTAATTGAATTCCCAATTTGCCTCAGGAATTTTTTTGGCAAGATATTTTATCCAGTTTCTGTTGCAAGCATTGAGGCAGTTTCTGCCTTTAGTATTCCACATGGTAATGGTGTGCATATCCCAATTGTGTTTGGGAAAGGGAGCCTGTATATTGTTCCAGAAGGGTATTTCTGCATTTTGGAGTGGGTCTGATGGTATGGAGCCCAAGAAATGGCATACCTATGTGCAGGAATATGCGGTAGAGCGATGCGTAGGGATTGGTGGTCATCCTTCTATTCCAGGAGGGAAGAAACATGAAGGTAGCTGTTGCCTCTGTGCTAAGGGCAGCAGAGTAAATTGCATTTCTTGTTGCTAAATACATGGTGTTTTCATGGTAAATGGGATGGCAATTAGAGAAACCAGTGAACTTGGAGGAGAAGGCGTTGCAGTTTGCCCCGAAAGCCTTGACCATAACCCCACACTCCCTCTATACTGGAGTGAACACCTAAGGAATAAGGCCTTCAAGGGGAGATTCCATTCTTTTATTTTTGTAGGGCAGTTATAATGTGTGGGGGGGGAAGCATACGTGAGAACGGGTTTTTAATCTTTTGGCTTGCATGTTTGGAGGTAGCAATATATTTGCGTGTGATGAGGCCTACAAGTTTTTATGCAGATTCATGGGGGGCGGGTGAATGCTGTCATGTAAGCCGCTGTATTTTGCCTTTTTAAAAGCCCTTTGTAGAATGTTGAGGCGCTCAGGGGTGAGCATGCCTTTGCATAAACCGTCTGTTGTAGATTGCAAGCTACTGTGGCAGTGTACACTTCTGAAAGTATAGGGTCGTCTGAGGGAGATTCGGTGTCGTTTCCTTGGTGCTTCATAAGATCAACGTCAGTGATCCAGTACTTGCAGCACCCAGTGGCTACAATGTCTGCTTGAGGGTTGGTGGGCTGGATGTCGAAATTGACTTTGTTCCGAAGTTTGATATCATAGGGCTGGTAGGAGTTTATTTCTTGGTTGGACGAGATCCCTTGTTGTCGAAGATCGTCATAATAAAGCGTGATTATGGCCTCAGTGGGTGTCATAGAGAAGGCCTTGTCTGTCTTGTACGTCCAGAGTTCTTGTTGGATGTGGGTAGTGTGCAAGGGGGTCAGGCTCATGCTAGGTAGGCAGTGGGTTACATCAAGGAGCTCGCATCTTCTTTTTCTCTGGGGTCAGGTTGGGTTATTGTGGATGTGGTAGAGTTTATGTTTTTTATCTGCTTTGTGAAGGGGTTGGTACTATTGTCTTGTGGGATGGAGGATGTAATTGTTTGTGTAGGAATCTGTGTTGCGGGTTGATTGTGGCAAGCGGTATGTGAGCGTGTAATGCGTTTGTCGGGTCGGGTATTGGTTGGTTGTTGGGTTGGATAATGGTTGGTCGTTCTGGAAGGGAATAAGTGTGAGGGAGCGGCAAGCTGGGTAGTAGGTGCGAGTTCAGACAAGCATTCGATGGCTGCAGTTTGGGGCGGATTGGGGATGGTAAAGACATTAAGCCTACAGAGTCATGGCATCTTTTTGTTATAGTGGTGTAATGTTTAATTTGTAATGAAGGACTCGTTTCTTCCTCTGCATCTGACGCTTGTTCTATGTAAGAAGCGTCTCTTTCAGTTTGTAGGTGGTTGTGTTTCTTGCACCTTTGCGTGTGGAGGTGCTGAGTTGTTTTAATTGTTATTAGTGACCTTAACTCCCCTTGCTCTCGGCTCTTAGTAGAACAACCCGCCTCTTGTTATCTAAACCTTTAGTTCACTGTACTCCTTTTGTGTCTCCCAAGTATAATTGGCTCGTAATATTGAGAGTGACGTGTTGGCGCAGCTGCGTTTCTGTATGGGAACTCTTTCTGCTCTTGGGTTGTGTTGGAGTTGGGTTTGGCGCACCAGTCATTGCAACAGCTTAGCTGCTTTTATCCTGGCTAACCCTTAGCTTCCCTAGTCTTTATGTTGAATGCCTCGCGGTGGTGTATCTAGGCCCGTTGCCTTTTTACTCTATACTAGCCGCTGTCTTCCTAAACCTTGTTTTTACGTAGGCACCAAAGTACGCAGGATTTCCTTCCTTCTTTCTTTCCCGTGCTTGACCTTCTCGTATACGTTTTGCCCTTCTTCTCATCAACCTGGCAATTGCCCCCCCTACTTTCATTTATTTCTTCCAGCCTGCCTCTCTTGCCCCTTTTAATTATCAACTTTCGTTTCAACCCCGTAGTAGGGAGTTTGCTATTACCCCCCTTGACCCATGTAATACGCCAACAACAAACTGTTGGTAGTGACAAATCGTGTGATTTGGTCACTTTGTTTTCCAGGTCTGGAGGTTTCTTTGCCTAGTCTCGTTCAATATAGCTGGGGAAGTCAGTTTATTGAAGAAAGCATTATCTGGTTTTGATATTGCGGTCTTCAATTAGCTCAGTAAATACTCAATGCTCAGCCAGATGGTTGACTAAACTTCTCAGCTCTGAGGAGGAAAGACGCGGCAACTGACTAGAGTATGTGTGGTATAGTATATGTCAGTGTGTTAAGCAAGTTGGATTTGAGAAACAGCAGAGAAAGATACAGAATCAAAGCAGAACTGCCAGCTTTCCCAGCCTTTGCTCAAAAGAGACTCGACCCTGGCTTGAATTCATTCGAATCACAGCAGAGCACTAGACTTTTTCTCTTTCTTTCTGAGCTTATGGATATATTTGTGGCTGGCCGAGACCAGTCAGCAGCCGATCAGCTAAACAACCTGGCTCAAGGTCACCCCCCATTGTAACCATTGTAACCATTGTTACATCTGAACTGAGAAAATATTAATGGCTGACCGAGAGCTGTGGCAGATGATCAGCGGGACGACCTGGAAAAAATGTACCCCCATTAAAGCCTTCAAATGAGGCAGGCTTATTGAGCAGGTCACAGAAAAAGCAAAGAAAAATACGCAATGCGGTAACACTTCGGTGTCAGATCAAATTACCGTCACTGCAAAGTATAAGGCTCAGCACAAGCAGCTATTATACTCTGTCACACGATTTGTCGCTCCTGACGATTGGGCGTGACATCCGCTATGGATTAGGAAAGACAAGGTCTCAAACAGCATGAAAAAAACGGTTTCTGATGTTTTAAAAGTGCTTAATAAAAAAATAAAAATGAAAACCCACATACCATAACCAAAGCCAAACCAAAATCCAAAAAGCTGTAAAATTACAAAATTGGACAAGACTTTGATCACTTGCAAAGTTGCATGAAGCAAAGGTGGAAAACGTCTAAAATCAAAACAAACACACGAAAAAAGAATTCAGAACAACTGTCCTGGTCATTGTAGTTTTCACGTGCCAAAATTAACACGAGGAACTCGCTGGTTAGCAATAGCGTTACACCTCAATATACAAACTGACGTCAAAAATGGGACCAAAGAGTTCTTGCAAAATTTCGAAAAAAGAGGGCAGGCCTTCTCATAGTGTTCATCCGTCCTCCCTCACACCTCACACTTTCTCTCTCTCTTAGCCACTTCTCACCTAAACTGCACGCTTCGCTCAAGGACCAAGATCAAGATCCCCTCAAAGCCAAACAACCACTCACTCTTACGTGCCTCCTATGATGCGCTCGACCCCTCCAGCCTTGCCCAATTACAAGCACTTTTCAAAATCCTCAGCCCCCTCTCCTTCCCCTTCCACCTTCGTAATCAAAACTTTCTGCAGCATTTGAGGGGACGCCCCTGAGGATGCAGGTGCCATGAACTCGTCCGTACACACCCCCTGCACACACACGTCTGTCAGGTAGCTCCTCTTGTTTTTGCGCTTGAGCTGCTCATTGCCCCGTTTGTATGCCAACACCTCCTTAAACTGCACTTGCTCTCCAACCTGTGAACAATGGGCACCGAGCGCAAGTGAACCTGTGCAAGTGAACCTGTGCAAGTGAGTCTGTGAACAGTGGGCACTGAGCGCAAGTGAACCTATGCAAGTGAGTCTGTGCAAGTGAGTCTGTGAACAGTGGGCACTGAGCGCAAGTTAACCTGTGCAAGTGAACCTGTGCAAGTGAGTCTGTGAACAGTGAATCTGTAAAAGTGGTCCTGTGCAAGTGAGTATGTGCAAGTGAACCTGTGCAAGTGAATCTGTGCAAGTGAACCTGTACAGGTGAATCTGTGAACAATGGGCACCGAGCGCAAGTAAACCTGTGAATAGTGGACACTGAACGCATGTGAACCTATGATTAGTGGACACCGAGCGCAAGTGAACCTATGATTAGTGGACACCGAGCGCAAGTGAACCTATGAATGCTGGACACCGAGCGCAAGTAAACCTGTGAACAGTGGGCACTGAGCGCAAGTGAACCTGTGCAAGTGAGTCTGTGCAAGTGAGTCTGTGAACAGTGAGTCTGTGAACAGTGGGCACTGAGCGCAAGTGAACCTGTGCAAGTGAGTCTGTGAACAGGGGGCACTGAGCGCAATTGAACCTGTGCAAGTGAATCTGTGCAAGTGCAACTGTGCAAGTGAATCTGTGAACAATGGGCACCGAGCGCAAGTGAACCTATGATGGTGGACACCAAGCGCAAGTGAACCTGTGAATAGTGAACACCGAATGCAAGTAAACATGTGCAAGTGAACCTGAAAAAGTGAACCTGTGAACAGTGGGCACCGAGCGCAAGTGGGTAAAGAGGTAAAAGTTGGATTAGATGGCTCACAGTTTGTCTCTGTGAAGTGGTACAAAAGGAATCCAGCAAGTCAATGAGGCTAGGAAAGCGCAAAGAAACTGCTGCGAAAAACAAGCACAAGTACCTGAATTTGCAGCACCCTGGCCTCCACACAAATGGCTTGTCCGACCTCAACAAACTGGGAGAAGGCTTGCTTCGTAGGCCCATTGTGTACGGAAATGACGGCCCAGTCACTGGACGCCGTGTTGTCGGTGCCTGCAGAATGAGTTGTTTAGATGTTTGCATGTGGATGCGTGCATGTTGGTGTGCATGCGTGTGTGAAAACGTGCGCCTGTGTGTGTGTGTGTGTGTGTGTAATGTGTGTGTGTGTGTGCGTGTGTGTGTGTGTGTGTGTGTGTGTGTGTGTGTGTGTGTGTGTGTGTGCGTGCGTGCGTGTGTGCGTGCGAGCGTGCGTGTGTGCGTGTGTGTGTGTGTATGTGCGTGTGTGTGTGTGTGTGTGTGTGTTGTGTGTGTGTGTGTGTGTGTGTGTGCACTTGCGCATTGCTGCTTCCAACAAGCGTTTCCTACCGCAGGCGCCTGGATGGCCATACACAAGTGTTTCAGCTTCGCCCCAGGCCCCACAGATGCCCAGACATATAACTGCCTCCCCAAATCTATGATTTGAAAGTAGAGCGTGGCATCTGGGGCCTGCTCCACAAAGCAACGTTGCTTCATTTCCCCCCTACTGACTTTCCCCTCTTATCTTGACATTCTTTTTACTTTCATCAGGGATCTGCCCATTAATTACTTTGTAACTAACAACTGCTAGGATGCAACGAAAGCTCCTTCAGCCAAGCAACACCAAGGCAACATCAGCACAGAATAGCAGGTTTCTGAATCAGAGGTGCAAGCCAGTGTGCAGGGCTGGCCTGTTGCAGTCTGTCGCGGGTGCGCCCATGCCTGCACGCATCAGAAACTCACACAATCTCATAATCTCATACACACACACACATACACACACACATATGCACGCAACTGCATGCACGCTAGTGCATACACACACACGCACACGCACACACACACACACACACACATACACACACACACACATACACACGCATACACAAATGCATACACACATATGTACACGTTCACACAGGATTGTTCAGACCTCCAACCCTCCCAAATGGAACTGTTGAAAGGCCACTGAAAAGAAATGAGCTCAAGGTTCTAGGTAGGCCTCTGCCTGCACGCCTTCTTTCTCCTCCTTGCTTGCTTGGCAGAAATAAAAATTAACGTCAGGTGTGCGCACCTGCATGCTCTCAGCAATTTGGGCATACACTACCTAGGGTGTAGTGACGCCAGTAAAAGCTCCACCACATCGAACTGCGCTCTTTTCTTTCTCCTGCAAACGATCAGCTGAGGGAGTTGAAGTCTCTCCAATGGGCTTGGGGACATGTAAGTATTTGGCCTGAATTTGTTTCTATGACTGCATATTGGTAGAACTTATTTGGCGCGGCTAGTCTTACAACGTACACACGCATGTTAGCACGCACTGTCCTTTCATTGTGACCCATTGGAAGTTCTGCTTGCTTCCTTTTGCCTGCAGGGAGCTGGGGTAAGTCCTCGTGTTCTTCTTCGTCTTGTTTGCTTATTCTTTGTTGTTGAAGTCCAATTCCAACACGAAACAGGCAACCAGTTCCTGTGGGGCTACAGCGAAGAAATGGATTCGGAGCTGCAAGAGGTACGTGGCTGCGTGATGCACCTGCTGGTTTGTATGTGTCTGCTGGTTCGCACGCAATGAAGCCGCAGATACATGATGATGCAGACAGGTGACATGTGTGTGTGTAATTTTGCAGGTCTTTGATTTAACACTCAGCCAAGGTGCGTATGCGAAAGGGCGTATTGCGATCTTGTTGTAAGGTGTTGCTGCTTGTCTGTAGAATTGAGTAATGTTGGCAGAGGATCAAGAACAAGATGCCCGCCAGCATTGGCACCCCTTAGTAAGCTTAATGTGTGTTTTGCAGCATACAGTGCTTTCTGCACGTTGCTCATGTTCTGCACTTTTTGTTTTGCTGCATGTGTGTCCAGGCAGCATTTTGTATTGCATGTGTGTGTCAAGACGGTGCTACCACCTCTCATTACCGTATGCCTCCAGGCGTCAACCTGTTTGACACAGCTGACAGCTATGGGACGGGAAGGCTTGACGGAAAATCGGAAATTCTTCTGGTCAGTGAATCGTAATGAGCACTTCATTCTTCAGCAGAATAGGCAAGACCAAGGGTTCTGAAGACCCCGACTAAAGGTCTCGTGCAAAAATTGCATAAATTTGAAGGGTTCTGGCCAATCTATACGCTACGCACACAATTACCTGGAAATGCAGTTCCTTTCCTGTTAGTGCAGGGTTCTTACACAGCTAAATATTCAATCCTACAACCCTGAACACCTAGCGCTAAAAGTGCATTCCTGCTCCAAGCAGACATCATGGTTCACGAGATTTTAGTCAGAAGATTGATGAAAAGATAAGGGGGAGAAAGAAGGCGTTTAGCAGCCCCTTATGTGGGTCGTAGTGTTGGGGTTTATCCTCCTGAAGGTCTTGCTTGGCTTGAATATAACCCTATTCATGTTGCGGACCTGATGGAGTGTGAACTTTGTTTGATTCATGATTGCTGTGGCATTGGAAAGTGTAGTTTCAGCGCTGGCTTGTTGTGTAAGCCATGACAGCTGATATAGTGATACGATAGGATGAGGTTTTCCAGTGTCCTATGGAACTTCTCAAGGCTTTCTTGTGTTGTTTTGTTGCCTTTTCTGCTTGTTGGGCTGGAGGGGCGTCCGCATAATACTTATCTAGATCATCGTCACGCTTCGCAGTGGAATTTTTTTGGCATCATAGCCAAGGGGTAAGGATTGACAAGGTCATCATACTGCAGCACAACGCCAATCCTGCATGAAGCATACGTGCCTTGCCTACTCCTCCCTTTCATGTACATGTCGTCCCCCCCCTTCTAAATACCCCTGTGTGTGGGCTCTGGAAGTAACTGTGGATGGCTTAGTACGTAAGTATTAAGTATGGGTGGTTTGCACGTGCTTTGTAGGGCAAGTTTGGAGAGGCCTACCCGGGGTCGCAGAAAGTACGCAACCACATCCACGTGGCCACTAAGTGAGTGAGATGGGAAAACGCGCGCTTGCATGTCCTTTAACCCTAGGATTTAAAACTTGTGCCTGAAATGAAGGAGACCATTTAAAACACACTTGATCTCAGCGCTCATACACACACCGGGAAACAGTTGCTGGTGTTGCTGGGGTTGCAGAACTGCTGGTTCCTTTGGTCGAGGGGCTCCCAAGTGCTGCCGCAGAATTAAGAAGAGCAATGGTGGATACTGTGTTTAAAAAAAAGGAGTTGTAACCACTCCTGGAATCAACTCAAGGCCTAAATACCATGAAACTCCTTAATCATGCGCGTATGTGTGTGAAAGATGGTTTAACAGGGGGAAGCCCACTTCAGTACCGTGTACAATTCAAACTGCTAAGTATCTCATTTGATACTTGTATCCAATACTTGACGCATGTTTTCACATTCAAATGCCAGTGTAAATTGTACCAAAATAAGTATCAGCAGGAAAGTTGCCTGACTTAGTCCCTTGCTCTGAGACTCTTTTTGGTGAGAATCTTAATCTTTCTTAGACACCAGGGTATGTATTTGTGTGTACCTACGTGCATCACATTTGGAAAATAAGTGAATAAAACTAGCATTGAGTGAAAATTCCGTATCTGCACCAAATGTTGAACATCCACACCAAAGCAGAACGGTCTGGTGTGTACGATTGTGCGTATTACTCACTGGTCCCCCACGCCTGAGACGGAAGCCAATTTCCCCCTCCTGCCCGCCTTATGGTGCAGGATGCTTTGTAAGCGTACTGAATAAAACGCAAAGGTTGTCTACCGTACCTTTTGCATAACAGCCCGCATTAACATTGATTCTTGCCCTGTACGGTAACTGCGATATCTTAGAATGTCAATATTATTTTCCGGGTGCGGGAGTTAAGTACAAAAGCATAACATATAATATTGTTGAATTTAATCAGGATTTCCTGTGTGAGCTGGTAAGCACATACACACACATACACGCACATGCATGCATGCAAGCACGCACCCACGCACCCACCCCCCACTCACACACATGCGCATGAATCATTCTGTAAGTTATTGTTCACTTAGGTTTTAAGCTATGCTCATTCGTTGGTGATGGCAAAATTATATATAATAATGAGGTGTGGGGAAGGTGCGGGATTCAGTTTAATATACAAATATTTTGCGGTGCAGAATGAGTATGCTAAGATGCTGTATTATCATTACTACTATTTAGACAACCTTATCTTTAAGTATTTGCCAGACATGATTTTTCTAATTCGAAATTCAAGTTTTCACTCATATTGTCGCTTCGCTCCTCGTACTGCTGAGCATTGATGAGTAAATAAATTACCGAACATGGAACTGGGCACAGGAGCGGAAGATGAGAAATTGGCTGACGTGCCAGCAAAATGATAGAAATTAAAACCTAAGCCCTAAGACTACTCCTTAATATTCAGGAGCCAGAGTTTTGGGCTCTTTAAATATCCTTTTTTAATCCCCCCCCCCCCTGCCTCTTCCATCTGACCCCACTGCACAAGCGTGAGCTACCATGTCCCCCATTGTTTTGGTCCGTGGGGCTCCTTGGGACTCACAAGGCTGCAGTGGAGAATTTAGAGAGAATGCGGTCTGAAGAGCTGCCAAAAGCTCTCTGACAACAACCTTCTAATTCGGGGGAGTAAATGCTCACATATCGGTAGTTTGAGAATGTATGCATGCGGTGTAGACACGTTGTGAATAGTGGAGTAAAGGCAGGAGAACAGCAGGAGCTGCATTCCTTGAAATTTGTACCTTTGCAAATGCATTTATAATTTGCTTTCGCTTAGCCCCATTCAAGGTTGGGTTACCTCAACTCTCACTGCCGTGCGTGCAGCATGACTGATCCCATGCTGTACCAATCAATTATAGATTGCCTGCGTCCTGCATTGTCAAAGTGTACGGTGGATGATGGCTACTGCGCGTGCTGGCGCTGCTTTGAAATAATAAATTCAGGTTTGCATCCTACCCATGGCGATTGACACCAAAAAGTGTGGTGGGCGCGTGCAAGGACTCCCAGCAGCGGCTCGGTGTGGATGCTATCAGCTTGGGGCAGCTACACTGGAGCACTGCCAACTACGGTAGGTGTGGAGCGGGCGATGCCATGCTGTGCGGCAATCGCCATTTCGAAAACTGATTATCCTGAAGGTCAACACCTCAAATCTTTCAGGACGTAGGCGAGCTTGCTTCTGCTGCAGCCCAGTCCAGCGAGCAGCTGAAGACGTTCTCTGCTCCACCCTTGATGCCTAATACTGACATGAAGTGTATTAGAAACTTGACAGTTTGCTTCCTTGGAGTGTGCGTGCAGCATTATCTCAAGACACGCAGCCTTATCTCAAGACAGAGCTCGGCATAGAGACATGCAGACTGCTGCTGTTTATGGTAGGAGGCTCAATTGATTCCACTTCATTTGTGTTTTGTATGCAGCCCCCTTTCAAGACCGAGCGCTGCAGGAAGGCATTGCAGACTGCTACGAGCAGGGCTTGGTCAAAGCTATTGGCGTCAGCAACTACGGTCCCAAGCAGCTCAAAAAGTTCCATGCTTACCTTGAGGAGAGAGGGATCCCTCTAGCAACTGCTCAGGTAAGGACGGAAAGGATAAGGGCGTGGTCACAACTTTATCACAATTGACACGGTTGCTGGGATACAGACAGGAAGCCTGGGCGCAGGTGCCTGCTGCAGGCGGCCTCAACCAATATGCTGCCAACACACTTGATGTAGGTCAGAGTTCCTGCTGTAGCACCCAGATCCGGACCCAAACCCTGACTCCAATTGGTCTCGTGTTTGTGTAAAGCATTGAATCATTGTTATGTGCGCTTGGGAAGGAGGCTGTTAAAAAAACAGTTCCTGACAGTCACGTGTAAATTTTGGGCCTCCGGCCGAAAATGTCCCCCCCCAACCCCCCTTCCTGACCCCCCACACTTATAAAAGGGTGTTGACCCCCCAATCGATTCTTCAGTGCTCTTGGACAGGAACAATGTGAATGTGTTATGAAATGCACCTCTAAGTCTCTTGGTGCCTTTCTAGTCTCTCGGTGCAGTTCTGAGGGTATTTTGCCCCTGCGGATTGGTGCGGCAAGCACTGAAATATATATTGAGAGGGGTACAGATTGGTGCGGACAGGGTAAAAAAAACTCTTTTGTTGAGGGGTGCGGAATGAGTACATGTCACTACGGTACCTCAAGAGTTATAGGGCAAAAACTGATAGTATGCGCACACTCTTGCACTGGCCACCTGTTTAGTGCACAAATCTTGCCAAAACCTTTGCCAAAGCACTTTTTTACTTCATTCATGCAGCTTATATAATGCAATACGAAGTGCAAGTCTAGATTTAATTGCTGGTAATTTGCCTGGACACTCCTCCGCGACCTACTTGGGGGTATTCCGTGCATTTCTGTGACCAGGCACCCAGACACCCCCCTTAGATCAAATCACCCAACAAAGATGCCAGTCGAGCAGGCTCAAGCTGAGGAATTCAAAAATTATCTATTATTTGCTGGAAGTATTCCCGAAAAATTCTGGAGGACCCCCCCCCCAAATCTTCCGAGCCCCCCCAAATGACCACCCACCAACCGGCCCCTCAGAATCGACTCATTTAGGTGTATACAGGCTTGTTGATTGTACGCAGGACGATTACGTTTTGTACAATACGGTTCGTACTTGTTGTACTACGGCTAACTACCGTGATTGTCACACCATATTTTACCACGGTAGTACGGTAAAAAAGGTACGGTGTACGGTACGGTGCCAAGCTGAAGAAATTGGAAATTTTGGGGGATTGAGTTTTTTGGACCCCCCCTCCAGGAATTTTCTGGGACACTTCTACGAAAATTTAAATATTAGCGGAATCCTCAGCTCAAGCCCAGTCAATTGGCACCCTTTTTGAGCAAATTGGGTTTAGGGGGGGGTCTGTGGACATGTCCAAAAGTCAGAGGCACACGCGCTCGGGTGCAGGCCGCGGGGTGAGTCAAGCCAATGAAGCAGCAATTAACCCCAAACTTATAGGATTAAGCCAGCATGACATAGTCAGTTAATTCTGAAAAAATGGGAGCAATGTGGGACTGTGCAGGCCAGTTATGTGTGCCTGGTAGGTCAAATGTGCATAGGCGTCCGTATCTCAGTTTTTGCCCCATAACTCTGCAACACTTCAGTTTCAGGTCTTGATGAGTATGCAGATGGATGCCTATTTGAAAAAGAGCAGATTGGTGCCCTTTTTGTTTGGGTGGGGGCACCGGAAGGGGGGGGTAGGGGGTGGGTGGTGGGTCAGGGGGGTCCAGCCCAAAAAATGGGTATGCCTGTCCAAAATGCTTTCTGGGCGCCTCCTGATTCATTGGTCAAATATTTGGAGTCCTGTTTGAGCTTACTCTCTTGCTGTTGCATCCCTGGTTACGGCATTACACCTCTGCACTGATGGCGACACAGTTTTAATTTGAAAGGAGATAGCAACGAGCTTGTTTGTAGTATTTTCATTTCACTTGGACCTGCTCTCATCCACTTATTTAATTTAAAGGAATTCTGGCTTGCCTTTCCATCACCCGCATAATAGGGCAGCTGTGTGTCAGCACCGCATTTGCCTTTTGCAATGACACTGTCATAGCAATTTCTCATCATAATAATGGTACGGTTGACGGTTCGTACCGTCAGAACGTCAAAATGATTGTGTTTCAGAAATGACGGTTTCTATCATCCAGACGGTCAAGGAACATCCACCGTAATTACTGTGTAAACCCACCGTCAAGTGCTTTCTTGCTTTGGAAAGTTGAGACCATGGTTCAAATCCTGGTCAATACACCAATTGCTATCCATTCTCCTTTCCTTTTTATCGTTGTTACACCAATCGTTTGTTTGTACAAATAACACACATGCAACTTATAGAAATGAGGAGAAAAGAGCCTAAACAGCCATTTTGGGGTCAAAATGCCATTTATGGCCTTTTTGCAATTTATTGGACCATACCGCCATCCATACCGTCATGCATTGTCATGACGGTCCCCAAAATTCCGAAATGGAGGTCTGACACCGTCATTTGCAGCGTCAACCTTCAGACCGTAGTTTGACGGACCCTACCGTCACACCGTCATTGCACAGCCCTGTTTGCAATGCATGGTAGCAATCCTTAACAGCTTGTATTTCACCCTCAAAATCTAGGAAGGTCCTGTGTGATCTGCTCACCAGGTCCAGTTTTCGCTCATAAGCTTTGGCAAGGAGCAAGTGGAGATGAAAGCCTTGTGTGACGACCTCGGGATTACCCTCATTGCGTATTCCCCTTTAGCCCTTGGTTTGCTGACAGGTGAGGGGCCTGTCTATACATCTCTTAGAAGTTGATGCGCTTGCTCAAAGCTATGTTTAGAATGAGGGTTGGGAGATCAGCTGGGAATGGGTAGGTCAGGAGATCTGTCAGTCGTAATCACGTAATATACTTGTTTACTTGTACTTCATGCCTTTCTTTGTATGGTGGGTATCCTTGGAGGGTCGCTTAATATCGGCCTATTTTATCCATATTTTCCTGTACAGGCTGACTTGCAGATGAATTAGCAGGTTCACTGTCTATGCAGAATCACTTGCACACAGCAGGACTCCTCTGCCATACACACGTCCACGTTATATATATACGCTGCAGGCAAGTGCAACCTAGACGACAAAAGCAGTCTGCCAAACGGTCCTCGTGGCCAACTGTTTCGGAGCCTGCTGCCCGAAATCCAACCCCTGCTACAAAGCTTAGCGCAGATCTCAAAATCACGGCGGAAGACCATGTCACAGGTAAAAGGAGGTGATGTTTGTAAATGTAGTTGTATTCTTCGTTTTCTGGTCTATTTGGCAACACAGGCAGAATATGATAGAAGACGCAGGTAGCATGTAGTGGAGCCAACAACGACACACATTAGGAAAAAGTAATTTGTGGCAACTGAGGTTGTGAAGCCCAGTTACTTTCCTCAAACACGTACGTATCTTGCTGCTCCATTTGACCAGGTGGCCATCAATTGGTGCATGGCAAAAGGCACGATTCCAATCCCTGGTGCCAAAACACTGGAGCAGGTGTTTGCTTTCAGAGATAAGCCATTTGTTCGCTAAATTAAACGTTGCGTATTTAGATTTGCAACCTGCATTATATCCCATTCATTAGACTTGCTGAACTCCATTTCCTTTTCAGGTTATAGCCGCTGAATTGTTGCCTTTTTCCCGTACCCTTTGTTGCAGGCTAAATCAAACCTGGGAGCTCTTGGATGGAAACTCACAACAAGTGAGGTGTCAGAGTTAGACCGAGTGGCAGGTAGCTTAAACAAAGGCATGGTGCAAAACATCTTTCAAACAAAGTAAGCGTGCGGACAAAGGTGTTAGAGCTTTACACTTTGTTGTTCTGTCTTCTGAGAGGTTTGACTCAAGACTTTTTTTGATTTTCTCAAAAATGTTTCCCTCGCCCCACTCTGATTGGAAGTGACTAGTGATGTGACTGAAGTGTGTGCTCTATATCATATCTTCTTGTGTCTTTTGTCTTGACAAGGTTTAAACCTTGTATACCTTAGTCTTTACAGTAGTTGTTGAGTTCATTGGTCAACAAAAAAACTAGTTATGACTTACTATAATAAACCCACTCTCTTTCTGGGAGTCTCGACGGGTTTTGCTGAATTTTGGCCTGAGAATCTTTTTTTGCCTTTCCTCTCTCCTTTGTCCGACCGACCTAGTGGAATGTTGCATGGCTCAACACATACCATACAGCGTTCTTTCCAAATCCATGCCGGAAGCGTTGACACCATCAAAGCACCAATATAATTTTCTTGTACTATTGTCATAATGCAAACATACCGTTCTCCTTATGAAAGGACAATACAAAGAATTGGATGACAATAGGAAGAATTTAGGCGCCACTGTTCAATCCCAGGCGGAAAACTAGCATGCTGCAGTACGCCGCCAGACACCACACCAGCGCTGCCCACCAAGAAAGGTACTTGAACACAAAGACGAACAGATCTGTGATGTCCCCCAGAGGCTCAGTTGGCTGCCCTTCACTTGCCCTTCTATCCCCCTCTCTCATCTCGAGCCCCTCTAGTACCTGACTGATCCCTTCTGGTTCACTAACACCACCAACATCTGCGCCACCACCACCGCCTGTTACCCCTGCTATGTCTCCACGCGTCTGCAACCCCCCCTCCCAGGCTTGTGTGAGCAGAACACAAGTGCCGGCAAGGCTTACTAAGCCAGGCACAGCAAGGTGCGTTGCCGCCTTGCCCAAGCTGAGCTTTATGATCAGCAGGCGGGCCTTAATGGCTGCCATCTTTTGCTGGGAAAACAGACAAGTGACGCACGCAGAAATTCAGCATGGATCAGGAAAATGTTGGGATCCTGCAGCATTTACTAATGGAACGCGGGGGAATGTGAAAAGGACTTGACACGCATGATGTGCAGCTTTGCTTGTGGCATTGTGCATGATATGCCTGTATGTTCACTCAAAAAGTTTGTGGAGCAAGATTTTAAGCACTACGAGGTAAACCTCCACATTTGCCTCAGACAGAGGCTGCTGATAAATTTGTAACAAAGACCCACTCCCTGCAACCACTTACATCAAATTCTCTGCCGCTGTGCACATGCTTGTACCATTCCAAGATGCCTCCATCCAGATGCGTCTGCATAGAAAACGAAAGCAGAACAGGCTGATTCAGAGTTGTATAGGTCTGTATTGAGGGTAAGGGCTCATTGGCCGCCCACGGTTTCCCTCTCCCCAGCAGGAACGGCACTATCTAAGCAGATGCAATCCATCCATTCAAGTTATCCACCGCCATCTGCACAATGCAAATGAAACATAAAGCCTATGTTTCCCACACCTGACAAAGCTGACGCAAGGCAACAATGTGCATCACTGCCATGAGAGCTAGGAGAGCCATTAAGGCAAGCGAAGCTGTGTGCTCATCAAGGCCCCACATCGACGCAAGGGGCTGGAACTGCATGTACAAGCAAGGGGTAGCGATGAGCACAGCATAAATGAAGGGAGTGCTAGTAATGTGTGTGCCCATATGCGTGGTTTAGTTTAGTTTGGAATACAAAGGCATTCAGCCTGGGATGGCTGCTCAACCTAAGAGAACTAGGTAAAACCTCAAAACACGGAGGCGGGAGAAGTCTCAAAGCATTTGCTTCTGCTGTGGGAGAGCAAGGTTCTCATTGGTAGAAACGGTAAGCAGCCTGAACAGAAAGGGGTTAAAAAAACAGGGAGAGTGAGGTCAGATATAACAAGGGCACTGAAGATCCCTCTTAGTTATTCTCAACAACAACGCCATCCGGCACGACCAAGTATGTGAGAATGTGCCTCCTTTTAACACTTGGCAAACGCGCGCAGCCCTGCTCTTGCACCCACATCCCATTGCAAGCCTTCTCACTCATTTAATCGCTGACCTGCACCAGCACGATGAACAAAGGGACAGCGAATCCCAGCTGCGCCACCTTCAGGGCACCCCAGCTGTAACTGATGTAGGCACCAGCCCAACTGGGGGGATGGAATGCTCGGTATAGCAGGCTGGCGTAACGAAGGCCAGGTACCACCATGGATGCAGCTGCATACATGTGTGTAGTTGCGTCTGTGTTCAAATTTCTGTGTGAGGATGAGTGAGTGTGTGTGTGAGAGTGTGTGCAAAATCAAAGGCAAGTCAATGTGCAATGTCGTGCTTGTTCAATAATACAAAAATAGTGTAAAGGAAGGTAGCCTTGACATTTGCATACACACACACCATGATAATACGCTTACTATTTGAGTAAACCGGTTGGGTATGGACAAGCAGCTTATGGTGGTGCCAGTGCTGACGGTGCTTCTCGTGCGCATGATTGTGCTGGTAAGCAACCTCTACGCCTAGAGAGCAAGCACTTTAAATGTTTGCTGTGAACTGAGAACGTAATTTCTTTAAAACCGGACCGTACAGGGTAAGTGTGATGAAGCACTTTCTGCCTCACAAGTAAGAGACACATCCCAGTCCCAGTACCCATCCTCACACCTCACCTAGCATGCCTGCCCACGCTGACGTGATCAAAGCAATGTACCCAGGCTCAATACGCATGGAAATGAAGGGAGGGCTGATAACGTTCCTGCGAATCAACAATTCCCCGACGCTGTTGACAGCCTGCGCTCAGGGTAGCACAAAGGAGAACGAAACAACAAATTGAGGAGAGAAACAGGACGAAAGAAAGTGTGGAGGTGCTGCTGCTCTACGTGCTGCTCTATGTGGGTAAGTGGGCATTGTGCACATCAACACCTGAAGCCGCTGCTCACTAAGCACGGTTGATCAATGTCAATTTATTGCTTCCAAAGCAAGCGATACGTGGAAAAGCTGACGTGCTGCCCACATGCTACCACACTTTCTGATAAACGGACGGAAACAAAAAAGGCATTGCTATGATAATTCTTTACGAGGAGTATGTCATGTTTCGATGTGTACGCATGGTGTGATGTGTGAAGATGCTGGCAGAGCAGCTTCCCATGATACAACGTGGGCTCCTCGCCAAATCAACTACTCTCAGTTTTCAACGTACCGTACATATTTGTACTAACACCCCTTCCAATGGAAAACTATATATTTTTTACAAAATTTATGCAAGCCCCCCCCTGTTCTGTCAACCTCGAGAGCTAGGAGTTGGATTCATGCTCCCATCCAAACTACTGTTGTTGCTTTATGGTATATGTATCATTTGTCATTTGACACCGTTTCAACCTTCCCCTGAAAAATAAAAAATATATAAAACAACCGTTTCCAGCGGTTTGATCACCGCCCCTCCCAAAAGAGTTCATTCGGGATGGTGGCAATTTTTGTTAAGGTACATACTTATGTGCATTGCCATCACCTGCGCACCACTCATGACCTTTCCACTCATAACCATTCAGAAGGATGGCGTTTATTGCATGACCATACATATTAGATGTAAGCAAGAAACAGACGTTTCCTTGGATCTGTTCCTAATCATCAAGCCAGACAACTCTAATTTACACAGCCCGTGTTCGCTGAATAATTTCCATCAGTCCTTCAACTTTGTTGGCAGTTGCACACAGCAAATACACACAGGCCAGACATGAAAGCCGGCAGCTTATGACCTTACGATATCAAGTGCACTCCTGCGCACTCCACTATTTGCAGTCCTCGCACACATACCTACATATTTCAAGGTCAGCCAGAATCGTTCACATTTGGTACACGCATACCGGCTACGCATGGATATCTTAAAATATAAGGCTACATGCGTGTTCCATAATACATAGTGTACATAGTCCTGGCCAGTCCTATGCATGGTGCATTTACAGTGCAGCCCAAATAAGTTCTCCCCATGCAGCACACCAAAACTAGGCTCTCACCGCATCAAAGCCTGCAGCGGCACGCGCGACGCCAAAGTCAGTCAAGTGCTTGGCCACACCCCACTGCGCAAGGGTGGCATGAGAAATGACAGCCCCTACTCCGAATATCACGAGAAATGCCAGCTTTGATGCCCAGTCTCGCTCTTCCAAGACATCAAACTGCGAGGGTGGTGCGATTCAAAAGCTAACTGGTTAAGAGGCATGTTTTGCAGCAAATTCATAAGAATTCATTACAAGGAACGCCAGCTTCTACGACCGATCCTGATCTTCTAGGGCATTAACTAGTCAACATAGTTTTCCAGAGCCACATACGTACGGTCAAATGTATAGTGCAACATTAGTAGAAACCTCTAACTGGGAGATGCACATCTACAACACACTGCAATTTGTTTTTGTACAGCATAGCATGTGTGCCAGCATGCAGACTAGGTCGCCCATTTAAGAGACAGCATTGCCAAGCATGCATGCTGTCTGAACAGGGCTGGGCCAGAGCTATGTATGCACGGTCGGCTTATCACGTTCTTGGAAAGGGCTAACACATTGTCTTATCACAATGTAACTGGTATGTAAGCGGTCAGGGTCCGCTCCTGAAGAGGGTTTCGTTAATTTGCTGGAGCAGGAAGCAAGGTTTGCCGTCACCCTCCTGATCCCCATTGGTTTTCCTTTGAACGTCGTCTGCAGTGAGGTAACTTCCACATTCCTTATTTTGAAAGGGGAATGACTTCATTGCCTGTGTAATTCACCTTTTTGATGGTGCGCAAAAACGCTTCCAACCAAATGCGCCGCTTGTGTGGCTTTTGCACTGGTTGGAACTTGCTAGTCAAGGTTGGTTAATATAGTCAGCAATCTATGATTGTTCTTGACGCGTGCATGCAATTGGGGTAGAGGGGGCTACGTGGCACACGAATCCTTAGATAAGCGCTTAGGTGCACGCCCTCTTACATGGCACAAATCAAGCTTTTCCAAAACTATGCAGGTGCATTCGCCTCATTATTATAGATGGTTGAAAGAAGTCAAAATTTGAGCTCCATCAATTAGACACTTGCGCACGATACAGAGAGGCAACACCATACCTTAAACATGGCATGCATGGGCAAGAGCAAGGCAACAAAGGCCATGTAGGCGGCCATGCTGCTGCTGCTGCTCCCTGTGAAGTGAGAGATGGCCACTGCCGCCACAGAGTTGAGCACAATAGCCAGGCCTGCAATGACCTGCGGTATGAGCGATGGAGCACGAGCGCAAATTGTGTTGCTGCTACGAGCGTTTTTTGCAAAGGAAAGAAAGTAAGGGCATTAAAGTTCCTACATAACTCACGCTAATCAACCTCCTCACTCAAACCAGGTCTGTACTTCATCACGTCCTGTAGTTCTTCATCTCACCATGTGGTCCACATCTTCAATGGAGCCTGGGACTCCTAGCCACCGCCCCTTCATCGGCATCCTCACTATCTGATGCCCACCCTTGCTCTTCATGTTTCCCAGCTGCTTGTTTGCATGTTTATGTCCCTTTCGATCCAAGGGGGCTTCGCCGGGGTCAAGACTATGAAATGCATGCAGGTTCTCAAGAACCAATTGCACGGCAGACACCCTGCGTTGCACGTGTTTGTGTGTATGTGTGTACGTGTATATATATGTGTGTGAGTGTGTGTGCATGTGTGTGTGTGTGTGTGTGTGTGCGTGGTGTGTGTGTGTGTGTGCATGTGTGTGTGTGTGTGTGTGTGTATGTGTGTGTGTGTGTGTGTGTGTGTGTGTGTGTGTGTGTGTGCGTGGTGTGTGTGTGTGTGTGTGTGTGTGTGTGTGTGTGTTGAAAGTAAAGAGTACAAGCGAGACGGGCTTGCGCATGCAGCAGACACTCCATGCAAGCTGTTCGATCACACTCGCTCGTGCTTACTTGAGAATCCTCAGTACATTAATGACAAGGAAAAAGCACAAAGAAGCTCTTGCCAGGGCATTCTGAAAAATCATGCCTAATCAAAATGGGTCTACATGTGTTCAAGCTCACAATTGGTAATAAAAATAATTTGAATTAATTACACCGCGCTCCACAAAGATGCCCAGCCTGTGCCTGGCACAGGGGACGAATCGTGTGACAAACAGTTAGTTGGTTTATATCTTATTCAATAAGCTGGATGTGCAAGTCTTATATGTAACGTTAACATTTTGGATTTGATGGTTTTCGTGATCAAATGACAACAAGTGAGTATTCTAGAAGAACTTAACTATACCATTTTGCTAATGGATTGGATCTTCTTTATAATCTGGTATTCTTTTCTTTGTACCTTATAATTCCCTCTTTTGACTGCATAGTATAGAAAAACATGTCCTTGCAGGTTGTTTGATGCCCGTGTTGCAATGAGAAAAATCCAACTAGTACCCTGATTTGATCTCGTGATTCCCAATCCAACAGGTACCTTTTTCCAGAGGGGGTTATCTGAGACCAAAAATGGTACATTTATGCATGCTCCCTGGGTATGGGCGCCGTAACTGGCACGTTTCAAGCTCAGCTCTTATATGTAGTCTCCAATGCAGCTAAGCTTGAAACGTGCCAGTTATGGGGCCCATACCTAATCGGCCGCGGCGTAAACCCTACTTTTTGAGCAGCCATATGCTGTATCTGACCAGCCAGCGCACCAAATTGAGTGATTTTTGATGTTTTGTAATCCTTAGAGTAAATAAAGATCATTGCAAAAATAATGGAGCAAAAAAAGCAAGTGATTGGCGAGACATGCAATTTTATGCACCATTCCCCATGGAGAGCACTTATTTAGGGTACAGATGCACGGCGTGTGATTTTAGTCCTGCCATTCTGTACGCAGGGCGACTTGTCCAAATCTGAGCACATGATCGGGTAGCATAAAGTCAGCATCAGTTTAAAGCTAGGCTGGGTCCTGTTTGATGAAGTGACGTGTGAGTAGTTCCACCTTTCATGCAAAAAGGTGCATGTTTAGGCTTTTGCCCAGATAACCCCCTCTGACCTTTTTCAATTTAGAATGTAATTTAAACACCGTGACGGCTGTTTGGAATTCCCCTTGATTGATATCAATCACAGCCCTGATTGATTTCAATTAGGGGAACAAACGGAAAAAGGCCCTGATTGATTTGAATCACACCCTGCTGAAATGCCCCTTTAACCACGCACAGTCAATCAATGTCAACCACTGCACGATTTTTCTGACAAAGTACCATTAGAGGGGATTCTTTAGAGACCCTGTACCGTGCAAGGTATCAAATTCTAGCTGTTCACCTAGTCATATTAACGTGTAACACAATGAGACCCAGCATGTCTGAGTAAACGGTCCCAGCTCCGGGAAGAGTCAGTGGTGTGGCAGCCAACCAAAAATGAGTAGCACTAGCAGAGAACGGCACGAGCAGAGAGCGCACAGGCGCGGATATAGAAGCAAAGAACTCGGATGGGTTTTTCACCTTGGAGGCCTTTCTTGGTCCGAAGGCGCATCAAATTATCAGTAAGACTTACATCCAGCGTATTGAACAAAAAAACTCAACTGTCAACCAACTAACTGCTTGTCACACGATTCGTCGCTGCCAACGTTTGGGCGTGACAGCTGTCAGATCAAATTACCGTCACTGCAAAGTATAAGACACATCACATCTACTAATTAGACAGCTCAACTTTGAGATCGCTGCTTTTGTTTTTGCAATGACCCTTGTTTGCTGTAAGGATCCTGTCACCGAAGGCCTTTTTTGTATAACCTTGTAAGGATCCCGCCAAAAGAATGACTCAATCTGGTGCTGTGGGTGATCGGTTGGAGGATACGGCAGCGAAAATGGGACTTACGCCACAGACAATTAGATGCCGTCTAAATGATATGCAGTGGTAAGCTGATTTGGTTAGCTATACGATCATGTATATGAAGTAAAATCTAGCAATTATCATCGTTTGTGGGTGAGGATAAAAGCAAGGAGCACTCGCACGCTCATCATTACTTCAGGCCCCAATTCCCCATATCGCAAGAGGAAGCATTCTCATCGTCCCCACAATTTAACGGGGACCAGCGTGCCTCAACTAAATCGCAATTGAACACTGGCTTGTTCAGGCTGCGATTTACGTTATTGTGCACACGACACATCCACTGACGCAGATCCCTGCCGTTGCTCACAGAGGGGGGGTCACGCCTGCATGACCAGCAAGAAAGCGAAATAACTTTATGTGGTGCCATCAAACGCCAAACTGACCCTCCTTGTATGGGTGAACAATGTGAAAGTGCTGCGAAGTCCAATGCTTCCTCTATGTGCCCCACCTGACGATCTCTTGAAAGTGGCGGGCACACTCAGAGCAGGGGTAGATGCGTGTGAGACAGTCAATGAGCTGGAAAGCGTCCTTGCGTTGCTGGCGGGTGGGTTGGTCTGGGAATTGCGCAGCGAGCACGTGGAGCAAGGTCCAGGTGGAGCGCCCCAGGTCTTCCCTGCAAACATAATCATCGACCACAATTGTAAATTCAAGGAACTGTGTGTCTCTATCCATGTCTGTCTATGCTGCCACGCGCATTTCCTTACTTCATTTCGAGGGTGTCTATTCTAGTCTCCAATCTGTTTAATTTCCCTGTTGTCCTAATATCTCTACTTCCTTTCTAATGTTCAAAATGGAGAGGACAGAATGACACAGCTGTGTTGTGGCAGATGCCAGGATTTTCGTCCAGGCGAAATGCTTGGTGAGCAAGGGGGAACTTGAACACTACAGAGAACTAGCAGGAACAGTTGTTCTTTGCTCTACTCACTGACAGGGTTTGCACCTTTTGATGCTCCCCCTGTTTGCAAGCATGGCTGGCAGCACAGGCACACATCACCATGCTTTCATTCCACCAGTTTCCGCCTCAGTCATCGACTGACACACACGACTGCATGCAGGAACTCTATGAGCCTTGAGCGTCGCGCACACCTGCTTGTTGCAGAAGTGTCCTTGTAGGAGCCAAGGTACGCAGGTGGAGGTGGGCCTGGGGCCATGGACATTGAAGCAAGGGGCCTTAGAGCAGCACTGGGTTGGCCAGCGTGGTCTGCATACTGCTGGCCAAGAGGCAGCTGTTGCTGCTGCTGCTGCTGTCGGTCGTTGTTCGGTAGCACATTGGAAGACGGCCCTGGCTTGTTGTTGCTGGAGGGTTGGTCAGTAGCCTTGTTATTAGGAAAGGCGACTGGCTTGATGCCATGAAGGGACATGGAGGCCAGCAGGCCCAGCTCTGCACACATCGGCCCCGCAAGGGCAGCTAAGCCTGAGGCAGGGATGGCTCCCAGGTCTCGGAGGCGATTGGGCTGCAAGGCGGTGGTGATAAGTTTGTTGTTTGGTTGGTAGAGCCTGATGTGAGAAGCGGCTTGAGACAGAGAGTGCAGAAGTGGCTGCCACGGAGGAGGAGGGTTTTGCGATGTGCTTGTTTAAAAAGTGGTGCAATTGCACCCCCACAATCGTCAGGGCACCGCTTGTTTTACAATATGCACAATACAGCTTTGCAATACAAACAAAGAACACCCTGTTGCTCCTGAATTTCTGCTGACGCACCCAGGGAAGAGCTGATCTCCTGGGGTGCAAGCTGAGTGGAAAACTGGCGATTCGGTAGTAAAACCAGTATAATAAACACCACACACACACACATTCCTAGGGGTTGAAAACGTGGGGTAAAATGCGCGCTATACGTGGGCATCGTGCTGTGCATGCTGCAAATTGAGCAAATCGTTAACATAAACACACAGGCCAAATGGTGCAA
>Ga0307947_1000085_pt1:40000-50813 | contig 50813 bp, 48 predicted proteins | sample OrgLakmetagen232_FD_201840 | JGI IMG/M metagenome (GOLD analysis project Ga0307947, IMG submission 201840) | Saline water microbial communities from Organic Lake, Antarctica - #232 | ecosystem: Environmental > Aquatic > Non-marine Saline and Alkaline > Saline | place: Antarctica...
GAGGTCACCCCTACAAGTATGTAGTGGGTGTGGGCAACTTGTGGGTGATTAGACGCTTGGGTATGGCTGCCACACCATGCATGCAGTGGCAGGAAGCCTGTATTCATGTCCCCCCTTATGCGCTACGTGAATAAACGCGTCTGTCAGCATGGGATGAAGCAGCTAAGAGCCTGTTAGACATTTACCTGGACACCCTTTGCACTGCACATCATAGAAGCTGCGTGTAGTCATTCAGGAACTGGACTAGGGATCCATTGTTTGAAGTACTATGGGGTTTAAACCATCCTTGCAAAATTACATTTCATGTGCTTGACAGCTGCAGTGTAAATATAGAGAGCCACCTGCATACGTTTGGGTAGTAGCAGATCTGTGGTGGTGGCACCCTGTCAGGGTTCTGCTATGAGAAATGCAGGTTCCATGAAGGCGTTGCTTTCCATTTTTCCACCTTGTGCGCTGTTTTTATTGTGCGACTTTCAATAAGTGCATGACCTTTGTGGGCCATGCTGCTGTCTTCCAAAACCCTGACTTAAAGAGCTTGTCCAACTTCTTCATGACGTGCACACAACAATTATTTATTTGGGCCTTCCTGGAAGTTTGAAATTTAACTTCAATGGGTCATTCCTTCATTAGAACAACTAGTACATCAAAAACATCACCGCCCCTGATTAACTTTTGAGGGGCGGTGATCAAACCTTCTGAGATGGTGGTTGATTATATATTTTTTCGTAGAGGGGGCGGTGTGTGAGGTGGTAGTGGTAATTAATGTTTTAAGGTATAGCACGGTCATGAACAGCCAGGGAGCCCCTCCCCCTCCCTCCCCAGACCCAGCTGCACTTCCCCCCCAGCTCCAGCTGCCCCTGTTGCACCTGAAGGGATGTACCAGGGGAAAGCAACCTGCTTTTTTGGCAAAGCCTCCCTCGTGGGGGGGTGATACCCTAGCGTTGTCTCCTTCCCACCACACTTCACACAGGCCCCCCCAGGCCCCCCCAAGCCACCCCACGGGCTGAAATTCGACATAGGCTCCTAGAGGTGGTCGACAAAGCAAAAGTCTTGAAAATGTTCCTTTTTCGATGCAAATCGTGATTAAATAACCAAACTAGATGTTTCATGACGTTTGAGGCCAAATGGACTACCCCAGTGGTCTGGGCAGAAATCCAGTTCAAAATTTGGCACTGAATATTTATGTATTGAGCCACCATACTCTACCCAGGTCCTCTTTTCACCTCAAAACACGACAGGAGTACTTCTTTTATGATCAGAAATCGTTTGACATGCTGAAGACTAGATTTAATGGGATTTGGTTTTTCGCCCTTTTTGGCACCCCTTTTGCTGATTTTTTCAAGGGAAATGGGCCAAAATGGGGTACCTGGCCAACTACTGCTCCGTTTTGCCCCATTTTTGTTGCAGTGATATTCTTTATTAGAATGTAGACTATTCATATAAAAATGACACAGATCGGGTCAGTTGGTGGTGAGATATGACAGATTGGTGGTGAAAAGTGGGGTTCACGCCGCGGGCAATTAGGTATGTGCCCCCCTACTGGCAGTTTTCAAGCTCAGGTGTTATCAGCTACCTCTGGGTACTAAGCTTCAAAACTGCCAGCTGGGGGGCGCATACTCTGGGAACATTTCAAAAACACCCCCTTTTCAGTCCTCCGTCGACCACCTCTGTCCTTACCGTAGGGACATGTACTCGTTCCGCACCCCTCAAAAAAAGAGTTATTTTTACCCTGTCCGCACCGATCCGCACCCCTCTCAATATATAATTTAGTGCTTGCCGCAGGGGCAAAATGCCCTCAGAACCGCACCAAGGGACTCAGAGGTGCATTCCATAACACATTAACATAGTTTTTGTCCAAGTGCACTGAGAAATATCAAACTGAGTCTGGCTGCTGAATTCTGTCATCCATTGTACATTGTACATCAACTGGCACTAGTTTTGTCTTCTAGTCTTCTTACTCAAGTATCATCACCATCTGCTTCCCCATCCCTCTCCTCATTGCCCCCCTCTTCAATGCCCCCCTCCTCACTCCCCTCTGAGCAACATCTGTGCAGCCAGCCGGCACCAAGATGATGTGCACAAATGGAAACCGCTTCTTCAGCCAGTCTCGGAACTCAGCAGCGATGTGCACCTTGCAGGCCCACAGGGGCTCTCGGGGGCTCTTTCCCACGCATGACCCGTCAAAAACTCAAAAGTAATTATTAAATTCAATCCGCACCAATCCGCACCCCCTCAACTATTTATATATTTCAGGGGGTGTGAGCTCGCCGCACCCCCAAAAAACAATATTTTTGCGGCGTGATATATTGTTCGTACGGTACCAAAAATTTCACCGTGTCAGATAAATTCTGGGACCCTGGGGTGCGGTGTTTGATGATGCAGAGCAAATTGTTTTTTGCGGGGGTCCAGACCTCCTCTCCAGGCCCACCCAGGGCACCTCCTGGGCTGAGACTCGACATAGACTTTTAACCAAAAACTTCACCGCACCAGATAGATTCTGGGACCTTGGGGTGCCGTATGCAAAGTTTTAGAGCAACATTTTATGTTTAGAAGCCCCAGGAAGCTGCCTAAGATTCCTCAGCCAGGTCCCCAGACCACTTCCTGCAGGTGCAGTATCCATCAGCAACTTTCCCGGCTGCGGATGCTATGTCAGGAGCCGTTGGTTGTGTTCGGACTGCAAAGTTCACGGTTGACCATGCAAGCAGAATCATGTAATGCTAATTTCGATGGGCTTTATAATTTTAGTTTAGTCAGATGTTGATGACGCGCGGAAGTTTGCTTGGACGGGACCCTTCAGGAACACAGTCCGTGTTGGCTTGGACTGTTTGTGGGGCATGGAGCGCACGGTGCAGGTGCTTGCTGCGCACTGTGTGTTGAGCCGAGTTCAGACATCATGGCACCGTGCTCGCACCTGCCCTCTCAATCGACAGGGAACAGCAGCAGCAGCACATTCTCACGCCTGCTTCAGCAAAGGCTACTCCAGCACAGCATCACGCGCACCACCGCAGCGTCTGTGGGGCATCAAGGCACAAACATACAGGCTAGCACGCACATACGCGCACACACGCACACATAGACATACATACACGCATGCGCACACATACAAACGCCCAAACACACGCACACACACACACATGCATATGCATGCACACCTTGCGCGTGTGATGGGCTTCGTTAATTTTTTAGCGTCGCTAGTGACACTCCCACACTTGTCATTGATATTTGTAGGGGGGGGGTGCCCTTTTTTTAAGATATATCTTTTTCAGGGGGGTGTTGAGGTACGTTGAATAAAAGTTCAGTCACATTGCTCACTAGACAAAGTTCAGACACATTGCTCAATTTTGCAAGACAACTTGTGGGACACCATGCTGTCGGTGCTGCCACGTGGGGGTGATGCACATGCATAAAGAGCAGTAGTGAATAGACAGTGCACTTACATTGCTAGAAATTGGACTCGATGTGCAGGACAACCTGTGGGACACCATGCTGTTGGTGCTGCCCCGTGGGGGTGATGCACATGCAATCAGAGGAGGAGGGGGGGTTCAAGCAAAGGATAGGGGTGACAAAAAAACTCCCTCTTGGAGGTGCGCAGCAGTGGCACTTGTGCAGTGATATTGTGTGTATGCACATGTGTGTGACTGTGTTTGCATGCCTGTGTGCATGATGTCCTACAACTGTGCACCACACACAAAGCAAGGGCACGACAAGTAGGGCTAAATCCCATAAACTTTCCATCTATCAACACCCTAACATAGCAGTTCCCACATCCAATTTCACGCCAACATCAGTGCATCTGTTGCAATGCTTCCCTCTTAACCCCTGCGCATCCCGCATCAGTTTTATGATGCCCACACGTGATCCTCTTTCAACTGTGTGTACAGGCCCCTCCAATTGCGAGTAGGGCTCCCAGAGGTTGCCCCTTTTGAGTTCAACTGTCGTACTTCCCTATACCCCACACAACCTTTGGCGCCTACAATACCCAGCGCACACGGCCACGGAGGCATGCATGGTGTGCAGGGTGTGCCTGTGGCTTCTCCCCAAGAGGCCCCCCCCCTATCATACGGGGAGGAGCTGTTCTGCCCTGGTGATAAGCAGGCAATGTCACGCCTGCAGCAGCTGGCGTCAAAACGAGGCAAGGTGGGACGATGCTTGTTTGTGTGTGTTTGCGTGTGTATGAGTGTGTGCGCAAATGGATGAATTTTCTAATCATGCTGCTGGCCTTGCAGCCAAGCTAGGGTGATTGTGAGTGTGCTTATGGGTGAAAGTTTGGGTGTGGGAGTGTTTCCTTTCATAGTCCCAGGATGCAGGTTGCGAAAGGAGGCAGTTGCACCATTTGCAGGACAAATGCTTTAATGACTTTTCAGGCTTGCTGTACAAATATAAATTGTGAAGGCGCCAGTGCGGAGGCTCCACCCAGTTGGCATGAACACATGTTTCTGTCCCTCTTACTTTTGTGTTAATTTAAGCCTGCTCTATTTGCACAGGGATGTACGTCTGCTAATGTGGCAGGACACTGCAGTGCATGCGTTTAGCTGAACGTGGGGTGCTGTCCAGTGAGGGGTAGCAGAGGCAGATCGTGGTTGCAATCACATGTGCACATTCATACACACATGCATAGGTATGCTCATGCACGCACATACACACGTGCACAGGATGCTGCAGTGCTTGTACGCAAGTGGCTCAAGCAAGCGTTGTCTAATGAGAGGCTGAGCCCCAGTGTGCGGTCACGAGCGGGGGCAGTGCCGGCATCTGAGCTGCAGGCTCTAGCCGAGGATCTGTGCAGGGTTCCAGGTAGGTATGGGGTGTGTGTATGTGAGTATTTGTAGTGCGTGTGTATGTGTGTGTGCGTTTGCGTATGTGTATGCTTGTGTATCTACGTGATACATATGTACGTGATACATGTCTACGTGATACATATGTACGTGATACATATCTACGTGAAACATGTCTACGTGATACATATCTACGTGATACATATCTACGTGATACATATGTATATGCTGCATGTTTAGAATGCACTGTCCCCCAGTTATAGCAGGTGCACACATCTGTCCAACTTGCGCAAGCAGGAAGTATTTCCCCATGCAGTGACGGTAGCACAACACAATGCAGCATGCTACTGTCTTGTACCCGTGCATCACCAGCTGTCGGGCATGAGCCTTGCTAACTTCAATGCAAAGTAATGCACGTGCGCACAACATGCTCATGCACACATGCGCGTGAAATATTAAACACAGGTGCAGCGCTGCGTCAGCGTAGCGTGGCTACTCTTGGCTTGGCTTGCTCGGAAGCAATGCAAGTTGAGGGATCTGCACGCTGGGAAGCTGCTGCTAGCCTGGAAAAGCAGCTCTTACAAATGATGATCAGTGAAGGGGGGGGAGAAGGCGGGTCAACGGGAGTGGTGCAGGTGGGTACTTGGAGCAGTGGGTTGCTGAGGGATTGTGTTAGCTATCTGTCTGTCTGTAAGAGAAGTTATTGGTACTTTAGACTTGGTTCCGAGGGTGTGCAAAAACGTGTGGATGCTATCCGATTGCTGTTGGGTGAGGTGGGGATTTGAAACTGTGCAGGATCATTTTTTGCGCTTTGCCAGAGTTCTTTTAGGCGCTCTAAGGGACTCTGATTGTAGTGGGTGTGATATTAGGTTTGCACCAGGTGTGTCCTACAGGTTGGGACAAACGAGCAATTGCTAATTATCCTACCGTGTTTTGAGGTAAGGCCTGTCGGTCTGCTTTGGTGTGTATTTGATTTTTTGTGCCTGACGGCGTCCCTCTATTTCTCTCTTATAAAGGTGCCGTTGAACGTGACACTTTTTGTCTCCGCACATACAACCAGTGAGTGCCGCACACTTATGCATCGCAGGCGTTGATTGATGCCATCCACACAGCTCAAGCAGGCAAGGTGAGGCTGAAAAGACGAATGGACGGTCCCTTAACCGGGTAACTGACCTAGCATCTATATGAATGCCTTACTCTGCGACTTGTTAGAGATGGATAGAGAACAAACCGTGCGTTCAACTGAGGTGCTTGCAGACTGCCTTAGTTTGCGCTAGCATTGTATGGTTGATATACACCATGTGCCCCTGTATCTGATGCAATGTAGCTACTTCCCTTCATGTACCCCCTTGATGCTCACACACCGCCGCCATACACCATTCTCTCTTGCACAGGGCTTGCTGCACGTGTCTGACATAGTGCAGCTTCTTCCCTTTGTGTACTCCCTCACACCAGACGCCCCCCAGCAGGAAAACGCAAACGGTAGGGACCTGGTTTATGACCTCTACCCGTTCCTCTGCACTCGTTGGCCTTATATGCACGGTTGTGTATCATACATGCATCCGAGCAGTGCACACGTTATCTCTCATTAGCAATGCGGCCAATGGTGATGAATTGTTGCATAAGCCAAGTTGCAAGCCTACAATTCCACAGACTTTGTTTCTCTAACCTAGAGCAATAGGCTGGAATGATATACCTTGTACGTCAACTCTCCAGCGGCTTGGTAAAAGAGAGTGCATTCGCTGAAATCGTTGCGCAGGTTGCCCATTCAGCAGCACAGAAGAGGCAGAACTTCGATGGGTGCTGCTGCAGGCGCTGCTGCAAGCTGCACAACAACAACAAAAACAACAACAGCAACAACAACAACAACAACAACAACAACAACAACAACAACAACAACAACAACAACAACAACGACAACAACAACAGCAACAACAACAGCAACATCACCACCACCACCACCACCAACAACAACAACAACGGCAAGAACAGCACCACCACCAATCAGGCTTCTCCTGCAGTTGCACCAGTGTGCTGTCAGAGCTGCTTCCAGGTTGCTGCATTGATGGGGGACAGGAGCTCGAGGCTCGCCTGGACGTGTTCTTCCACCGTCTGCATTGGATTGCACAGGCGAGTTTGTGGGTGCACTGATTAATCAAATGACTTGTACTTGCGTTTGAGCATGCGTGCAAGCAAGCAAGCATGCTCATTAATGTGCACATCGACGATGCACCAACACAGGTGCGTGTACACATTCTGACACAAATACACGTATACATACCTATAGGCTCGAACCCAGCAGCTGCAAGAGCTGCGACGAGTGACGGTGACGGACATGTTTGCAGATAATGCGGGGATGGTGCTGCCGCTGCTACGCCAGTTGGTCAGAAGGCTTGCTCAAGGCGACACAGCCTCAGATGTCGTACAGGTTTGTGCACTTTGGACAAAAAGCAGATGAGGTGAATGGCAACCGTGCCACTGCCTTCACAAACAGGAATGCATCAGTAGAAACCAACTCACACCCAACTCACTCACATGCACGCACGTACATACAACTTACTGACAGTTTCACCTTTCAACTGGAAACACTCAAGGCCTCTTCAGGATCACTGAAAGGCCTACTTTCAAAAGGTCTGGGCCGTTTTGGATTAAATGCCGGACTCTTTGGAGCAGTCACAGGTTGGTCATGCAGCCTTTGCAATTTGTTACCAGTGATTTCCATGAGTGGCTGAACAATCTCCACAACTCGCATTCCCTGCACCGTGTTTGTTCCTCTCCAATTCATTACACATCTCCGCACACTGCAGACCAAAACTAACAAAAAAAACATACATCCCTTACGCTAAAAACATCACCGCCCCTAACTACCGTTTAAGGGGGGGGGGTGATCGATTTAATTATTTTAAAGGGGGGCGGTGAGTACGTACGTACGGTATCAGTAGATATTCAAACACAAAAGCACACTCGTGCTTGTAAGTGTTCAAAAATGTGGCAAGCTTGTACATGGACGTCTTCTTGTGTGCCTTTTTTGCTACAATCCCTTTTACACATGCGTGTGTCTAATTGGCCAGAACCCTATTTGTAGGGTTGGCCAGATCCGTATGTCAGGTTTTCAAGTAACGTATATACGTATGTATTTGCCGTATATACCGTATAATGCCGTATTCCGTATATACAGAGAAAATGAAACCTCTCAGAATTAAATAAAAATAGGGTCATTCTGCAGCTCCTGAAAAGCTACACACCTATATCCAATTTAATTGTGCCAAAAAATCAAAGTTTGAAGGGCTAAGCCGGTTTAAAGCCAAAAAGACCCCTAAATGGCCAATTCCAGTGCAAAAAGAAGCCCAAGTACTCTAGCCACCAATAAAACATTGTGATTGATGCAAAAACGTGCCTCAAAACAAAGTGGGAAGTAAAGGGAATGCTTAATTAGAGGAGTAGCAAAGGGAAGAAAATTGACCCCAAAAAGGACTCCTCCTGCTGGGATTTAAACCTGAGTCTGGGGGTGCACAATTCGAAGTACAGTTTTGCACCGTATTTTTATACAGAAATACGCCGTATAAATACGTATATACGGAAATCCGGAATTCGGATACGGCGGGGGGAGGCTGGAAAATACGGTGCATATACCGTACCGTATAATACGTATAATTATACGAATACGGATCTGGCCAACCCTACCTATATGCATATCTGCGAGTGTGTGCCCGGTACAAAATGAAAAGAAAAGACTACGCTGGCAGTGAAAAACCACTCCCCGCATTAATAAAGGGAAAGGAGCCACTTTGATACCGGGTACCGTATAACTCCTCCACCAAAAGGATAAGAAAAAATCAATGAGGATCAGGAGGGTTGCAGGCTTGACCTGGAACTGTCTCCTGATGAGTAATGATAATAGCGTGCTGGAAAGGGCACATCTGGTATGGACAAGTTTGGCAGCATAATTGACAGAATGAACATGAAGCTTGGAAGCAGGTGCCCGGTACACACACAGCAGAAATGCCACTTTAAGGGCGTATCTGCTAGAACAGGATAGCACCTGCACTCCTTATATGAGCCCTTGTTCAACTCTACATGTCTGTATCCCCAGGTGCTGTGGCTCCGAGAGCTACAAAGCTGTCCGAGTGCACTGCAGTGTTGGTGTTTGTGGTGGGGGGTATAAGCCCAGCGGACATACGCGAGGTGAATCAGTTATAGCGTAGAAATTCCAGTCTCTTCTTCAAAGATGCTCGCTGTCTTACCACTCCCAGATTTTTCTGTTGCTCAGAGTATCCACCTTTTTTATAATATGGCAGGTACGACAAGAAATGGACGAGCGACCCAGCGTGCACTTGCCTCCCCTCCTTGTTGCTGGGACCACTCTTTTAAGCTCGATGGATGTCAGCAGGCAGCTTTTCCACTCCCCATAGCTTCTTTATGCTCCTCTCTGCATAATATAATGCCATCGCTGTAACATGCTCACCTCTCATGAAGTCTGCGAAAAAAACCTAATTTCCAGAAATGGTGCATGCAAAGTCGGTTCCAGCTTGCAGGACAGACCACAATTAATGTTGAACAGTAGTTTTAATGCTTGAGTGATTCTGCCCTCTATGCACAGCTGAATAAACTGAGGTCTGTATTAGGTTAGGCAACATCGCTATACATGCCTCAGGGGGCATCTGAGCGGAAGCATGGAAAAAAGCCTGCAACCACGTCTAGCTAAACGAAAAGGGAAACGTCCATGAGAATTATGAAACGAATGTATGAAGAAAAGCGTACAAAGAAAGAGACGTTTGTTTGTTTGTTTCAAAACGTGTGTATAAAAGCCTCAGCCAGATGCATGAAACCAGAAATGCTGAGCTAGCTTCTCAGGTGCCCTTCGCACAGCCCAGAAGCATGCAGCACCACACTGACAGGCCCAAACCAGTCGGGACGTATTACTCGTCAGAATTACTGCCTTACACACCAGATCTAGAGGGGCCCCGGGGGGACAACTGAGGCGGCCTGAAATGGACCTGTTTCAATATGCTACGTACGGCAAAATTGGGAAATTCCAAATACTACTTTATTAAAGCTATCAATTAAAACGCACACACATCAAGCTGACCGTTTAAACTCACACAAGTCAACCAGCCAACTTTAATGTCATACACTGCAACATATACCTTATTTTTACTGCAGTCATTGTTGTGCCTGATTTATAGGTAATACTTTACTAAAGCGAGTGGTTGCAACTGAAATGGATTGTCATAAATCCTATAGAGTTTAAATACTATACCAGAGGGGGCTGACTGAGCCAAAAAAAAGGGTCTTTTTAAAATGTAAATTGAGCACGTGCGCCCTAAGTTGCTATGTTTAAGCTTAGCACCCAGAGGCAGGCGGCCGCGTGCTCTGAATTTTCATTTGCACCTAAGCTTGAACATAGCAACTTAGGGCGCACGTGTATGATTTTCCGCGGCGTTGACCCCACTTTTCACCACAAAATCTTCACAGAAGATCACCCACTCCACCAAATGGCATACTTTTGTGTGGTATGGTGTTGTAATAAACAAATATTGCAAAAATCAAGTGAAAAGATGAAGTGCGTGGTGATGTGGCTCAACATGTGCTGTTTTTTCTAGAAAGGCACCAAATTAGGGTTTGGGCAGTCAAGGTGGGCTTTGACCCCCGTCAAGTTGCGCACACTGTGACTTACATGGATATAAGCACATCTTCGTGCAGCTTACAATATCAGCTTTCATTTAAAGCCAGAATGGTGTCAGTTGGCTGAGTGGGCAGTAAATGGCTGGATTCAGAGTGCAAAAAGGGCACATATTTGGACATTTCCCCAGTCAGCCCCGCCCCTTTGATATTATACAACAAATATTACATCATGTTGGGGCAGCGGAATCGTGGAGTGCGCATTCTAAAACCCACTGCCATCTTAATTTTGCTGCAACGCCATTGTTGTGCCTGATTTTTAGCTAGGTGCTACTTCATCAAAGTTAGTGGTCTAAACTGAAATGGATCAGGCCATAAATCAAGGAGGGTCTACCTATACATACACAACAAACCTTATA
>Ga0307947_1000086_pt1:0-7500 | contig 50417 bp, 58 predicted proteins | sample OrgLakmetagen232_FD_201840 | JGI IMG/M metagenome (GOLD analysis project Ga0307947, IMG submission 201840) | Saline water microbial communities from Organic Lake, Antarctica - #232 | ecosystem: Environmental > Aquatic > Non-marine Saline and Alkaline > Saline | place: Antarctica: Organic...
GAGAGAAAGAGAGAGAGAGAGAGAGAGAGAGAGAGAAGAGAGAGAGGGAGAGAGAGAGAGAGAGAGAGAGAGAGAGAAAAGAGAGAGAGAGAGAGAGAGAGAGAGAGAGAGAAAGAGAGAGAGAGAGAGAGAGAGAGAGAGAGAGAGAGATAAGAGAGAGATGCCCACCCACCGTTCCCCCTGATCCTCCTCCGGTTATTTTTGCACCAAACAAATGGGGTGAACCGCCGCTTGCTTTCGCGCTTTCCATGTGCTCTTGGACCATTAGCACCAGCCTGGTAAAGCAAAGGAGGGTCAGGAAAAGAGTAAAACGTATTGAGCAGTTGAAAAGGCTTTTACAGAGCGCAAGGTATACGACAAAATGAAGCGTTTCAAGTGCAGCACTCTTTACCAGAAACAAGCATGTGAATCTGTGAGTAGTTGTTGCAATGCGCTACACAGTGCTACATTCAAGCTGCGTGTATACTAAGGAAAACTCATTGCAATATTACCGTTATTCTTTTGGTCACACACACATGCACGCACCTGGGCTACACATACACACACCATACATCAAATGCACCTGTCTGTGCCAGGGCTGCCAAGCTTGCAGCGGCCGTAGGACATGTGGCTTTGCAGCATCAGCTCTCCAAGCAAGGGCAACTGATTTGGGCTCTCAGGCGCACTTAGCACTTGTCGGAACGCTTCAACGCGATGGCTTTCAAAGACGGGGTGCTGTGTGGGTCGCCGCACTGCGTACCTAGAGCAGTACGTTTGAATGGAAATGACTAGGTAAGCTACGAGACGATATTTCAAGGTAATTGCAAAAGTTTGTGTGGTAGCAAAGGAGCTAACAATTGCAACTTTTAAAAGGGATACATTTCTGGCTACAACGTTTACAAAACAGCAGATAACAAAACGTCAGCACACCTTGTTTCAGGATCTATGCATGTTGTGGCCTCGTCGTAGTGTGAGCCGTACTGCTGTAAAAACTCTGAACCCAGCATCTCTTCCGGCACGGACTCCTCCACCCATTGCGTCCAAGCACCTTTGCAAAATCACAGACAATGATACATGACTTGCGTGCATGTTTGTAAAAATTCAGAAATATCAGTGTGCAAGTACTGGCAATGTGCGAGTGCGTGCAAGAGTAAGTGTCTAGAAATCCATGAATCTACGCTTGTCAAAAAGCAGCGTCCATGAGGCTGCGCGCCACAGAATGCTGCAGGAATGGAAGTGTGTTTATGTGTACAAACAAATTTGAGTACGTGAGGGTCTTTTAATAAGATTTACGCTGCCATCAGCATACACGCAGACCACAACACAATAATTTGAAAACAGGTCGTTGAATAACCAACCCTGCGTCACAGAGCAGGGTCTTTTATTCACCCCACCATAAGCCCCTTAATGTGCTATGCTGCTGCATTATGACAAAACACCATTCATGTATTGTAGCACAAGCCATGCAAAACGGAATGTTTACGCACTACACCCCAAAAATGCAAGCGTACGCAATATTCTTTTGCCCCTCTCCCCTCTCCTAACCAAGCATGTGAGGTCGCATTCAGATTATGCGCAACAAAGAAGCAGGCTTAGAAATGTACTCGTTAAAAATAGCCAATGCAGGCCCACACAAGGCTCTGTGGCCGCTCTCTCAACAAGCAGAACCTCTTGGAAGTACACATAAGTATTGTGTGCAACAAAAAGCATGCTCCGGAGGGTGCAAAAGCCCTGTTGGGGTGTCCCCACGAGTGACACACCCTATACTCTACCGTGCAGTTTTCTGCCTATCCAATGAACCCCATTGCCCCCCTCAAGCTGTACAAACTTGTTCTAAAAGTAACCCTGCTCTTGTCCCAGTGTGTCAATAGCGACAAAATCAGGCGCACTTGGGGTGATGTTGGCAAGGTAGCCGCTGCACATTGGATGAGCGGTACACTCAGCGCTGAGCCCGTTCTCTCCTGTTTGCTTTCTGACTGTTGCCTTTGCATGCGGTGATGCTTCTGTCGCTCTTTCTAAAGCCGCCTGTGTTGCAATGCGCAGGCCCATGAAAGCTCCAATGCGCACAGAGCCATAATCACAAACGCAGCCTGCTGGGTTGAGCAGCGTAGGATCGCCCCGAACACTGTGTCGTTCCCCTGAGTCTACTCCCCAGAACCTGTGTTGTAATCCCGTTGTGAACCAGGTGAATTCCTGCTTGGGTTGAGCAGCACAGATCGGCTGTAATGTTTGTCGCAAAGAGACAGATAAGAGGAAGGGAAGGAAGCTTTTTTCATGTGGCCTGTGACCTGTGCGGCAAAAAAGAATGTTGAATCTGTGATTTAAATGTTACAATGTGAAGCATTGTGTCTTATACTCATGGCTTCAGCACATGGCCACGTGCTTCTTGGGACGTGTGCCAGGCGATGGTGTTCTTAAGCACAGTGATATACAAAGATTGGGAGGTTGCGAACAAAGTAGAGCAAGACAAGGCAGACAGATTCTTTTCATACAGCACAATTTGAGGATAAGCATGCATTCTGAAAGATTCTGAGTTGCATAACATAAGGCAAGGGCACCCCAAAAAAGGAAGTTTTATTGCTGTGCAGCGGACGTACCTGACAGAGGAAGGAATCACGACAGGCGGCTGGAGCTCTGCAGGTTGGAGAAGCATAAGGGACCAAAACAGAATCGTCAGCACAACATTATTGCTTTGAGGTGATTTGGGACTTTGAAATTGCCAAAGCGCGCTTTCATGACAATTTGAAGGCACTTTGATGTGCCAAAGCGCGCTTTTGCTCAAAATTGTGATGGCTCGTCGTGAATAATGCCCAGAGGATATTTGCTACTTCCTCCCTTCCGGGCTTTATTTCTTCGAAGCAACACACACACACACACACACACACACACACACACACAATGCACAAACACCCCACACAATTAACAGAGAACAAAACCGGGACTAGCTCAAATGAGCTCTTACCCTTTATATAAGTAGTGTCCTACTACATAGTTTCCTGAGCTCAAGCTTCGAAGCGATTGGTTGTGCTTGGGAAATTGGAATTAGCTTATATGTGAGGCCATGGGAAAATCTGGTTTGATCAGAAGATGAGCAGCCTTTAATCCGTGTGAGGGCAAAGCAGGTTACCAGCTTATGGCGAGGCAAGCATTGCAAAATATATTTCGTTTTGATTGTTCCACAGGGTCTCCAGCAGAAGAGAAAGCGTGGAGAAGTTAAAAACTTGCTTCCCCCATGCAGGGTGTGGCAGCCAGCTGCTGGAAATGGATCAACAATGAGGAGCACGGACAAGGATAGCGAGATTGCGGGGCTACAACAAATTAAAGACCCTCGCTCCTCTGTTGCATGATTTTTTGCCTTAAAAGGTAACAGCGACTGCTTGCTTGTGCGGCGGGGGGGTTGCCTTAATACCGTACGGTAATCATATCACCGGGTACCACGAACGTTTTTCACCCCCTCAAGGTGTGTCGGGAGCAATATAAAAACTAAGTCACAAGGGCCTCGCGAAGCTCGCATTGCAATTAATTAATATTTTAAGCATGGGACAGGCCGGGAAGGCCTCCCAAGCCACCCCTCAAGGGGACGAACAGATTGGAGGCCCTCTCTTGGAAAGAAAGGACACCAAGAAGAAGGGCGTCTTCAATCCCTTCACATGCGCATGCACGCACGCGTACCCGCACGCACACACACACACGCACACAAACACGCACATACGCGCATGCACACACACATACGCACGCACACACACGTACGCGCGCACACGCGCGTGCATACGCATTCAGGTGCAGCTCATAGGGCCAGAAGGCCCTTGCATAGGCTCGCATTGTGTTTATTAATTATGCGTTGCCCCCCTCGTATTGCTCGCATTGGGGTTACTAATTGCTTCAAACCTCAGATTGGTTAGGGTACAGTACGGTGTAAGAGGGGCACGAAAGGCCTTTCTAAAGTTCAGCTGCTAGCTGTGACAATGAGAGCCTACTTCCATTTTACCTGCAGGCTGGCAGCGAAGGGCAAGGAGCTCCTGAGCATTTCCCAAAGCACAAGCCATCTGCAAGGCAATTAGACAGCACTTCTCGGGCAAACTTGCAATTGCTATAGAGGTCTTGGAAAGGACAAGCTTGCACAGACTGAATAGGATGGCTGCATTGGCAGCAAATAAAGACTCTTTCTGCACAATGACCTGCAGGAATCAATTGAGGTGTATGTAACCCCTTCCAGATCACGTCCGTCCACACACTCTTACATGGATTTTGACCATATCCGGCAACAATGCTGTTCTTACTTCAGGTAGCAGCAGTTATTTTTCTTCCCGAAGGCCAAGTTCCTAAATTAGTCATCATACTTGAATTTCCACACCGCCATACCTTTCAAATAATTCAAAATCACCTGATCCATTGTTCCACAAGGCGCTCCCACGATCTGGTTCTCTACTTTTACGCACATCATTGCCAGATCACGAGCCGGCACCTGTATTTTGATTCGATACAGGTTAAGAGAATTGGAATTTAAAAGATAAAAAAAAGGATTGTATTCATGCAAGTAGCCAAAAGCAAGTAAGGAGCTATTAAATATGGCTTTTGTATTCGGAACCTTTCTGCTGATACTGTTCATACGATCCGCCCCAACACATCCCGGCACCGCCTCCGGCATGCTCCTCTTACGTGCCGACGCCACAGAAATGCTTCCCTGAACGACCCTGAGGCTGAGTTGGGGCTGCATCAGCTCGGGGCAAGGGCCCAGCAGCAGCTTGCAAGGAAACTCAATGTCGGACGCAGTACTTGATTCCTGGTTATAATTTGTTGTTTATTCTTAAATAATTGTTACAAAAAAATGTTTTGGGCCGAAATTGGAGCCAAACGGCCAAAATAAGTCAAAAATGTACTGTACGGTGGCACCGTCTTGTACGGTCTGACACCGCAATTTTGGCCGACCGTAATTTGGGCCGTACCATATGGAAAAATTACGATCGGTACCGTAATTACGGTTTAAAATCCAACGTTACAGCGTTAGTGCACAGGCCTGGTAAAAACACATGGTCCTGACCATCCAAACACATGTATTGTACATAAAGAATAGCACCGCCCCTAATTAACGTTTTTGGGGGGGGCGGTGATCGAATAAAATCCTGTTAAATATTTTTTCACATTATCTTCCAGATTTGCAGGGATCTTACGGGACTTGGGGTGGGGCGGTGGTCTAGTTTTTTTGTAAAATGTTTTTAGAAGAGGGGGCGGTGAGTACATGTACGTACGGTATGTGGATTTTTGTGATGCTACAAGTGCAAGCCTGAGTACTGAGACACGGGCAACAACACAAGGCAAAACACTCAAATAAAAGCCAAAAGATGATATGTTTTGTATGCTGGATGAATGATGTGAAGTACCTGCACTCCCATAGCGGCCATCACACCTCCCATGGTAGACACCTCTATCGCAGCTGATGAGGACACACCTTTGCCTACAATTGTCATGGTTGAGGTCAGGCACGGCTGATGCATAGTAGTAGATCAAGGCAAAAAATTCAGATCAGGATGGGCAACGCTGCTTTCCGGAGAAAACTTGCTCGCTTGCTCCTGCTCCCTTAACCGTTTCCTCATACACTGACAAAAACATGCATAAACACATGACGCAACTTCTGGATGGCTGGACACACTGGGGGCTGCACACTTGGCATCTTGTGCATATCCCAATTACATGTACTTAGAACGTGAATGTAATTACAACGCAAATATGCAAACATGTTGCTTGTTGCCGTAGTACAGAATTCAGGAATCAGGAGTAGTAAGAAAAGGTTACCAATACACTTACCTTCAGGCACATCTGAGGAGACCAGGATTGATACCTCACAATTCTCAAAAGACACACTAGCTTCATGAGCAAGCACCAGCAGGCAACCTAATACGTATGCAACCCAGCTGGAGTTTGGATTGGCCTGCGAGTGAGTGTATGCGTGTGTATGTGTGTGTGTATGTGTGCACCTGTGTACGTAGATGCATGTGTGTGCATGTGTGTGCGTGTGCGCGCGCGCCTGTGTGTGCTCGCGTTGTTGTGTGGGTGTTTGTGCCCTGCTGCCCCACAGACGCTGCAATGGTATGCCTGGCGCTATGCTGCTGCTGCTGCTGTTCCCTGTCTGGTAAGACTACACAAACTGCATGCGCGTCATCGACTTCTTTATAAACTAATATTTCATGGCCCATCAAATCTTGCATATAAATCCGATCTCAGAGCTCATGCTTGCATGGTCCTGAAGGCTGACCGTGAACTTTGCAGGCAGACCATTCCCCGGGCCCCTGACACAGCAAATACATTCAGAAAAGCGTGCTGATATATTGTACCAGAAGGAAGTGGCCTGGGGGCCTGGCTGAGAAAGCCTGGGCAGCTTCCTGGAGCTTCCAACGCATAAGTGGGCTCTGAATCTTACATACTGCACCCCAGGGTCCCCAAAACTTTCTGCCTCGGTTAAGTTTTTTTTTCAGAAGCTCACATTGGGTTTCAGCCCAGGAGACGCCCTGGTTAGGCCTGGCCAGAACTTGCTGCCCGAAACGTCGTAGGCCCATGTTTTCTGCAGTCCCACCCCCCTTACCACGCAGGACTGCGAGATCACTCTCTTTACTGCAGCAGTTAAAGTCTCAGGGCAGCAGGTGCCCTGGGTGGGCCTGGGCAGCCTACTGCACACTATGGCACGCTTAGTGGCAACGCCCTTATGAAGGGGCTTCGCCAAAGAAGCTTAGTCTTGTGGCATTGGTCCTTGACTCGATTAACGCATCTCGTGACGGGAAAATACTCTAGATAAGTCCCTTCCAGTTGCGTGCAAAAAGAGAAAAAGACACATAAAGACAGTTTCCCACATCATTTAAGAGTAAACTTTGGAGCCATAAAAGTATCAGTAAACTCTGCTGGGCATAATGGAATTAATTTGGGATTTGGGATGTACAGTGCGTGCAGTTGTCATGCACACTGCCCTAACGAATACAAAGTTTTGTTAAAGTGCTTGGTATTCAAGCAACAAACCTATTTTCCTTGAGACAGGCAAGTGTTTAGCTCCTGCCTGCACAAATTATTTTTTCTTCATGTGTCCCTCTACCTCACATGCAATGCGTTGCTGCTCACAACCTCCATGTTTGTGTTTCTCACTAGTCAGCGCTACATAAAGGCTAGGTAAAAGCTTAGCTACAGGTCTTACCTCAAACAGCTGCCTGGCTTTGTCGTAAGCTAGCGCCCCTCTGGAGAACAGCGTGGACGTGGGACAAGTAAACACAGGGGTGCGGTGATGAGGGTCAGCGTGCAAGGACACGATATTGAGGGAGGCACACTGATCTTCCTGACCTGAGCGCAGCAGGAAGGAGACAGGCAGGGCGAACACGTAGCTATTGTTGCTTGTGCACTCGATGCTCTGCTGCTCGTTAAAAATGGAATATGGAATACAGACAAGTTGAAGATAAGGTAAAAACCCGTAGCATGGTAAAAAGGGTACATCTAATCTGTGTCGCCCCCAGCTCATATAATTAAGAACCCATAGTGTCA